>SDBV01011702.1_pt1 | contig 11324 bp, 9 predicted proteins | sample 2277081 | NCBI WGS metagenome assembly SDBV01 (sample SAMN10402039, study PRJNA504765) | marine sediment metagenome | isolation source: marine sediment core GS10_PC15, 223 cmbsf | place: Arctic Ocean: Southern Knipovich Ridge | collected 2010
CTATATAGATAAAAATCATGAGTCCTTTGTCGTTGCAACAGCTGATTCACAGGTTGAAGGAACACTTCTTCCAACAATTAAAGAACATTTGTGGGAATATGATAGAATTGTTGACCTTGCTCAAAAAGAAAAAGCAAGAAACGAGCATTATGCTAAAACCTTAGAACATATTTTAAGGATTAATCCAGATATTGTTCATGATCAAGCTAGATTTGTGTGTTCAGATATTTATAAGGAAAGGAGAGGAGAAATAAAATCTCCGATTGTCGTTAGTATTCATTCTAATTTTGTTGATGAATCTGAAATAGGGCATTTAAGAGATGACAGAAATATCTGGATAGTGGCCTTAAGCAATAACCATAAAAAAAATTTAGAAAAGTATGGTTTGGATGTGAAAGGATTTGTGTATAATAGTGTTAATTTGGATGATTATCTTTTTGAGGAAAATAAGGAAGATTATTTGTTTTCAATAGGACGAATTGTGCCTGATAAAGGACAGGATGTTGCAATTAGAGTAGCAAGAAAGACTGGCAAAGGTTTAATAATTGCAGGAAAAGTTCTACCTTGTAATGAATATAATAAGGGGTGGTGGGATAAAAAATTATTGAATGAAGTAGACGAATCTTATAAAATAAGAAACCTTTCAATGATTAAAGATATTAGAAGGAATTTAGATCAAAAGATAGTTTGGGTTAATGGTCTTAGAGATGATCAGAAAAAAGAATTTTATAAATATGCTTCTTGTTTAATTTTACCTACAAAAAGTGAAGCTTGTAATCTTTCTGTAATTGAATCTCTTGCAAGTGGAACTCCTGCAATTGTATCAAATGTAGCATCATTGCCAGAACAAGTGATTAGTGGGGAGAATGGATATCTTGCAGATAATGAAGAGGAAATGGTAGAAGCTGTTGGGAAATTAGGATTAATATCCCCATTAAAATGCAGAAAGACGGCTGAAAATAGATTTAGTTTAGAAAAGCAAGTTAGAGAGTATCTTCAGGTTTATCATGATGCTATTAGGAATTATTAATTCTAAAAACGCCCCCACCGAGATTCGAACTCGGGTCACAGCCTTGAAAGGGCTGCATTCTTGGCCTCTGAACTATGGGGGCATGGAAATTAGACAGAAAAATATTTTATAAAGCTAACTAAAATGAGCCTGCACGGATTTGAACCGTGGACCCCTGCCTCTCTTAGACGAATCCAAGAAAATTAATTCTCGCGAATTAAGTTCATATAAGAGCAGTGCTCTAACCAGACTGAGCTACAGGCTCATGAAAAGAACCTAATGGTTTTTTTCTATTTTCCCTTAAGTTTGTGCTTAAGGCTGATAATCCTTTAGTTTTTTGTATATTTAAAATTTGACATTTTTCATCCTTTATTACCTCTTCCGGTTTTAATCAAACGAAAACTTTATAAATCTGTTTTATATGGTTTTAATATGGATAAAGCAGATTTAAATGGAGATAATATATTTATTTCTAAAGTTAGGGGAAAAGAAAACTCAAAAACAATCCAAATACCAGAATCTATATGTGAATTTTGCGAAATAGATCTTGGAGACTTGATCAAACTGAATATTATAGAAATCAAACATCCTAAAAAAGTTAAGAAAAAATGAGAAAGATTTTTTTTATTTTACTTCTAAGCCTAATGATTGGTTTAGTTTTAGCAACTTCTATTTCAGAAGATTTGCATTTAAACATTCAGACAACAGATGCAACAGGAAATGTAGTTACAGGAACTTTCACTTTCACTTTTAATATTTCAAATAATTCTAATTGTAGTGTTGTTGCAGATGTTGTTTATCCTCATTCAACAAATCTAACAACTGATTCAAGAGGTATAATATCATATTATCTTCCGAATGTTTCTTTAGATTATGATGTGCAATATTGGCTTTGTTATTACAGGGATGGTGTCTTAATTAATTCTTCTAAAATAGCAAGAACTCCTTATGCATTCAGAGCCCAGAATATAACTGTGGGTGGTGTTGAATTTAATTCAAATTTGAATTTAACTAATTATAATATAACAGCTGATAATGCAGATTTTAGTGGTGGTTGGTTAAATAATGGTTTGAGTATAATTGGAGGAAATATTTATGCACAAGTGGGTTATTTTTATAACATAACTTCTTTGAATGTAACAAGGCAGAACTTAACTATCTTAGATGATTTTTATGCTTTTGGGAATGCGTTTCTATCAAAAAACCTAATAGTTGATACAAGCACTTTATTTGTTAACTCTAGTCTAAATAGAGTTGGTATCGGGACAACAAGCCCATCTCAAAGACTTCATGTAAATGGAAGTGTTAATATCACAGAAAATCTGAGTTTAGGAAGTGGTGTTATAAAATATAATGATGCAATTAATAATTATCAATATTATAACGGCACAGAGTGGTTAACATTTAGTGTTTTAAGTGCTGTACCAGCAGGTACTATTGCTGCCTTTAATAATGAAACCTGTCCAGAAGGCTGGATTCCAGCTAATGGCAGTTCAGGAACTCCTGACTTGAGAGGAATTTTTATCAGAGGTGCAGGGACAAGTGGTGTTTTAAGTATGGCTAATGGAACTAATTTCTCTGCAACTTATGGAGAATATCAAAGTGATAGTTTTCAGGGGTTTAAAGTTCAAACAGTTATGGGAAGTCATCAACATTATACACCCGGTGGTTTTTTTGATGTAACGAGTGGGACTACACAGTATAGAGTTAGCCTTAGTGCTGCTGCTTTTTATCACGCAAACCCAGTTACCAATTCGGTGAATTTGGGAACAAAAACATCTTCAACACCAATTTCAGACGGCACATACGGAACCCCAAGAACAGGAGCAGAAACTCGTCCTGCAAGTTATGCTTTAACTTATTGTATGAAAACATCTGATGATTCACCAGCAACAGCAGGATTAATTGGTTCTTTAGGAGATAATGTTTTTGTGCAAGATGCAAGTAAGAATTTTGGAATTGGGACAACTTCACCGACAGAAAAATTAACTGTTGGTGGAAATATAACTGTGACCTCTGGCAATGATATTTGTATTTCTGGAGGAAATTGTTTAAGTTCTCCTGGAGGAGTTTCTCCTAGAGGAACAGAAGGAGCTATACAATTTAATGATGGAGGAAGCTTCGGAGGCAATGCAAGTCAGTTTTTTATTAATAAGACTTCAGGGAATGTTAATGTTACTGGGAATGTAACAGCAGATTATTTTATTGGGGATGGTTCTCAACTTACAGGAATAACTGGTGGAATATGGTCAAATGTTTCTGGAGTTGCTACTTATAATGGTGGTGTGAATATAACAGAAAATCTTACTTTAGGTAATAGCACAATAAAATATAATGAATCAGCTAATAAATATATTTACTATAATGGAAGTGAATGGGTTGAACTTGGAACAGGTGCTGGTGCAGGTCAGGTTCCTGCTGGCACTATATCTTCTTTTTATTTATCTTCTTGTCCTAATGGTTGGATTCTTGCTGACGGCAATTCAAGCACACCTGATTTAAGAGGAATTTTTATTAGAGGAGCAGGAATTTCTGGAAGTTATAAAGATGCAAATGGGAATTATTTTACAGCAACTTATGGTGAATATCAAAATGATAGTTTTCAGGGGCATCATCATGGCACAACTTATTATTATGAAACAGGTGGAAGTGAAACAAGGCATGTTCTTTTAGCTACTGCAACAGCATTGTATGTACTTGATGATGTTGGTGCTACTGTTAGAGCTACATATCCATTAACAGATGGCTCATCTGGAACCCCAAGAACAGGAAATGAAACTCGTCCTGCAAATTTAGCTTTAATCTATTGTATGAAAACATCTGATGATAGCCAAAATACATCAGGATTAATTGGTTCAAGTGGTGATAATGTTTTTGTTCAAAATACAAGTAAGAATGTTGGTATTGGAACAATAACACCACAAAATAAATTAAATGTTGTTGGTGATGCAAATATTACTGGAAATGTAACAGCAGACTATTTTATTGGAGATGGCAGTCAATTGACAAATCTTAATATAAGTTCTGATGCTTATTACAGAGTTTATGACACTGGCTGGGTATATAATGAGCCTGGTTGGACTAATCAACATTTAGGAACAGAAGTTGGTGGGAATGTTGTTCATAATCTTAATGCTCCTTTGAGTAATTTAACTGTTAAGGTTTTAATATCAGAAACTGGAACAGATGCTGATAGTTTTGAGATACATATTGTGGATTCTGATTTAGGAAGTGCAATCGGAGATGTATATGGTTTACATTTCTCTCAGGTAGATAATAATAATATTTTAGTACAGACAGGAGCTGTAGGACTTCATTCAATGAATACTGCTGGAACAAGAGTAGTAATAGATACAGAAGATTGGTATTATAAAATAAGAGTCACTCAAATTATAAGACTAAACACAACTCCTTTATTTGGAGGAACTCCTGCAGGTGCAATATCTTCTTTTTATTTATCAAATTGTCCTAATGGTTGGATTCTTGCTGATGGAAACTCAAGCACCCCTGATTTAAGAGGAATTTTTGTAAGAGGTGCAGGAATTTCTGGAACTTATAAAGATGCAAATGGGAATTATTTTACAGCAACTTATGGCGAATATCAAAATGATAGTTTTCAGGGGCATATTCATAACTACTATGCATCTTCTGCTGGTGGAGTATCTGCAACTCCACAAGATTATAGTGGAAATAGACCAAATAATATGAACACATATGATACAGGTGCACCTGTAACACACGGCCCTTCTGGAACTCTAAGAACTGGAGGAGAAACTCGTCCAGCAAACCTTGCTTTAATTTACTGTATGAAAACAACAGAAGATTCTGAAACTTCAAACACATTATTTCAGGAAAGTGGAGGTATAATTTCAACTGCAAATTCTTCACATAACATAAGTATTGATGGAAGCATTTCAGATGGTGACGGAGTTATTAGAACTTGGCATACAGTTGCAGACCCAGATACGGGTTGGATTGCTACTAAGACAACTGGCTGGTCAGCTGACAGTTTTAGTGGAGGATTGGAAGTGGATTTCAGCGCTGTGGTACCAGCAGGAACGAAAGCAGTTCGTGTTGTTGTTCATACTATAGAAGGAACTAATGTCCCCCAAACATTTTGGAGGAAATCAGGGGATACTAACATAAGCAATACCCCCCATGCTAGTAATGAAAGAAGCCATGCAATTATATATACCAACATAGCAGGTACTTATCAAATGCCTATAGTACTATGGCTTTCTGATGATTATAAAGTACAAATTGCCGCTCGTTATACTACTACTGATGTATCTGTGTCTTATCCATCAGAATATTATAAATAAAACCCCAGAAATTGGGATGAAATGAAAGCAACAACCAACTAAAATAAATGGGGGGAACAATAGGAATTTGTTCTGGGGGAAAGATTTAAATATAAGTAAGATTATCTTATTTTATGAAAATAACAAGGCTTAGCACAAGAGGACAAATTGTAATTCCAGAAGAAATAAGAAAAAATATGGGAGTTGGAACAGCATTTATTGTGACAAGAAAAGATGATTTAATTATATTGAAGAAAGTAGAAGGACTTACAAAACAAGAAATGCAAGAAATGCAAGAACTTGATAAAATTTGGAAAGAAATTGATGCTGGAAGAGGAATTACATTAAATAGAGAAAAATTTCTTAAAGAAATGAATGCTTGGTAGAATGATAACTAAGATAACTCGTTCTCCTTATTTTATTAAACAAATAAAACATCTAGATAACTTTTTGTTAGAAAAAATAAAAAAACAAATTGAAAAAATATTACAGAATCCTCAAATTGGAAAACCATTAAGATATAAAAGAGGAGAGCGGTCACTTTATATTAAACCGTTTAGATTAGTTTATGCGATAAGAGGAGATGAACTTATTTTGTTGAAGTTTGATCATAGGAAAAGAGTTTATAGATGAGAAGATTATTATAAAATAAAACTCCAGAAATTAAGATAAGTAGGGGGTGAATAATTACTTATGCTTATTACCTTCTTAACAATAATAATCTTTATTAATCGATTCCCAATAAATTAATTATGATAAGTGGAATTTGGACAGAAAAATTCAGACCATCTCAATTCTCTCAACTTGTAGGTCAGGATGACATTGTGAAAAGAGTTGAAGCATTAACAAATTCATTAAATATCCCTCACTTGTTATTTGCAGGACCAGCAGGAACAGGAAAATCTACTTTAGCCTTAATAGTTGTAAAAGAACTTTTCAAAAAAACCTGGAAAGACAATTATCTTGAATTAAATGCTTCTGATGAACGAGGGATTAATATTGTAAGAGAAAAAGTGAAAAATTTCGCGAGAACAAAATCTCTAGGAGATGTGGCTTTCAAAGTAATCTTCCTGGATGAAGCTGACGCACTAACACCTGAAGCACAACAAGCACTACGAAGAACAATGGAAAACTACTCAGCAACATGCAGATTCATTCTTTCCTGCAATTATTCAAGCAAAATCATAGACCCAATTCAATCAAGATGTGCAATCTTTAGATTTAAGCTTTTGGAAAAAAAAGATATTGAAAAAGTAATTCAAATGATCGCTCAAAAAGAAAATTTAACAATAAGTTCAGAATCCATAGAAATATTATATGAAGGAAGTGAGGGAGACTGCAGAAAAGGCATTAATCTCCTTCAGGCAACAGCTTCAATTTCTCCTTCGATAACTCCTGAACTTATTTCAACAATGATCTCCAATGCAAAACCAAAAGATATCAAAATTGTTCTTGACTATGCATTATCCGGAGACTTTCAAAAATCAAAAGAAAAACTTCTTGATGTTATGCTTAAGGAAAGTATTTCCGGACAAGATGTAATAAAAGCTATCCAAAAAGAAATCTGGAATCTTCCTGTAGAACCAGAAATAAAAGTCAAACTGACTGAAAAAACAGGTGAAGCAGAATTCAGAATCGTAGAAGGAAGCGACCCATTCATTCAACTACAAGCTCTATTAGCCAGTTTTGTCTTGGCTGGTTTAGGGAAGGGATAACAATGCAAATAGTCAAAAGATTTGGAACATGGGATGGAGCTTCCAAAACATATACTCAAAATTGTGACAATTGCGAAGTATATAGAAAAATAAAGGGGAAAGAATTATGTGGTTGGGGGATAGCTTTTAAATATTTAGAAAAAACTAGAACCCCAAAAAAATGTGCACTAACAAATAAAAAACAGCCAGAACATAACTCTATTAAATATTTAGATGGATTAATAAAAAATGCCATGGACTGAAAAATATAGACCTAAAAAATTTGAAGATATAAAGGGGCAAGATGAAGCAATTAATGAAATAAAAAAATTTGTAGAAAATTTTAATTTAGGCAAATTAACAAAAACATCAAAAAAAGCGCTAATTCTTCATGGACCTCCTGGAACAGGTAAAACAGCTTTAGCTCATGTTACAGCAAATGAAACAAACTCGGAAATATTTGAACTAAATGCTTCAGATTTAAGAAACAAAATTAAATTGCAGGAGATTCTTAAACCAGCAATTGAACAAAAATCATTAACAAAAAAAGGGAAAATAATTTTAGTGGATGAAGTGGATGGCATTTCTGTAGTTGATAGAGGAGGCCTCACAGAATTATTATATTTAATTGAATCTGCATCTTATCCCATAATAATAACTGCTAATGATATATGGAATAGAAAATTAACTCCATTAAGAAAAAAATCAGAACTTATTAGACTAAAAGAAATTGATTACAAAACAATGAAAGAAATTATGTTTAATATTCTGAAAAAAGAAAATCTTTTTATGAACCAGAACATTGTAACAAGTATTGCAATAAGAACAAAAGGAGACATAAGAGCAGCAATAAACGATTTACAGACAGTGTCAAGAATGCAGGACCCTCCCTTGATAACTTTTGATGAAAGAAACAAAGAAATAGATATTTTTAATGCACTGAGAATGGTGTTTAAAGGAAAACCAACAAATGATATCTTAAAACTTTTTGATTCTGTGAATATGCCAACAGATGAAATAATTCTGTGGATAGAAGAAAATATCCCCTCAGAATATCAAGGAGAAGAACTAGCAAAAGCATATGAGTTATTAAGCAAAGTAGATATTTTTAAAAGAAGAATCTATAAGCAACAATACTGGAGATTTTTAGTTTATGAAAACATTTTTTTAAGTTATGGTATCTCAGCTTCAAAACAAAACATTAAAACAGGGTTTACAAGTTATAAAAAACCTACAAGAATTTTAAAAATCTGGCTTAACAATCAGAGAACATCAAAAAAGAAATCAATAGCTAAAAAATATTCTCAATATGTTCACATTGGACAAAAGCGTGCAATGAATGAATTTCCAATAATAAAACAAATTCTAAAAAATGAAGCAATACAAACAGAAATTAAACTAACAGAAGAAGAGGTTGCTTATTTGGGAAAATGAAACAAAAATCATTCTAAAAATCTTCTTAAAACATCTGCCTTATCTGTTTTTTCCCAAGTAAAACCAGGTTCATTTCTCCCAAAATGCCCATAAGCAGCTGTTTTTTTGTATATTGGTCTTCTTAAATCCAACTCTCTAATAATATCAGCGGGCTTTAATGGAAAATATTCTCTTATAATTTCAGATATTTTCTCTTCTGGAATTTTATTTGTATGATAACAATCAATATTAATACCCACAGGAGAAGCAACACCAATTGCATAACTCAACTGTACTTCACACTTATTTGCTATACCAGAAGCAACAATATTCTTTGCTATATATCTTGCAACATAAGCACCACTCCTGTCCACTTTACTTGGATCCTTTCCAGAAAAACAACCACCTCCATGTCTACCAACACCCCCATAAGTATCAACAATAATTTTTCTTCCTGTAACACCAGTATCTGCCTCTGGCCCCCCAATCACAAATTTACCGGTAGCATTAATATAAATCTTTGTTTGCTCATCCATCAAATCCCCACAAATAGGCTTAACAACTTTTTCTAAAATTTCTTGTTTCAATTCCTGTTCAGAAATCTCGTTTTTGTGTTGTTGTGCTATAACAACTGCCTCTATTCTAACAGGCTTTTCTTCATTATATTCTATTGTTACTTGACTCTTTCCATCTGGCCCTAATCCATTTATTAATTTAGATTTTCTAACCTCGGTCAATTTCTTTGTTAACCTATGTGCTAAAACAATGGGCATAGGCATTAACTCAGGAGTTTCATTACATGCAAAACCATAGACCATTCCCTGATCACCTGCCCCTTGTTCATGCTCTAATGTTTCGTTAACTCCTTGAGCAATATCTGGGCTTTGTCCATGAACACTTATCCATACACCTGCATCTTCACAATCAATCCCAAATTCAGGATCAGTATAACCTATCTCTTTCAAAACTCTTCTAACAATCGTTTGAATATCAGCAAACCCTGTTGTAGTAATCTCTCCTGCAACATGCACACTTCCAGTTGTAACAAGGGTTTCAATAGCAACTCTTGAATAAGGATCCTGCGCAATAAGATTGTCAAGAATCGCATCACTTATTTGGTCGCATATTTTATCAGGATGCCCCTCTGTAACAGATTCAGATGTAATAAATCTTTTTAACATTCATTAGAAAAATTTTATTGTCTTAAAAAGATTATTGTGTTAAAGAATAATTAACACTGTGCAGTTGTTCCGCTGCTACTAGAAGTTTCATAACCAAATCCTGGAGAATAAGTAGAAGTAGATAATTGCTCTCCACATTCTTCCGGAGCATCATTAAATGCCTGACATATTGTATCTAAATAACTTGCTGGGTCTCTTCCACTACTAACAATCTCCCCATTTATGACAAGAGTAGGACTTCCTCTAACACCATATTCCTCACTTAGCTCAGAATCCTCCCCATAATAATCATCTGTTTTACTCTCCAAACAAGTATTCAAATTAGCCATATTAATTCCAGTCTTGCTCAAACACCTATCAGAATCACCATCTTCTAAGAAGCATTCTAAATAATCTAAATATTTACTAGACTGTTCTTCTCTTATACAAACTTGTCTCGGGGTTTCAGTTTCTTCAGGTTCATGCATAAAATAGTGGATAAATCTAATCTGAGCATCAATTGTATTTCCCAAAGCTTTGATTGCAGGTATAAAACCTTTCTCTGATTGAGTTCCATAAGGACAATGAGTCATAACAAACAATTCAACTTCTGGTTTATCTGATTTTGGAATATCCTGAGTGTTTGTAGAACTCTTTGCATCTGAAGAATCTCCAGAAGGGATTATTGAAACTAATTTATTTCCTATGATATAACCTGTTTTAGTTACATAAAACAGAACACTATCTCCCTCATAAATTGTCTCAACAACATAAATTGAACCTTCACTCTTCACATTTTCCAATTCAAAACCATCATAACCTGAAGAAGACAAATAGTCTACAAGATAATCTCCTGCGTTTCTTTCTGAAATAATGTTTCCAGTCATTCCTCCAAAAAAATTACCAATTAATAATACTAAAACTAAAATTCCTAAAGCAAATGTTGAAAGAACCCAAGGATTTTCCCTCATTTTTTTAGTAATATTTTCTCCATAATTATGCTCTTTCTTAATTTCTTCAGTACTTTCTTTTAACTCTTTCTTCTCTTCTTTTTTTTCTACAATTTTCTCAACTTCTTTCTCCTTTCTATGCTCTTCCTCATGTTCCATTTTAAAATTATGAAAAAGTCTTTTAAAAAGATTTTGGTAATTCTACATTAGCCAATGAAAAAATTTAAACTTACTTAATTCTCTTATTTCGCCATAATCTGTCTTAATTTTTTATCTTATTTTCTTTTTTTAAGACGAACAATTAAAACAACTAAAACCATAGCTATAACTAAAACAAGTATTATACCAGTCCACAAATAAGATTTCATTGTTTCAAGGAATCCTTTTCTCTCAGCTCCACAATCCTTCGGGCAATTTGATTCATCTTCACCAAGTTCTCTCTCACAAATACCATTATTATTACAGGCTGATAAATCTATCACCACTACAAATATTGAGAAACCAGAAGTTATTGCAGAAAAATAATAATATTCATCATCACTGTCAATCAATGTTGTTTGTAACTCATTCCATACATTTATTTTTTCTCCACCCCTATAAAGCATAATACCTCCTGCACTTCCTCCTTGTTCATCAACCCATGTTTTATTCACTTTGAATTCAATTATTGCAGATTCTATATTTTCATCATTTATTCCTGTTGTTTCTATTTTAAATGATTGATAAGTGTCTCCAGCCATGCCAATTTTTAAATCTGCAAGAGGAACTACCTTAATTTTAGTTACTCTTAAGGAAGC
>SDBV01011703.1_pt1 | contig 11324 bp, 25 predicted proteins | sample 2277081 | NCBI WGS metagenome assembly SDBV01 (sample SAMN10402039, study PRJNA504765) | marine sediment metagenome | isolation source: marine sediment core GS10_PC15, 223 cmbsf | place: Arctic Ocean: Southern Knipovich Ridge | collected 2010
AACCTACAATCTTCTTAATCCACCACAAGAACAATCCCTATCTGATAGAACTAAAGACGCACTACAAAAAGGAGACGAATGATGGAAAAAACAGAAAGATTAAAGTTTTTGAAAGATAGGCTAGAGTTTAGACATAAAATGTTTGTAGAATGGTTATTTATAGATAAAACAATTATCCAGGACTATAAAGCATTTGCACTGAGAACTAAGGAAATTGAAGATGAAGTTGCAAAGTTAAACGACGTATCTTTGGGAGATTCAGAATGAACATAAGACCCATTGCAAATATAATCTTTTTATTTGCAATAGGAATATTTGAGATAGTTATGGAGCCTCACACAAGAGTCTTTGATACTGTTGGAGGATTCTTTATAGGTCTTGCATTGGTATTTGCACTGATGGAAGCATCCTCGGAGGAAGACGATGAATAAAGAAAGGATAGGATATTTTAATATTGAAGTGTCAGACAACGGGAGAGAAATAAAAGTTTATCGTAGAAGAATGAAAGGAAAAGAACTATTATTTGATTTCGCAATAAGTGACGCCTCCCAGGAGAGTGCCGAATAATGGTAATAATAAAAGCAGACACGACAGAAAAATTAGTAAAATTAACAGTAGACGAAATAAATATGATTATAGAAGAGTTGGAAAGACAACCATATAATGTTTATAATTTTATAAATTATTATGGGGTAATTAAAAAGTTCAAGGACGCTAAATGCGTGGACAAGGTTGAAGATAATTCCTTCTTGCAGATAGGAGAGAATTGCAAGTTGTGTGGAGTCAAGGGAGTTTGTCATAAAATGTTGGCCCATCATAGGTTGGGTAAGTGTGTAAAATGCACCAAAGACGAGGTGAAAGAATGAAGGAATTAACATTGTTAAAAAAGGCGGAGCTGGGCAATAAATATAGTGCTGTTAATGTTTTCATCTATAGGGCATATAAAAAAGGGATTATAGATGAGAAGATTGGAAAATCTTTATATAAATATGTAAGAAAACTGATGCTAAAAGACTATCCATTGATAGACGCTAATTACGTGGAGGACGAAGCATGAAAATAGGAATAGGCCATGCGGTTTGCCCACATTGCGATGCGGTATTACATAATCATGCACCCTTAACTGGAAAGAAAAAACCAGTAGACGAAGATATAAGCTTTTGTGCATCCTGTGGTAAAGTTAGTATGTTTATGGATGGTGAACTGTTTCCAATTAAATTATTTAAAAATTTAGAGGAAAATATTAAAAAGCAAATTAAAGAATTAGAAGAAAAATGGAAATTATCAGATTCTAAAGACGCAAACCATGCGAAACCGGAAGAGGTGAGAAAATGAATAAATATTCAGAGAATATTGTATGGATTTCATTTGGAATATTAATGGGTACTTTTGTAAGTAGTTGGCTATACTTCTTAATAATTGGGATTATAGGACTACTGTTTATTTTTTATATCGAATTTCTAATAATTAAACAAGACGTAAACCGAGGAAAATAAGAATGGAAGCAGAAAAGTTAATATTTAAATCTGAAAAAAAGATGCAACAGGAATTAAGAGAGAGAATAAGTTCACGTAAACCTGAATCGGGCCGAGATGGATATATTATCAGTGCCGAAGGAAAATTCACATATCGCAATGTGGCTTATCTCATAAAAGTATTGAGATATTTTAATCATACAGATGATTTTACATCCTTAGGTAGAGATAGAGTTTCACATTCTCATGCGGTAGTTGAATATCCTGATGAAACAAAACCTATCGTAGATTTAATACCAAATGATTATGGGTATGAATTTCTTTATCACGACACATTACATTCCAATAATGATAAACAAACAATAGAAGAGCAAATTAAAGAGTGCCATGAATTAGCTAAAGAAGATATTGACAGTCTGATTGATGGGGAGATTAGCAAGAAATTAGATGAAGGTATAATGTCTCTACAAAATCTAAAAGATAAATTAAATCATGGAATTGCTAAGTTAAAATGATTAAACTAGGATATGAAGTCGGCACAGGGGACGAAGTTTTTGTTAAAAATTCTCATGTAATCGTAACGGGTCTAACCCAAGAGGCAGGAAAAACCACAACCCTTGAGGCGATGATAAAAAGAAGTAAGGCAAGGGCAATAGTATTCAAAACAAAGGTAGGGGAAAAGTCTTTCTTGTCCGGAACAATGATCCCCCCATACTTTAAAGAGCAATCTGACTGGCAATTTATTCAAGGATTAATAGAGGCCACGATTAAAGAAAAGGTTGGGACTTCTGCTAGATCCAAAATCATCCAGCTTTCAAAACAAACAGATGGAAGCTCCCTGATGGGTTTTAAAAAAAGAGTTGATGAAAGACTCCTGGAGAAAATAGGTGTTTCAGAGAAAGATATTTTAATAAATCTTCAAGCCTACTTAGAGCTAGTAATCCCAAAACTTCAATCAATAAATTTCTCAGAGACATTGGAATTGGCTGATGGGATGAATATAATTGACTTAGAAAGATTCAGTAGAGACCCAGAGGTACAAAGTCTAATTATTAAAAGTGTATTGGATGAAGTTCTACATAATCATAAAAATGTAGTCGTGGTAATCCCTGAGTCCTGGAAGTTCATACCCCAGAGCAGGGGGAATCCATGTAAGGAATCTATAATGAGTTTCATCAAGCAAGGTGCAACAAATAAGAATTTTATTTGGATTGATTCTCAGGATATGTCTGATGTTGATAAGTCACCTCTTAAACAAATCTCAACATGGATATTGGGTTATCAATCAGAAATAAATGAAGTGAAGCATACCATCGACCAAATCCCATTGCCAAAGAATTTAAAACCAAAACCAGATGACATCCAAAGTCTAGGAAAGGGTATCTTTTATTTGGCCACGAGAGAATCAACAAAAAAAGTATATGTCCAACCCTTTTGGTTAGATGACGAAAGAGCTAAGAAGATTGCAATGGGAGATTTAAAAATAGAAGATCTGGATGCTCCAGAATCTGTAACTCCTTTCGCTGTGGCAAAGAAGAAAGAGACAAGGGTTAGTGAACAATCAACAGTGGACTTTACTGAGACTACAAAAAGATTCAATGCAGAGATGAATGAAATTAGAGGAGATTTTTTTAAAAAACTAGAAGAAATTCAGGAGCAATTCGGAAAGGTATATGGAGATATTTATAATTTACAAAATCAACCTAAGCAAGAACTAGATGAAGCAACAATAATTGCTAAGGTATTGCAGAAAGTGCCTACTACTTCAATTACTTCATCTCCAGCTTCTGCGGGTCCGTTGGATGAAGAGGCTTTAATCTCAAGGGTTTTAGCCAGGGTTCCTTCTGGGGGTAATGTGGTTTATGAAGTCGCTCCCCTTGAGAAGATTAAGAAGGATTTCTTAGAAGAGGCTAAGAGTAAGATTGTGGCGGATGTGGGAATATTATCAGGAGATGCAAAGAAGCTTCTAAAATACCTTCAGTCAAGAGAGGCAAACATAACTCCATCAGAAGCCATAATAAATTGTTTCCACATGAAGGTGGGTGGGTCAGCATCAACAAAAATGACCGGATTATTCAAGGAGTTAATGTCTATAGGTTTTACAGACAAAGCAGGAGCTAGATATAAATCATTAATGAAAGACAGGATTAGAAGTGAGCTAGGGATTCACGAAGCGTCAGAGTCAGAAATAAACCAGGTATACGATCATATCTTGATGGAGATGTTGGAATGAAGTTCGCATTCGAGGTAGATAGCGATGAGTAAATTAACAAAACAAGAAATAGAAGTTTTGAAAGAATATGCACAAGACCTTCTATTTTCAAAAGCACTCAGAGAGGGTCGGGAATATAGGAATCGGTTTGAAACTTACGAAGATGCCTATAATAATCTCAAGGCTATGGGATTTACCCACAAAGGGATCATTGATAGGATTGGTAAAAAGGACGACGCTAAAGGAGAACAAGATGAATAGAACAATAAATGAATATAAAAGAATCAGCATAGAAGACGACGCCAATGTGTCAGGGTGCGAAGAATGAAGAGACAAGGATTAATCGTAACAATAAATCAGTTATACGAATTGATTGGACAACTATCTGAAGAATTTGAAGAAAAAGATGGAATTAGATGTACAGACGACAACAGAAGGTTTCAAATAAATATAATAAACAAGACCCCAGAATGCTCAGACACTTGGAAAGTGGAGTTCGTGAAGGGAGGCAAAGGAGAATGAGGAATATGCTTGGGTTTATTATAGGATGGTTCCTATCATTATTTGCAACACATAATTTTGGATGGGAGCCCACCTTACAGGTAGGGGTAATTTTATTAATGATGTGGGTATCTTTCTCCGTACTATTGACCGATAAGGAAAACGACGCTAAAGAGGGACAAAGATGAATAGGATATCAAGAATAATAGAAATTGTATTTGTGATATTCCTAATTGTATTTGTGATGATATGGAGTATTAATATAATTTCACAACAATTACAATTCATAAATTCTTGTGAAAAAGGATGTTTAGCGGAAGATAAGATATATAGTGTCGAATTCAAGAGTAGACCTTGGAATAATTTAAACGGAATATGTTATTGCAAGGAATTAAAGTTTGTAAAATTGGAGCCAGTAGCATGAGAAATACAAAGATATTTAAGCAACAAAAACTTAACAAGGAGGTAAAATATGGCATTTAATACGAACGAACGAAAATTAATTAATCGTGAACTTAGAAGAAAGGCTCCTCTGGTAACTAAGAAGTTTATTGGAATACGAAAGAAGAAGACAGGCAGGTTTGTTGAAGTCTTTAAAAATAGAAATACTGGTAAAATAGAAGAGCTTCCCGTAGCTATCGAATTATTAAGGTTTAAGTTGAAAGTTGCTAGGTCTAGGTAATCTCCATATTTTAAATAAATGAAACTATTTGAATCCATCTTAATAATCAGCACAACACCCCAATTTACAGGTCAGAAGGGAGAACCTAAAAGCAAAAAAATAATTGAGAAGCGATCTGACCGCCATCTCAAGGAAGATATTGCAGGTGCTGATACTATTCGCAATTCTAATCAAAAGCGAGGTAAGGAATGATAAAAATGATTTGTGATGAATGCAGAGTGGAAGTTGAAAGGCTATGGACATTAGAAGCATATAATGAAGAATTAGAAGATTATCTTAAACCAAAAAAAGAGTTATGCAAAAAATGTGCCTTAATTCATCTACAACTTCGCAATATTAAAAGAAAGGGAAGTGGAAAATGATAAAATTACTAAGATTAATCATATTTGTGATTGTAGTTTTGTCGTTGATAACTCTTGTCGTGGTGGGAATCAAAAATATGGAAGAACGCATTGAAGAAGAAGAAAGATTCTGCGAATCAAACGGTATGTTCAGAGCAAATAGTCTCCAACCAAACATTCAATGTATGACTGAGGATGGAGATCTGAAACACTTCTCTCGAAAGATGGTTCGCGATCTAAATCAAAGGAGTAAAAATACATAAGATAATGGCAGAAAATATGGAATGCAATAAGTGCGGATATTATGGAAAGAAGCCCTTAATTTCAATAATCTCAGAAGTGCATCAATGTCCTGAATGTAAATCTTACCTATGGGAAAATATACCTTGGAAAGATTCAAAAATTAAATTAAACTTGGGAAGTGGAGAGAGAAAAATTCCAGGTTTTATTAATGTTGATATGAATGTGGATGGTGCAGATATAAAACATGATTTAAATAAATATCCATATCCATTCAAAGAAAATTCCATAGACTTCATAAGGGCCTCCCATATCCTAGAACATCTAAAGGAACCTATGGATTTTTTTGTGGAGATTCATAGGATATTAAAAAGCGGAGCAAAGGCAAGGATAATAATTCCACACTGTAATGCAGACGGAGGAGCCTACGGGGCAATGGATCATCGCAACCATTTTCACGAGTCTGCTATTGAAACCATAACAGGGGTACAATCATCTATATTTACAAAAAACCCATACCTTCTAATCGGTACTAAAATAAAAAGGGGCCGGTTTATGAAGTGGAAGAAGAGGGAGATAACATGGATAATACAAAAGTAGAAGGAGGTATAAAACTATGGGAAAAATAATTATAAAAAATGCTGTTGAACGTAAGCCAGGATTCCTCTATTATGTTGATGGAGAGGGAAATATTTGTGAGGCAGAGATGGCTCGAGGCGAAAAGAAAAAAAAGAAAGCTAAAAAGAAGTCTAAAGAATAAGCCACAATAAAAATGGAAAATTCAAAAGAAGTCGTAATCTATGCTAGGATCTCCACTGATAAGGGTGAGCAGAATATAAACCAGCAAATTGATTACTGCAAGAATTATGCCTTGAGAGAAGGTTTAAACGTGCTTAAAGTCTTTAAGGATGAGAAGACGGGAAAAACCTCAAACCGAAGGGGCTATGAACGCCTACTAGCCTATCTGAAGGATAATAGTGATGTGGGTTTATTAGTCCAGGACACAGATAGGTTGACTAGGGATTTCTATGATGGGGTTGAGTTAGAGAAGTTTTTGATTAAAAATAGTATCGAAGTGATCTCATTGTCTGATAGGGTTGATATGGAATCTCCAAACGGAAGGTTTATGTTTAGAATTAAGTTGGCCATGAATAATTTTTATGTTGAGAACCTAATTGATAAGATAAGGGTTGGAGTTGCAAGAGCAAAGGCTGAGGGAAAATATACAGGCCGTAAGAAAGGGGCATTGGGCAAGAAGAAGAAAAAAATAGCTACCTCCCCAAATAACAAACTTTAAATAGCTTAATGTCAACAATTTATTACATCACATGGGTACAAAAAAAAGAGAGCACAAAAAAGCGATTTTACAATACAATTCCAATAAGTTTACTTTAACTATCCCCCCCTGGTATGTTGAGAAAGTTTTGTGTGCGAAGAGAGGAGATAGAATTAAATTCGATCAAGAAGGATCAAAGTTAATCCTTACAAAAGAAGAATGAACGGGTATATAATATTTACATTAGGAATATTAGCCGGTTGGATTCTTAGAGGCATCGCAGAATTAATTTAAAAGAAACTAAAACAAAGGGTAGACTCAAAAAAATGAAATTATTAATAAACAACAAATACGAGAATGTAGGACTTCTAAGTTTTATGAAGTGTATGATACTTGTAGAGTTGCTACTTGCTGTAATATTATATTCACTAGGCTTCTTAGTATTCTTATTACTTACCTAATTATCCAAACGATTTATTGCTTTCCATCTCTCCGAAGGTATCACTATCCCCTTTTTTCAGCTTAATTTCTATCGCTATACCCATACCTATTATAAATAAAAAGAATAAAGCTAATGGAACCTTCCCACCAATCTGCCCAGAATTTTCAGCTAAGGAAGTAACTAATCCTATAAATCCTAATACAAAAATAACTACCCCAGGACTAACATTTAGTTTAAATTTCATTTTTTTATTTGAATATTAAGCCCCACAAACATTGGGGCAAATAATAATAATAGTGTAGTAATAAATATTTATTTATTCAGTCGGTTCCACAGAGTCATCTTCATCTGAAATCTTTTCCTTTAACTCCATTTCGATAACCTCATCTATGGTTCTTAAGTTTGTATTACTTTTCTTTATAATCTTTCCAAACTTTTTAAGTTCACTTATTAAATCTATCTTATCCTTTGTTGCTATTTGTTTTATTTTTCCAACAACATACATATCTGATAATAGTGATCTATATTGTTTACTCTTTGAACCAACAACAAGTCTATAAAATATTACCAACATACCAATTATAAATATAGTAAATGCAATAGCTATGATTGCTAAAGGAACCATTGATAAAGTATTGTCATAAGTGTAACGGATATATCCACCCACCCCTGACAAGTCTGGATTTATTAAATTATCTAACATTATTTTTTTACCTCCATTGTATTTAGTTTAAATTTCATTTTACCATGTACTTGGTTTTAGTGGACTCCACTTTCTAGTACCGGCACCTGCTCTTGCCATATTCCTAGCACCTATACCTGATCCCCCATGAGTTTCACTAACTATAGACCTACTCCTCAGATTATATTGCTCTGCTCCACCAATGGCCCTTCTATAACATGACTCAATGGTATGTAAGATATTTAAGATCATTATAGTATATTTGCTTTCTTTAAACTTAGAATCCATCCCCATCTTTTCATAATTACAGTATAAGAAATTATTTAGTGCATCACCTAAGTTAGCCATTATATCAAAGATTCTTTGCTCAGTATAATAAGATAAGAATGTTTCCTTAGTAACATACATAGATATTACTCTCATAAATTCAGCGACCCCATATTCATTCAAGGGTTTCTTTTCATCATCAACTACTTCCACATACTTAAAACCAAGATTTAGTAATTTGACCTTGTTTAATTTACCTAAGATTAATTTACTGTCAGTCTCCATAACATTAACCTCATCACCATTCTTATTAATAATCTTGACTAATACATTTTTCTTTTCTTCAGAACTAGACATGCTCTTCTTTACTTCCTGGATATAATATGTAATCCCCGTTCTTTTATCTTTTCTTACTCTAGCCAAAACATTCTTAGTTGGTGTATCGAAGTAAGTACCACCATCACCAAACTTAATTGTATCCCCCCTTAGGAAGTGCTCAATCCTCTCTAGTATCTTATCAGTTTCTAATTGGTATTGGATTAAGTTCTGATCTTCTTCTGGTGAGAACCCCTGTGCAACCATCGAACCGGTATGCTTTAAGTTATCTTGCTTGAGTTGTTCATTCTCTGTTTCAAGATTAGACATATACTCTTCTGGATTAAAAGGCTGTTCTTCCATTTCATTAATTAGTTATCTTTATTGTTTAAGTTTATTGTTTAAGTTAACTTAAATATGTTGGATTGTACTCCCCCTAAAATATTATAAACTGCTCGAAACCGAACCACTACGATACGCCGATCTTAGCCCCTCCATAGTTAAGTCATCAATTCCATTTTTTTTAAGTTCTATTTCCATCTCAGTATATTTTAATCCCATCCTATCTTTGATATAGACTATTAATTTGTTTCTTTGATCTTTCCACTTCTTACTCTGAGTATTTTCCTTTGGTTTATCATCACTACCTATCGCAAGTATAGCTTCATCTTTCTTCTCCTCATATTCTTTATTCTGTTCATCAGTAAATATCTTTATTGAAGCGATTGGGAATGTTCCCCAAAAGGACCTATGCTCTTTATATTTTTTTACCTTACTTTTTCTCCATTCCAAATATAAGGCGTTTTTATTTTTCTTAGTATAATAACAGAACCTTCCTTTCTCAATATTATTTCTAGAATAAACATGAACCAAACCAATAGTTCTTTCCTCTATTAAATATTGTGGAAGTCTATGAAACTTAGGGATACATAAAACCATAAAATGTTTTTTCTTTCTAGCAACCATTGCCAATGTTAGAAATTTCTGTTGTAATTTATCTTGCCACTTAGTTATAAGCAAACCTAAAACGGCTTCATCAAAATGTATTATCTGCCCTTTAGTCGAGGATGCAAATTTTATAAGTTTATCTAAATCAAAAAAGATATTATCAATATCATATTTCCTACCAGTCTTTTCAGATATATAATAACAAGTACCCATAGCCATTTCTGTTTTACCTTGGCCCTCATCTCCATCAACAACCATTATATTATCATCAGTTGCCTTCATCCTTTTAATCATTAAATCTAACTTAGATTTATACTTATCATCCATATAATATTTTTTATCTGTAACAATCATAGTCCTTCATCATCTTCTGTATCAATTATCTTTGAGAATATATGCCTTAATCTCCCTTGCAATTCCATCAGAATTTCATTTAATCGTTTGTCTAATTCTGGATTAAACTGATAACTAAATTTCTGAATACCCTTCCTGACACTCGACATCTTTTTAATACTAAAAGATAAAACTTCTGTCTGATATTTGTTTGCGTCTGGCGGACTTAAATATGGTACTGCAGAAATTAGATATTGTTTAACTAAACTCAAATAACATTTTTGTTTTTCTGGAGAGTCTATTGGATATCCAGCGTCGAGACTTACTATACGATTCAATATATCGTGGAGTCTAAGTTGAGAAGCAAGAGCAATATTAATCCCATGCTTTTGCTTATAGAAACCTTTATCATTATCCTCTTCCATTTTATATTATAACTTTAAGTTAACTTAACTTTAAATACTTAACTAAACCCAAAAAACTTAATTATTTAAACTAACTTATTCTATTATATCTATGAAGAAGACTACCATAATAAGAGGTATGATTACAATGAGTATGATTACAATGAGTATGATTTTTTTAATGTTGGCTGCAGGTTTTGTTATCCATTCTTATGATAGAGATGATTCTAATGTTAAAATTTTAAATGAAGATGATTATGTTGGCGACGGGTTTCAATATTTAGATGGGGTGTCTCCCATTGTGAGTTTTAAGAATCCTATACCGTTGAGATATGACTTGGATTATTTTAGAAAAACAGGGAAGATAATAAAGAACATTGGTGATCCCGATAAGACTATTATTATAGAAATAATAAAGCCTGAAATAATTTGTTATGGTGGCGGATGTAATGGTTGAACCGAAAAAGACATTTCAATTTGAATCAACAAGCCCAACGAAAATTTCTTTTGTGGGTGGTCGTGAAGAAGTTGTGGAAAAACCTCGTAGAGTTAAAGGGAGGATTAGTGGCACAGCATCGGGGGCATTGCAGTCTTTAAGACAAGCCCAAGCAAGAGTTGCAGAAGCTAAGAGAGTTGCAGAAGCCAAGAGAGTAGCAGAAGCTAAGAGAGTTGCAGACGCCAAAAGGGCAGCAAATGCAAGACAAAAAGCAGCTAGAGAGGAAAAGTTTCAAGAGGAGAAGAGATTAAAAAAACTAAAAAGACTTAGGGCCGCTACCAGGGAAGTTGAAAGACAACGAAGAGCATTAGCCTTTATAGTAAAAACAAAAGCAGGAAAAGGAAGAGATGTGCGGTTGTCCGGTGGGTCTACTAGGAGTGGGGTTCAAACACTCGATCCAACTAAATTTAAGACACCAGACTTCGACCCCGTCCGATTTCAAACAAAAGTCCCCGATGAATTTGAAGAAAGAAATATAGGAGAAACTAAAAGTGGTATACCTGTAACTGCTTTCTTTAATGTTAGAACCAATAAGAGGGTAACTCTTAAAGAAGAAGACAATTTAAGAAAACAACGAGTGGGAGTTAGTGCCGTTGAGCAACCCAAGGGAAGAGTTGCAAAATTATTTAAGAGGTTTACAGATAATCAAAAGATAGCATCTACTAAGAGCATAAGGACAAAACAAAATAATATTAAGAACGAGCTAAAAT
>SDBV01011704.1_pt1 | contig 11324 bp, 7 predicted proteins | sample 2277081 | NCBI WGS metagenome assembly SDBV01 (sample SAMN10402039, study PRJNA504765) | marine sediment metagenome | isolation source: marine sediment core GS10_PC15, 223 cmbsf | place: Arctic Ocean: Southern Knipovich Ridge | collected 2010
GAAATCGGCTTCCCCGGCGAGTATCCGTTCACCCGTGGCTGCCAGGCGACCGGTTATCGGGGGCGCACCTGGACATATCGAATGTTCTCCGGTTTCGGCACCGCCGCCGATACCAACCGCCGCTGGCGGCAACTGCTGGACGACGGCGAGACCGGGCTGAGCACCGCTTTCGATTTTCCGACGCTGATGGGCTTCGACAGCGATTCGCCGCGGGCCCGGGCCGAGGTCGGCAGGTGCGGCGTCGCTATCGACACCCTGGCGGATATCGAGACGCTGACCGGGGGTATCCCCCTCGCCGAAGTGACGACATCGATGACGATCAACCCGCCGGCGAGTGCGCTCTGGGCGATGTACCTCGTCGCCGCCGAGAAGCAGGGCGCCGACTGGCGGGAACTCGGTGGCACCATCCAGAACGACATGCTCAAGGAGTTCGTCGCCCAGAACACGTTGCTTTGTCCACCGGAGCCCTCGGTGCGGCTCGTCAGTGACACCATCGAGTTCGGCACCAAGCACGTTCCCCGCTGGAACACTATCAGCATCAGCGGCTACCACATCCGGGAGGCGGGTTCCACCGCCGTTCAGGAGCTGGCTTTCACCCTCGCCGACGGCATCGCCTACGTTGAGGATGTCATCGCCCGCAAGAAGCTGGAAGTGGACGCTTTCGCTCCGCGCCTGTCGTTCTTCTTCAACTCTCATATCGATTTCTTCGAGGAGATCGCCAAGTTCCGCGCGGCGCGGCGGATGTGGGCGCGGATAATGAGGGATCGCTTCGGCGCCAAGAACCCGCGCTCCGGCTGGATGCGGTTTCACACCCAGACGGCCGGTTGCTCACTGACGGCGCAGCAGCCGTACAACAACGTCGTCAGGACAACCACCGAGGCGCTGGCGGCCGTCCTCGGCGGGACGCAGTCGCTGCATACCAATTCCCTCGACGAAGTGCTGGCGCTGCCCTCCGACTTCGCCGTTAACATCGCCCTGCGCACCCAACAGGTCATCGCCGAGGAGACCGGCGTCACCAACACCATCGACCCGCTGGCCGGTTCCTACTTTGTCGAGGCGCTGACCAGTCGTATCGAGGAGCAAGCCTGGGAATACATCGAGAAGATCGACGACATGGGAGGGATGCTGGCCGCCATCGACCGCGGCTATCCCCAACGCGAGATCGCCGCCGCTTCTTATGAGTTTCAGAAGAAGGTCGACGACGGCACCAGGATCGTGGTCGGTGTCAACAAGCACGTCAGCGACGACAACCCCAAGGTCGACGTCCTCAAGATCGGTGAGGAGGTCGAGGCGGAGCAGGTGAAGCGGCTGCGCGAGGTCAGGCGTACCCGAGACAGTCGCCAGGTCTCGCGGGCCCTCGGCGGCCTCCGCGCCGCTTGCCGGAGCGGCGAGAATGTGATGCCCCACGTCATCGAGGCGGTTCGTGAATACGCCACCGTGCAGGAAATCTGTGACGTCTACCGTGAGGTCTTCGGGGAGTACCGTGACCCCGGCTACTACTAGCCATGCCACAACGGCAGGAGCGGCAATCGTGAGTGACAAAGAGGGACAGACTGGCGGCCGGCTACGAGTCCTGCTCGGTAAGCCGGGTCTGGACGGCCACGACCGCGGCATCAAAATAATCGCCAGAGGTTTTCGTGACGCCGGCTTCGAGGTCATCTATACCGGCCTCCACCAGACGCCGGAGGAGATCGCCGCCACCGCCGTTCAGGAAGACGTCGGTCTTATCGGCCTGAGCTGCCTGTCGGGCGCTCACCTTTACCTCTTCGGCGAAGTCATCCGGGAACTGGCGGCCAGGGGCGCCGCCGAGGTACCGGTCATCGTCGGCGGCATCATTCCCGATGAGGACGTGCCATTGCTCGAACAGGCCGGCGTCAGCCGGGTCTTTTCGCCCGGCGTGCCTCTCAGGGACATTATCGATTGGGTCAGAGAGAACGTCACGGCGACGACCTGACCACTACCGGCGGAGGAGGCGGAGCGGAACGATGAGTAAACAAGAATGGCGGCCGGACCCTGAAGCGGAACCCTTTGAGCGGGGGCTGGTACAACTCTTCACCGGCGACGGCAAGGGCAAGACCTCAGCCGCGCTGGGCGTCATCCTCCGCGCCGCGGGACACGGCCTGCGCGTCCACCTCATCTACTTCATGAAAGGTGACTACCCCTACGGAGAACGGCAGTCACTGAAGGCCCTGCCCAACGTCACCGCCAGTGTCTTTGGCCATACTCACTTCGTCGACCCTCAAAACCCCAAGCCCGAGGAGATAGCCGAGGCCAAGAGAGGACTCGAAGAGGCACGACGTTCACTCCACAGCGGTGACTATGACGTCGTCGTCCTCGACGAAATCAATGTCGCCGTCGGCTGGAAGCTGCTGGAAGTCGATGCTGTTCTCGAACTCATCCGCAGCCGCCCGGAGCGGGTGGAACTGATGCTCACCGGCCGCTACGCCGACATTTTGCCGACAAACTCCCTGCTACTAGGTGGTGCTCAGTGATGCTTCCAGGCACGAACGGTCCAGATCTCACGAACTGGACGGTACCAAGCGACGCTCAGTGGTGCTAGGTGGGACGGCGGACCTCTTACTTTTAATCAGGGTGTCGCAGGTTCGAGCCCTGCACGGCCTACCACGCCTGGCAAGCCGCCCCTGACTGGGGGTTTTCAAACGAATCAGGGTGTCACTTCACTAGGTCTACCGACACCCTGATTCTAGTCGTTTCCGTTCCAAACAGCAAGGTGTGTGCCCTATCCGATGTTGTCAATTGCCCTATACGACTATCTGCCCAGTTGTGCCTGACCTCGTGGCGACGCTTGATGAAAGGCGTATTGTCGGTGACAAGGGAACCCTTCAGCGCCGGTCGTCTATCAACGGACCTCACAAACCATCTGGTTCGCAAACCCCGGGATCTCAGGTCCTTCGTGAGACCAGGGCGGCGTACTTTTTCGAGGCACGGTTTGTGAGGGTAGTCCCACACAGTATTTCTTGAGAAGTGTCGTAGCGCATCTCGTCTTCAAGGCCTTGCAGACAGTGCTTGGCCACTCGTCGTTGGAGATGACTAGGCTGTACACGAAGACTCTGGCCGAGGGCTACATGCTCCAGGTGCACGACTTAGCTAGTCCGGTTGATGATCTGGGCTTCCCGCAGTCTATGCGAATCGGAGTTGGTCTGTGGCACGATCAAGGGTGTCAATGGCCTGGGCAAGGGACTCCACGACCCTCTTGACGGGGATGGTGGCTTCGACTTCAGTCCTGGCCCATTTGTGTCCGACCTCCGCTACCTCCCATCCACCCTTCGCAAGTATTTCGACGGCTCTTTCCGTCTTCTGTGGAATCCACTTCCCGACGTTCTCTCCGCGACCGTGGACTCCGGGCTGTCCCCATGTTAGGTGCACTTTGACCGCCCGGTCCGACTCGTTGCCGGATACTACCAGGCGTAGGCTGGAAGCAGTCTCCTTGACCGCCGCCGTGTCATCTTCATTCCAGCTGTAGCCTTCCATGAATGCGCAGTTTGCCGCAAGCTCCTCAGCAACCAGTTCTGCGGATTGAACGGACTGTGGATCTCGGATGGCCTCCAACAGTCTGAGCAATTCGCTTTCAATCTGGGGCATATCCCAGCGTTCCTTCTGGTTCTGCAAAGTGGCGTTCGTGATGAGGCGTTCAATCCGATTGGGAACGGATTTCCAGATGCACTCCTGGGGGCTGTGTACCGCCTTGGCCACACTCTCGGCCCATGAGACGTGCAGATGTTCGTTGGGGAGTGGATCATGTTCACTGCACATGTAGAACATGGTCATTCCAAGTCCGAATGAATCCACCGCAGTGTTTCGAGTGGAGACACCGGGAATGTTCTGAGTTTGCTCCGGAGCCAGGTAGCCTAGAAGGGTCGAACCGTGCGTGATGGATTTCTCCACCGAACCACGGTGCCACGAAAGGTCAAAATCCAGAACCACGACCCTCCAGTCACCGGGAGACTCCCAGTAATCTGCGAGCATGATATTGGATGGTCTCAGATCGCGGTGCAGGACTCTTTCGGGCAGGAGGTGACCTCGGCGCACAATCGTTGCGGTATTGCTGGCGATTCGTAGCAGCGTCTCCCAGTCTTGTATCTGTTTCGATTCTACGGCTGCCTTTAGGTTGGGCCCCCCGACCCAGTCCATCACTACGAAGGCGGGTATCTCGGAGGCGCTCCTGTACGGAACCATGCCCTCGATTCCGTGGTTCGAGAGTATGTTCATTGAGCGAACTCCTCGGCGGAAGCTAAGCAAGAGATTCGTGTCCCTTCTTATCTCCTGGTGGAGGACCTTGATAGCCACGTCGTTGCCTTCCGAGTCCTTGGCCCTGAAGACTTTTCCGAACGCTCCGTAGGCCTCTTCCCGGTTCAGTTCGTATCCGCACAGAGTGTTGGATTCTGGATCTGTCGAGGTATACCAAGCTCGGTAGATAGCCTCGTCATACTCCTTCGAGAATTCCTCATATTTCGTATACGCCTCGGCATCGCTAGCTGACAAGATCTCAGTCGCACGACCGTTCAACAGTCTTCGAATCTGCTCTGTCTCCAACTGCAGGATGGCCTGCGGGTTCGGAAGCGCCGATTCGTCTACGTCGCAGTCTCCCACGAATGCTGGTTTGTCAACGGCTTCGTCCTCTGGAGGCACGTAGCTCAGCAAGTCAGCAAGTGCCTCACGCAATTCGGTGTGGTCGTTCTTGGGAGCGTTGTACCTTATCAGTCGAACCCCGATGCTTTCGGCGAGCTTGTCTGTGGCTATATCGCGGCGACTCGTTACCCAGTAGTGCTCGCCAAAATCGATCCCTGCTCCAACTAGCCCCATGAGAAGGCTGTTTACCGCGGTGTCGTCGACGCTCATCCCGAAGAAGACATTCGTGCTAGAGGTAAGGCATGTGCTGATGAATGTACGATAGGCAGGGTCTTTCAGCAGCCTCTTGAGGTCACTACTGGTTAGCACCCAACTTGAGGCGTCGTCAGTGTTGCCGTGCAGGTTGCATATGAATCTCCGGGGACCTCTGAGAACATGTACGTAGTTGCCTGCGGCAATCCCGCTGAACTCGACCGGCGCACCCGAGCCAAGAACCTCAATGTGTGACTTCGCCGCGAGTCTGTCAAGATTCAGGCTGAGCATCCCGTGAATCCGAAGTTTCCAGATGTCGCGGTATCCGTATGGCGATGGCACAGTGGCAGAGGTTCCCAAGGCTTCTCTGATTGAGATCTTCCACGTGGCCTCCCCTAGGTTCTCACGCAGAGCTTCGAAGGCCCCCCAAACGTCGGTTACTCGGTGAATGTGCTCGTGTATTTTCTTTAGAGCCTTGGCATCGTCCTCTTCGAGGGTCTCGGCTTTCCTGAGCAACGCTCCTTCCAGGAAGCTCCGCAGGCCCCTCCAGTCGGGAAGCCCGGCGGGAGCGCTGATCCCTGAGCCGACCCAAGCGACCACTGTGTCAGTCCGTTCGGCGATAATACTTCGAAGGGCCTGATAGCTGTTCTGAGAAGTGTCGAATGCCATTATCAAACTCCGTGTTCGACCGGCGGTCAGAATTCGCTCCTTGAGGATGGGTGCCGGTCGAGCGCCAATCGCTCCGCTGTCTGAGATTGTACACCCGCACTAGTCCATTGACAATGCGTAACTGACATGTTCTGGTCGGAACCCGATGTGCACCCACATCCGAGAGCCTCCGACACCCTGTCCAACGCCGTGCTCTTCTGCTAATCCGTCTGCTAATCCCGTGATTGCCTCCCCATGGCCAACTGTGCGTATAGGTGGGTATTGGCAACTCGGGTTTGTGGCTTCACTACGCTCGGTGAGTGCTGAATACACAGTCTTCGGAACCGAGGGGCGGGGGTTCGAATCCCTCTGGACGTGCCACCGTTCGAGGCTATTTCTGCCGTTATGCCTTCTTTTGCCAGTGATTAGTCTGCCGGCATTTGTACGCTGCCTCAAAGGTACCCTTTTAGAGCATATACCCTTTGCGCACAGGGAATAGTGCCCTACTGACAATACCCTTTCTGCAGCATTGCCCTTTCGGTTAGTCGCCGACTATGTTTTGCTGAATTTCGGCATCTTGCCAGCTCTGGCGTCACGAGTAGCATGGCACTGGAGCGCCGCCATTATTCAGCTTTAGACGGCAAAGAGGCAACACCCTGCAACGGTCGCTGATTTCTGCAGTCATGCGTCATGGCCGATGACCAAGACCTTGCTGCCCTCGGGGTTCGCCGACGGCTCTGCAATCACTCTTCCCCCGGAGATTCTCTGCGGGTTCGGTCAGACAGCACGCGAGACGCATAGTAGAGAGTGAGGACAGAGTCTACCACGATTCCGATGCCGAATAGAATCATGATCGAAGTGAACGTCGGCGTCCAGACGTCAGTCAGGTACAGAATGAACGCCACCACGTAGACTGTGCCGTTGGTGATGATGGCCTGATATGCCATGTACCTGGTCTTGCCGGTACCGTAGAAGATGGCATCAGCTACCAGATTCAATGCCATCAGGACGTAGGGAACGATCAACAGAGACATCGCCTTGCTGGAGTAGCGGACGACTTCACCATTCGAGTTCAAGAGCGCGGCGAAGCCGTCCCAGAGCGGCAGCAGAACCAGCCAGACAAGCACGATAGCGCCACCTATAGCCAGAGACGAGTACCACAGCCTCCGTACAACCTTGATGTCCGCTGAGTGGTTGGCAATAAGCACCTTGGCCGTCTCGGCCAAGGCCAGGACGGGAACAAGCAGGAAGCTCCAGAATATGTGCATAGCCAGATAGTAGCCACCAATGTAGTCCTCTCCCAGCAGATTGAGAAGGCGCACGATCAAGAAGAAGTAGGCGACGTTTCTCACAAGGCTGTCCAGCCCTGACCATCCCCCTACCCTCAGGTATGTTCTCCAATCCTTGAACGTGAAGAAGGAGGCCCAACCCTTGATCTTGTCGAGTATCACCGGTCTCAGGAGAATCATGGTACTGACGAACAGTGCCAGGTTGGCCGCTGCGTCTGCCCAGGCGACACCAAGGACGCCCATGTCGAGTGAGAATGCATATCCTCCGTAGAACAGGCTGTCGAGGATGAACCGGTAGACTACCTGCAGGATAGCCAGCGTGAGTATGTACCTCTTCCGGTTGACAGTCTCGACGATTATCACTGAGGCCGCGGCCAGCAGGAAGAGAGGCATGGCAGCTGTCTTGATTCTCAGGAACGCCGACGTCGTTTCCGCTATGGCCGTCGGTGTCCCGATGACGGCGACGAAACTGTCGGAGAAGATGAAGAGAATCGCCGCGATGGCGGTGGTGAAGGTGAGGATTACCGTGATGGACGTGCGTATCGGGCGGCCTGGTCCCTGCTGGCTCTGTATCCCTCTGCCGACGAAGTAGAATATCGCCAGAACAAAGGTCTCTTGAACGACCTCAAGTAGGAGTTCGATGAACTGCCACTGGGCTACGGTTGCCAGGGCATTCGTGTCGGGTATTGCGTTGCCTATCAGGTAGATACTGTAGGAACCATAGAACCTGGGCAGTGCCATGTAGAAGAGAATGACAAGCAACAGTCCCCAGTCCCATTGCCTGAGGGTTCTGGCAGCCGACTTTGCAGAATTCGATGACAGCATGGTAACGGGATTATACCATCCGGTGCAACGACGCCGGCGAGCCACGGCAGGCCAACCAGGTAGCTCATTCCCAACAGGGAGTTGCCGCGGTGAAGTATTGTGGATGAGGAGGAGGGGCAGCGACCATATCATACACACTTACGAGAAAGGGGCGGAAGGCGGCAGGCCGCAGTAGGCCGACGGAGTGCACCATCCCCAACAGAGTGCTGCCGGGATAGTAACGACGACGACGACGACGACGACGAACGGAAGGTATAGTATACGTACTTACGGGAAGGCTTCGGAAGGTGGCGGGCCACGATAGGCCAGCGAAGTGCATCATCCCCAACCGGGAGCCACCGCTGTAAAGTGCTGCGGCGGCGGCGGCGGCGACAACGGAAGGTATAGTATACGTACTTACGGGAAAGCTTCAGAAGGTGGCGGGCCACGATTGGCCAACGAAGTGCATCATCCCCAACCAGCATCCTCAAGAGTCAGACTCGCGGTAGGAAGCATTGCACTCTGGTAGTCGGGTATAGCCATGCGGTCACCTCCTGTCGGTCAGAGTCTGGCAGGCCGCGTCAATCATAGTGCTTAATGCTTCTCAGGACTTGAAGGCCACGCCGATATCGGCCGCCACAATGTCACGGAGGAGCTCCTGGCTAATCGTCATACCGAGCCGGTTCCTGATGAGCTTTACGGCATCAAAGGCGCTCTCACTCTTGACGAGCACGTCGGCAGCGGCAGGCCACTGATACTTGCCATTGACCGGCACTATCCGGCCTACCCAGCCGCCAGGGCCGTCAAACGGGGCCACGATTGCCCAGTAGCCAGAGCGGCCACGGCGGTCATCGAAATGGAAATAGATCGTCAGGCCGAGACGGCAGACTACTTCACTAACTACGCTGCCAGGGATTAGCCCGCACTTAATCTCAGCTCGGGTTCGTGAAGACTTCAGCCACCGCTGGCCGCGCCGTGTCAAGGCGTATTCATATAGGTGGTCACTCATGGGGTCATCAACTATATCACGGCGCTGGCAGAGCTGCCACGCCGGCGGCCAGGTGCCCTTTCGGCCGTTGATATCGACGATATGATTACCGGTCCACTTGCCGAGTCCCTGCAAGAGAGGCACCCGCTCGCTTCGTGGTACGTCCCGATAGCTTTGCCCTAACCCTTTGGAGATCTGCCAGGACGTGCGCCAGGGTCGGTCCGTTAAAGAGTACACATCCAGGCAGGTCAGCGCCAAGCTCTTCAATAGTCCATGACTTCCCGTGGCTCTCTCGCTTATGGCTGGGTGCTGCATGTCTAAGACCTCCTATTGGTCGATGGCTGCTCAAAAGGAATCGCGCTCCCCCATTTCACATCTTCCAGCTTAAAAGGAATCGCGCTCCCCCATTTTTCGTCTTCCAGCTTAAAAGGAACCGTGCTACGTCGCGCCAGTCTCAAAGGAGAGGGCGCTTCCTACTAGTACCTATATTGCGCCGGCGGCGGCGTCCTCCACTTCCTTCGTAAAGTTCATATACTGGATATGCGGCCGGATTGCACTACCGCTAGGCTCACAAGAGCCGAGGCCGCCGGTGGGTTATCGGGAGCGAGCCGCCGCCCGATATCCGCCATAGTGGGGGGGGGCAGCATCAAAGTACTCTATTCCGCCGCTCCACTTCACTCTTCTGCGTGGCACCCAGGAACGCCACGCCCTCATATCTGCACTCGACCTATCACCGGCTTACGATAGATGGAACGTGGGGCCTTTCGTAAAGAGCCATATGCCATGGCTCGCGCCGACATCCTCAGCCGCAGTCCTCCATGTGTCGGGCATCTCCACCTGGCTACTGTCATCCTTCACGAAGCACTTCTTTGGTAAAGCCGGAAACCTCCGTCCTTTTCACGCCTGACCAACCGGCGATTCCGAGGAAAGGGTTTGTAAAGCCCCCTCCGACGCCATTTCTTGCGAAATACCGGCCATCTCCTGGAACCGCCGCCGGCAGGTCTGCTTGCTGATATACTGCCCGGTTCGCCGGCGATATTCGCCGGCCACGCTCAGCCAACCCCGCGGGTGTCCTACATCGTCACCCTGGCGCAGGGCCAAAACTAGCCCAAAATCAACGTTCGTCCGCGGCCGGCCCACTGGTATGGCTCCGGTTCTTGCCTGTTGGCTCATCGGCGTCCTCCATTGCCGTAATCCGGAGGGGCCATATGGAGGAATCCGTTACATCCGTTACAGCACCCAATGGTTGAGCTAAGAAAGGATGGTTCTAGTCTGTAACGGATTCGTAATGACCCTTCGGAGTCCGACTGTTGTCTAGCCTTGAAATGTGTAACGGATTCGTAATGGGTTTCCGAGCCGCCTGTCCCGGACGTCACCGCCGTAGCCGTAATGGATTTGGGGGCTTCTGTAACGGATGTTCTGAGCGATTCCGTTACGCATGAAAGGAGTCGCCGTAGACTCGCCATAGAGACCCGTGTAACGGTGTAACGGGTTTTCCAACATAACCTCCCCCGGGGCTTTATAGACGACGCATGGCTAGTCATCGCTTTCCTCCTCCTCCACGTCCGGTGCCAGGGCGCTCCGGTAGAGTTGCACAACTGACGTTGGCTCGCCATGGACCCGAAGCGTACGGCGCGGCTCTTGCGACGCGGACGGTTTTGACTTGCCTTGCTCCATCAGATCCCGCCAGACGGCTGACGACTTGATGGTGAAGGCGCCATCCGTGTGTTCGCAGAAGCCCTTGACAACCTTGTAGGCCACATCCGGATTGAGGTAGAGGAATTCCTTATCCTCCCATCCGATTGGCTCCTGCCCAGCTACCGGCTGTTTCGGTTCAGTATCGTCCCTATTCCCAAAGGAGACGCGGCCCGCGTCCATTAGCGATCGGAGAGCGTTGATGAAGCGCTTGGCAGGACGCTGGTCCTCTACGCGGCGTGATTGCTCTGACGACAATCGGATGAAGATCTCCCAGCCCTGAGCTGCTAATTCCTTGCCGCGACCCTGGTCGAGTACTCCGGCGTCCACCATCATCTCAAGAGCAGCGCTAAGGCCGGCGTAGAGCCAGGCAACGACGCCAGGTAGCCGTGGATGCTGGGCCTCGGCCCTGGCCTTTTGCCGCCATAGCTTGAATTGCTGGGGCAGGAAAGTCTTGAGCTCCGGCCACCGCCCCTTCAGGTACGTCAGGTAATGAGCCATGGCGAAGACGTACAGGTGTTTCTTTTCCTGGGCAGCAGAGAGCTCATCCAGGGGGATATCGCCGGCCGTGATGTCGACTGAGAATATCCTGGCCGTGTGACTGTGCCCACTGGGGAGATGCTCTCCGCTGGTCAGCATCAAACCGCGGGGGATGTAGCTCGGGCGGCTCGATGTATCTGACTTGAGCCGCCCGCGTCCCTGGCGGTTGCCCTGTGCTCTGATTATGTGTTCGGCCTTCGCTTCGAGCTCTCGAGCCTTTGACGAGTCGGAGCCCGGCGCCCAGTCGTCGATCACCAAGGGCATGTCCTTGAGCAGAAACAGGAGCTTTTCTAGCTTGTTCTGGGTATCGCGCCAGGCGGCCGGCAGGTGGAACTCGTCAAACTGCTGCCCAAAGTGGCACAGAGCCAAGCCCTGGACCGTTGACTTGAATGACCCAGAATGGCCAACGAAGAATATGCTGAAAGCAGGCTCCAGGATATCCGCCAGAGGCGCCAGATACATGGTGGCAAATATCGGGAAGATGACGTCAGCCTTACCCATATTGAGAAAGTCAAGAC
>SDBV01011705.1_pt1 | contig 11322 bp, 26 predicted proteins | sample 2277081 | NCBI WGS metagenome assembly SDBV01 (sample SAMN10402039, study PRJNA504765) | marine sediment metagenome | isolation source: marine sediment core GS10_PC15, 223 cmbsf | place: Arctic Ocean: Southern Knipovich Ridge | collected 2010
GGCTGGTGATTATTGGCGAAAAAAGAAGACGGACAAAAAGGGCGCTTTGCTCCCTGAGTATATATCAGCTAAATATTTAGAGAATTATGTGAGTAGCGAGTTAAAAGAGAAGCTAAGCCAACCTATTAGCTATACAAACCAGAACAACAGACTAACAGCAGGTGTAGATGCCACTATATTGCCTGACATATGTGATGTTTGGATAACTGCTAAGGAAAAGGGCGCTTTGAACGAAGACCAAGTTAAAACTGCCGAAAGAGCCTATATACTCATGAAGGGCTTTGCAACAGTAGGTATCATTGCCCTTATTGATGAGGTCACAGGATACCAAGAAATAAGAGATAAACTTGCCTTACAAGAAATCCTCGATAAATACTTACTGGACTATAGGGCAACATGGGCAAGGCGCTTTCCTGATGAGTTTTACAAGGAGATATTTAGGCTTAACAGATGGCCATATAACCCAAGCTCTGTAAGGCGACCAAGTATCAGCGGAGTCCTGAGAGACCAAAAAATAGTCCCAGAAAGAGACCTAGAGCTATTGCTATCAACCCAACGAAGTTGTCCATCTTTTAGTGCCATCCCTACTAATTACTCATTTTCCTGCATACCTTCTCATTTGTCAAGCCCTCTACCTTAAACTAAGACATTCCGTAACAAATAATGGAAGATGATAGTAGATATATATGCTGGGGCTAGGTCGGGATTCATCTTGGGATACCCGACTAGGATCTATTAACCAGACGAAGTAGCGAGCTCCGACCGCCAAGTTCCTACCCCAGCTATTAATATCATGTCTTAGGACCCCAAGTAGTTGGCGTGCCTGTATCTCCCCATGTATTCCGCAGGACATGTAACCTATCAATCGGGAAGCGAAAGTCACTCCCCGTTGCCCCGCTCGGTTGCGGCACTGCTATATTATCACCTGTTGGGAAGCGCAGGTCCGTCCCCAGCTCCTTATCATCCGGGTACTCATGATACTCTACGTAATGGCTCCGCTTCTCACTGTGCATACACGTAGCGCACTTAATATCTTCGTCACTGCATTTATCAGTATATGGACAACTCATCCTTACCCTCCTTAGTCAATTCCTGCGGGTCAAAGTACGCCCCCCACTTGTTGCGCCCTAACCTGGTCATATTGTAAGAAAATGAAACTGCAACCCCGTCTTCATCAACTCCTACTACTTGCCCGTGATATTCTACAAATTCATTTGTCTCATCTCTGGCAACCTTAACCACATCACCAATTTTGAATTCCACAATCTATCCCTCCTCTACATATAATGAACCGATTGACGGACACTCACAAGGTAGCTTCTTGCAGCATAACATCTGCAAAAGCTAGGGTGGAACCATCGCGAAAGGTTGGAGGGGAACTCACGGCATCTATCAAGGGCTCACCCTTAGAGTGTAGATAAACAATAACCCGTTCCGCTATGTCAAGAGTTATACATTCGTCTCTACGACCCTTAGCTATGATATTGGCTACCTCATCCCTTATCTCTTCTCTAGTCATTCCTTACTCCAAACATCCAGGTCATATTTATCATTTAACCATAAGGACAAATTACTTAAATTACAATGCCGGCCAGTTATCCAAATCTCAATACGCCAGAAGGGATGAACTAGACAACACATCCTCTCCAATGAAGAGCAAATGAACCTTAACATCACCCCTCTTTCACTTCCTTATCTAGATACTCTATAAGCTCTTCAACAGAATCAAACCGCTTCACCCTATCCTCTCGTATGTCTTCATCAGCTTCCCTCTCCCCCTCCTGCCATCTAGGTGTCCAGTAATAGTCCTGCGTCATTTAATCTCCTTATACTGTAGACGTTTAGACCGGCACGCTGGACAGTCTCCTGATTCAGTCCGTCTTCTCTTCTCGAATCTAAATTTACAATCAAGACATTTAACCCTCCACATAATTGCAGCTGTTTGTGACCCTACCCCTCCCCAGGCCACAAGAGGAGAGCTTTTAAACATCTCCCTCTTTTTCCGCCCACCAGCTAGTAGCTACACCCCTTAGCGCATCACCTCTGTGTTCCAAGTGGTGACCTGCCCGCTTGGGTAGCTGGCTTATTAGAACATAATATTTACCGTATCCCCCAAAAGTACCCCCTGGAGGTGTTGACAGCCTATGACAAGGCGTGATATGATAAGAATAAAAGGAGGTAAGGAAATGAAACACCCCGAAGGTATATGCCAGGAATGCAACGTCAAAGTAGCTCACTATAAGATGTACCGCACCCGAGGTGGAGTCAAGGAATGGATAGGGGTTTGTATCGAATGTGAAGGGAAGATAGGAATGGAGAACCTGGAGAGGGCAAAATTGGAGGCAAGTAATGATTGATATGATATTGTTGGGAGTGTTAGCGGTTCTAGCTCTGATTCTCTTGATAGAACACTCCAGGAGTTAGGTTGGGGGTCTGGGATTCACAGCCACTTTGAAGGTAACCCTCATTGCGGCTTACATCGACTCTGGTTGACCAGTTCCCAGCTTCACGGCGTAGTCTTGGTGCGGGCGTCTTGGCTTCCTTCTCCCCGCATTGCATCAACCACGTTTTGCCTAGCCAAGCGGCCACCCCAGCCTAATTATGGAAGTCCTGGTCTCATATAACCTGGTTTACCCATTTGATATACCTCTAGCATCCTACAGTGTCAACTATAACATATATGTTTTTACGTGTCAAGTTTTACTTTGTCCATCCCTGTGAATATCAAGTGCTATTCATTTTCACGGTCTGCTTCATTGCTGTTTTCCTTTTTCTTGCTGTTGATATAATTGCAACCAACAACATCCTGAATTGCAGACTCGTGCGTTTTCTTCAAGATAGAATACTACCCAGCCATGCCTACGCAGAAACCGCATCATTAACTGCTGAATAAACAATGCCATTCTATACCCCCTTTCAGTATATATTATTTTCTGTATTCTCTCTGCATCTTGAATTCTCTGTATGATTGCCTTCGTCTCCTCCAGCCGGATATATAATTGAGTGCATTCCTGGACTCTTTGCTTAACTGCTCATAAGGTACATCGCCCCCATTGAGCTCAGCCATTAACAGCTTACCCTCTAAGCCAGTCCGCTTTAACCTGACCTCAACCTCAGCAGCGAACTGACACGGCTTTACAAATCGAGCTTCCTTACTGCCTCCCCCAATAGAGGGAATGTCAGTATAAGAACTACCCCAAGGATTAGCTGGCCAATCCCCGTCAAGTAATTCACCCAGGTTACGGATAAGCCACATCATCTGTTCCCGGGAGAAGTTTATATCTTTAGGCGAGAACCAGGCATCATTCATAAGTTGCATTCCTCGTTATAATATGGTATATTATAAGTATGAGCATGTTTTCTGAAAATGTTAAACGCTATCGGGAACGACATAAGCATCCTTGCATAGACTGTGGCAAGCTCTGTGATTTTAGAGTTCAAAGATGCAAACCGTGTAGTACGTCCCTGTCCTGGCAAAGAAGGCGCCTCAGCATCGGCAAGCCATCTAGGGTTGAATCTAAATATTGCTTGGATTGTAGCATGGAAATATCGCAACGGGCTATGCGTTGTCGCCCTTGTGCTCAAAAGAGAAACATTAAGAAATTGAAAACACAAAGCGGAAGGAATAGCCCATCGTGGAAAGGTGGTAAATTTAAGGGTTCTGGGGGATATATCTTTGTCCTTAAACCAGAACATCCCAGAGCTGGAAAAAAGGGCTATGTCCTTGAACATATCTTTATCTGGGAAGCCACTCACGGCAAACCATTGCCCCAAGGCTGGATAGTGCATCACCTCAATGGCAGAAAGGCAGATAATCGCCCTGGTAATTTGGTGGGCCTGCCTACTAAGAAGCATTACCTTTTGCTTGAAACAAAAGCTAAACGTATTCAAGAACTTGAAGCATTGCTTAATAATCAACATCAACTCTTTTAATTCTTTAGGGGCATAACACTAACTCAATCATACCTTTAACCCCATAACAGACTGACTACACCTGTTTAGTTCTTCTTCTACTTGCCTAATCCTTGCCTGTAATGCACCTATTAGTTTGTCGTGTGTGCTTTTCCTCATTGCCACTAAATTTAGTGGCCGGTTGTCTGCCTTACTGCCATTAAGGTGGTGTACTATCTCACCCTTACGCAAACGTCTCCCGTTGTACTTTTCCCATACAAATATGTGTTCGGGGATATACCCAGCCTTATTTGACCGAGGGTGTCCTGATATATACATCATCACATAACCATTGCTATTGGTATATCTACCACCTTGCCAGCGATAATGTAGTTCCTTACTGTGACAATCAACTTGATTGCGGCGAGGTATATCCAATCTTCTTAATGCAGCATTTACAGACTCCTGCCCAACCCCCAACAACTCCGCAATCTTTGGACCACTCATTTTATCTTCCAAATATAATCTTTCCAATTCAACCTTATCCCACACAATGTTTTTATTACCTTTTGGCCTTGCCATATCTATCACCTCTTATAATATTATACCATATCAAGGGCTATTGTGCAATAGATACAGCCTCAAATGTTTAACTGGAATACACCCTGCGAACACCTTTTGGCTGCTATCTCACAATACTTCTCTTCTATCTCTTTTGCCTCAATAATAACGGTTATTGTATTCACCAGTGTGCCAGACAGCTTAAAAGTTTCAAGAGGGTTGGGGATTACCTTGCTACGCCCATTTATTAAGCTCAAGAAGTTAGTAGTTTTTCTATTTTGTCTAAAAGTAATCCCTGATGACATGATACCAACCAATCTCCCGCTGGGTTTAAGGCACTTCAGCGCATGAAGAACATGGTCAATATCTTGCTGTTTACTAAGCGGTGGGTTCATAATCACTCGGTCGTAAAGAGGCTTAGGTTCTACCGCAAGAAAATCGCAGCATTCTGTCTTCATAAACCCATACTTCATTAAGGCTTCGCAGTTATCAGGTAATAGCTCAAAGCAATGGACATTATTATACCCAACAATTCTAGCCACCCTTTCAGCTATTGCCCCCTGCCCTGCGGAGGGTTCAAGTATTATCATGTCAGGAGTTAACTCCGCCGCGATAATCATCTTATCAACTAAGTCTATCGGTGTAGGGAAATAACCATAGTCAACGGGCCTATCATATTCCCCTGTTAATAGTATGGCTTCAAGTTTGTCACTGGGATTATTGGGGAATATATGCCCCTTAGTTTGCCGTTTCCACTTGCCTCCCATTGCCTCTAATACTTTATTGACTTCGGTATATTGCTTCCTTTCTAATTGGCCACAATTCAAGACAATGACATTTTCATCAATGGTAGCATTACTTAAAACCGCTAATGTGGCATCATCTACTTTCCGTGACATAATTTTGCCTCCTGCAATCCCCATGATATATAGTTACCCATTCATCTTGAAAATAAGGCTTCATAACCCCCACTCTTTTAGTTGGGCTTTTAGTTCAAAAATCAAACCAGTCAGTGCCTTATCTACATCAGCGCTATCTTCTAAGCAAGTTATCTCATTCAACCTTACCCTTATCCACTCCACCGCTTCCTTTATCCCTGCCTTATAGCCAGCTATTACAAAATCTTCCCAACTGGGTTCGTATCCAAACGCTGCCTGCCGTGCAACTTCTTTAGCAACTATATCTTTAGCTTTTATCATAACCTCCTTATCTCCCTGTCTTTGCTCTACTTATTGCCCTGAGACTTACACCCAATATCTTAGCCATCTCACCGTTAGTCTTACCGTCTGATACCATCTTTTGAACCGCTAACTCCCTTATAGTTGTTGCAATTTTCCGTGGTCTCCGCTTTCTACCACTGTCCATAAAGCAGGGGTCAAACTTGCACTCCAGACACCTCGAAGGACGACCGAGTATATCAGAGGCTTTCTTGCATCCACTATCCCCCCTCTCTCTAGCACGATAACCTTCACCGTCAGTACGATGCGTTACTTTATAGCTCATTTAACCCCTTATCCTATCCTCTATATCACTTTCTATCCTACGGGTAATTGTCTCTAGTGCTAGCAATTTATCTGAAACCTTATCGGATATTTCACACTCATCTATAAGCATCCTGTCAAAACCATCAAAGAACGCTCGGATAAATTCGGCATCACTTATAGTGAGTTTGTAAATGGTCTGTCGATTCTCCACATCTTTAATACAAGCTAGCTTCATAATCCCTCCTTATCAGGTCTAGTAACATCTATTCCTCCCTATACACATGGAAATGGTTTTTATCAAAGGTGAATGTTTTGGTAGGCGACTCCTCTGCCAGTTTCCAAATCGCCTCTAACATAGCATCAGCACCAGCTTCAAACATTTGTCTGCATTCACTCTCGGAGCTTCCATCATCACAGATAGCCACCTTGGGGTAGAATCCATCGGCTCGTTCGAGGTGCTTTTGTTTATCAGTGTCCCAATTCTCTGGTCTCCACATATCTATTCCTCCTTAGGTCAGTTCCTTCAATACCTCCGAAATGCAGTTGAACTTTCTCACAAGTGGATGGTTCATGAAGAGACAGCTATCACCATCATCCCCTATTACCCACACTGGTATCCCCCTACCAAGGGCTATGCCCAGCTCTACCCACAAACCCTTATATTCATACTTTATAGTCATCAGGGCGATAAACAATTTAGCCCTCTTCACTCCCCCAACATCTTCCACTGCATATTCAGTTAACTTCTCCGGTGAAACATCATTGTGGTTTGTCCAGTCAACCGTTATCTCGTGTCCCAGGTAACTCAATTCATAATAGAGCTCCCTAACCCTATCCCTGTCCTGATATTTAGCCGCCACATATATCTCCATTACTTTACCTCTCTTTTCTTACCACCTGAACCATATACTTTGCCTCCGTATATAAAACGCCCGTTGATTATTTGTATGGGTTCAACCCAGAACCTGCCTTTTATAAATGTGATAACAGAAAACCCTTGCTGCCAGTTAGGGTTCTGCATCCAGTCGGGGTAAAGGTCGCACAGGCAGCCATTCTCCCACCAACCGTAGACACCGAATCTGTTTCTCTTGTAGAAACTCCCCATCCGGTGCGAGTGCCCATGTATCCCCGACCCCCCGTGTTTATCACTCATCCCCTTCGCTGTATAACTGGAGTGTGCCCGGGCCAAGTCGCTGTGAGTCGCCATAAAATTGCCATTAAACAATACGCCTTCTTCGTGGGGTATGTGCTCTATCCCGCTGTCTTTCAACTCAAACAGGCTCTCCACACTGAGACACCGTAGCGAGGAAAAGGCATCCTTGTCGCCCCATAGGTATTTCCTGAGCCTATCTTCATGGTTCCCATCCATTTGTATCATTCTAGCATTGGGAAGTAAGGATCGCTGCCGCTTAAACATATGAGACGTAGAATCAAGGTCTTCCTGTAATTTACCTTTTCTCTCGGGGTTCTTGTTGAATTTTGAAATCTGGTAGAAGTCATTGAGATCTCCGGGATAAATCACCATATCAGGTTGCAACTCATAGAGAAACAACTCAACCTCCCTCATCACACGTTGGTCTTGAAAGGGATTATGTGTATCGTTTAATACTGCCATCGTTCCCTGAAAGTTAATGTTCATCTCATAGCCTCCCTACTTTACACCTAAATCCTCAGTGTTCTCATTCTTTTAATCCACCTCTTTGACATTGCCATGCCTTGAGCGTAATATTCAGGATTAAGACTCAAGACTATATGAACGGTATCTTTGTCTTCATGGAGAAGGATGCCACAGGTAATACAATTCACCGGCCTCTCAATGAACGGCTCTCGGTTTTCCCAGTGAGCACCGGTATAGGCGGGGTCTTGCCACTCAATCAGGACTAGTTTCATCCTCCTCTACCTCCACAGGTTCAGTTGTATAGTCACCTTCCCAGCAGAAATCACAGCAAGTACCATCCTCATTGTCTCGCCATACCCACCTACAGTCCTTACACTTATGTTCTAACATCATTCCCCCCTCAATGCTTCTGCTAGAGGGATTATAGAATGGGAATATCCTGACACAATCATTTGTCCCTTGCACATAAGAAACCCATCCTCAAAGTTTGTTGTTCGAGAACTATCAAAGGCGGATAGTTTTGGAAAGTTCTTGTCCCTATCAATCAGGGCAAGGTCAGGGTGGGAGAGGATATGCTTAGCTAAAGTGCGATACCAGCCCTTTGATGCCTTACCTGCTTTGTGCCACGGGTGGAAAGGGTTAGTCAGTTCATATGCTTGTTTTGCCGCCCACTCCACCAGTTCATCTACTTTAGTCATTTCATTCCTCCAATAGAGCCTTTATAGTTTGGATTGCTTCATACTTAGCTTGCTCTATCTCATCGTCTATACTGTCCCAGTTCCCACAGTGCATACAACAAATAGTTTTGTGAGGCTTACTGGGATGCCTTCCCGTCTCTATCCCATCCAGCAACTCTCTTACCTGTCTCAAGGTGTCTTTCTGGGCTTCTATGGCTATTGCCTTATCAATATTAAGTACCCTATAATCATAATCCACATAAGGCTCTGCTACTTTAAGTATCTCCTCATCACTCAGTATCTTCATTCCAGCCTCCCTATCTTCTCTTTTAACTCAGCCTTTAATTCCGTAAGAGACTCGATGCTAAACTTTACTGTTTTTTGCCTTGCCTCAGCCTCAAGTTCTTCGTCAGCACCCTCGCCATACATTTCTATTATTTTCCTGCGGTATTCAAGGGTGTTTCCAATTCCTTAATCCTTTTCTTCAACGATTGAGCGATTTCTAATCTATCAGCATCAGAATACTTTTGTAATACCCTACTCTTATCTCTCAAGCTGTTATACCAATCCTCACCACGCTTTTCTTTAAGCCATTCCAGAAAATCTATCGGCGCTTTATGCGCTGAAAAATTAGACAAAATGTGATGGCCTACACACAGACACACCCCATTATCCGTATCCCATCTTAAATTAAGCCGGGAGCGCGAGAAAATATGATGACTATTTAGATTATTCGTCTTGCCACAATACTCGCATTTTACCCCAGCTATTAGCTTAACAAGGTTGCCCCAAAGCAAATCTATATAACTCTTGCTAACTTTCCCGGTTCTGCTTTTAGATACCTCGCCACAGCCTCTACTGCAATACTTCTGGCTTACCCTAACTGGAAAGAACTCTATACCGCAAGTGGGGCAAGCAATCTTTCGCCTTTTTGTTACGGATGATATAAAACACTTCCTACTACAATATTTACCCCTATAATTTGATGGCCTAAAAAGCTCCCCGCAGTAAAGGCACTTCTTGGGTTTAGTGCAATCTGCTTCCTTCTTTATTTCATATCTATAATCATAAAGACATTTATAGCTACAAAATTTCTGGGTAGAGTTAAACGGGTGGAACTTCTGCTTGCAATATGGACATTCTTTTACTGTATATACCAATCTCCTTCTAGCCACTTTTACACTCCTTCCTTGAAAGATTCCCACTCATCAAGCGGAACACCCACAAAGTCAATTACACCCATATGTTCATGTGGCTCTTTGTATTGTTCTATAAAGCCCAATATCCCCTTCACTCTCTCCTGACCCTCAGCATCCTTGCCCTCAATTATAAGCCGTTCTGCTTTCATCGTGGCTTCTTCCCATTCTTTGTACTTCTGGTTAAACTCAGCCCTTATGATAGAGGCTGTCTTGGCATCTTGAGCTTCACAGAGAGACTCATCCTGTTGTGCTCGTGTTACTGGTTCGTCAGTGATATTCTGCTGCCGAAATTTAAGCTCTCTAAGAACACTAAGCATCTTATCCCCTGTCAGCAACCTACCCTCATCGGGCTCTAACTCAACTAGCTCATATATATATCCCGTACTGCCACATCTATCGCATGGTGTCATTCCCACAGTTCCTTCGTAGCCTGTAAACTCACTCCAGCAGCAATCAGGGCATTTAACCTTTCTGTATAGTTTCTCCATCATTTACATCCTTTCAATGCTTCTGCTAGAGAGATTACATACCTTCTACAGCCTTTTTTGTCTCCTACTCTAAGGAAAAGGTCGGGGTCATTCAGGACTTTGTTGGTTGCGGCATCGGCTACTTTTGTGGTGAATTCAAAGGTTACTTTAGCCACTACTTCCTCTGCTGTTTCCCTGTCCCATTTCTCAGTAAAATGGGCAATGCATAATTCTCGTATAGCTTCCGGTGTCAGCCTTACCCTCTCTATCAGTTCCTTAATATCCATTAGCCCTCCTATTTATCAACATATCCTGTTCTATTCCTCATCTTCATAACTTCTGGTTATGTTAAGGAAGTTTGTGCCCTCATCATCGTATAGGAATGTCCACTGCATGTTCGTGGGATTTATCTTTGGGTCAGTATGTACCTTAGCAGAAACTATCTTTAATTTACCTTTGTTCATGGCTAAATACAGGGTGGTTTTCTTTAGGGTTTGCTCGCCACCATATGCCGTATCACTGTTTCGTTTCTTTTGTAAGCCTATTGCGGCCACACAATTCCCCAGCTTGTGTAACTGCTGTTGTATCCTGGCCAACGCCGGTGCAATCATAAAAAACTCACCACTATCAGGCACATCTATATAGTCAATCACATACAACGTATCCGGTTCCTTCATAAAATCATGGAAGTTATCTATCTTAAACCACGTCTTGAAGGGGACAGGCGTAGGTATGTCAATGTTCATAGCATCGAAACGCCTCTTAACTTGGCTTATCCCGCCCTCCATATTGGTCAGGAATACAGTATTTACGTTGAGCATATTCATTGCTACTGCTCTCATCAGAAATCCCGTCTTCCCGGAATCCTTTGAACCCGCTACGATTATATGGGTCTCAGGGTCAATCCAAACGTACCTCCTCAAATCAAATGGCAAAACAACAGGGAAGTCTTTGGTGGCATCCACATTCTGCCAGTCTTCCGGTTCTGGCAATTCATCAATCCGCCTATAAAGACCATCCCCCCTACCAGCACTTTCGCATATGGGTTTGGCTTGGTGGGAGAAATCATATACTACTTTCCTGAGTGCCGTATCAAGTTCAGGGGTTAAGACAGACCTGAGTCCCATAATATCCTTGTAATGAAAAATCCCTTCAGGCATTGTCTCTATCCAGTTCTTTATGTCAGGCCTAGATACTATCGCCATGCTCACTCCTTTGGTTTAGTTATGCTCTTCCCTCTCAAACCTTTTAACAAATTGGTCGTTCATGCATAGAGTTTGATAACCTTCGGGGTAACCCTCCCTTTTGAGCCATCTATAAAATGCAGTAGAAGCACGCAGCTTCCCCTTCCTTTGTTTGTTACCACCACCCTCAATGTGGTCAATAGATAAACAAGCCACCCTATCTTCGCCACATTGAACGCAA
>SDBV01011706.1_pt1 | contig 11321 bp, 10 predicted proteins | sample 2277081 | NCBI WGS metagenome assembly SDBV01 (sample SAMN10402039, study PRJNA504765) | marine sediment metagenome | isolation source: marine sediment core GS10_PC15, 223 cmbsf | place: Arctic Ocean: Southern Knipovich Ridge | collected 2010
GACATACCTCCCATACTCCATCAAAACCCACATTGCCCTGGCTGCCCTATCCACATCATCATAATTGGGAACACCGTGCTCTTCTAAATATTTGATACTAGCTTCACTAATTACTCCACCCATGAATGCACCAATAATTGGTTTTCTATATCTTCTTTGTACCTCAACCAAAATTCCTGCATTTTTCAGGGGTTGAGTTGATGTTTGTACAGCTTGAATTACTATCGCTCCATCATAAACTTCAGAGCTCATCACAGCTTCCAAAGCAACCTCATATCTTTCTGGACCAGCATCACCCACTAAATCCAAGGGGTTTCCTCTACTCCAGGCAGGATGCATTTTGCCGCTTTTATCAAGCTTTTCTATCAGCTCCCGCGGAAGAGCGGGCAATTCTATAGCCAGTTCCTCACAATAATCAGCACACATTACACCACTACCACCACCATTAGTAACAATCGCCAACCGATTACCTTTAGCCAGAGGCTGGCAAGCTAATGCCCTTGCCATATCAAACATCTGGGTTAGCGTATTAGCCATAATAACTCCCGACTGTTTAAAAACCCCTTTATAAATTTGATAAGAGCCAGCCAGTGAGCCTGTATGAGAGCCAACCGCTCTACTGCCGGCGGCTGTTCTGCCTGCTTTTAGAGCCACAATAGGTTTAATAGGGGTAACTTTCTTAGCCACCTCCAGAAAATATCTTCCATTGCCAAATCCTTCCACATAAAGAGTAATTACCTTTGTATAAGGGTCTTTGGCTGCCCAGGCTATAAAATCAGGAGCATCCAAATCGGATTTATTGCCATAACTTATCATAGCACTAAAGCCATAGTTACCCTTAACTGACCAATCTATAACACTATCCAGCAAAGCTCCCGACTGACTTATAAAGGCCACCTTACCTGATAAAGGAAGGAAAGGAGCAAAGCTGGCATTTAGGTGTCGGGGAGGATAGAGTATCCCCAGGCAATTAGGGCCTACAATTCTTATTCCCGCCTTTTTAGCTATTATCAAAAATTCTTCTTGTAACTTTTTACCTTTTGAGTCAGCTTCACCAAAACCAGCAGAAATAATACTGACTCCCTTAACTTTTTTTATGGCGCAATCCTGCATTACCTGGGGAACGAGCCTGGCTGGAACACAGATTATGGCCAGATCAACTCTTTCTGAAATCGCAGTGATTTTAGAATAACACTTGAGACCCAAAATATGTTCAGCTTTAGGATTAATGGGAAAGATTCTTCCGCTAAATCCCTTAAGGTGGGGCAAGGAAAATACTCCTCCTTCCCGTAAATTCTTGAGCACTTGATAGCCAATTTTTTCCGGATGGCTGGAAGCCCCAATTACGGCCACTCCCTTTGGTTCAAAAAAAGACTGCAGCTCTGAGTGTGTCTTCTCTAAATCAATTTGCATTCTACTTTCCTCACTAGTAACTCTAATCTTGATTTGGCAATTTTCACTGGCCATACGCTGTATTCCGTTGCTAGTTGCTAGTATCTCGAAAGAAAAAACCTTAAAATCTACAAAGCAATACTATTAACGCAATACGCATCACGTGCGACGCAATACGAGATTGTGCTTCGGTAGAGTATATGATTTCCTGGTTCATCAAGTATGTCTTGACAAGATCATAGTGTTCGCAATGACAAAGGGAAAAACTCGCTCTTAATCTATCATTGCCAGTCTGCCGAAAGCAAACGTCGCAATCTCCTAACTGAACTTCTCCTGAAGTCTCTTCCTTACTGAATCGGGAATCAAGCTGGGCGTATCTCCTCCTAATTGAATAATCTCTTTGATTATACTGGAGGAAAGATAGGAATAACTCTGGCGGGTCATAAGATAAACAGTTTCAATCTGCGGGTTAAGCTTTCTATTCATTAGATCCATTTGAAATTCATATTCAAAATCGGAAAGAGCTCTCAATCCTCTGACTATGAAACGAGAGCCCTTCTTCTCCGCATAGCGAACAAGTAAACCCCGAAAACTCTCCACCTCTATCCCGGAAGGATCACTGATAATTTCCTTTATCATTTCAACTCTTTCGGAAGCTGTAAACAAAAAGGGCTTCAATGGATTATCATTGATAGCAATAACTATTTTGTCGAACAAAAACCTGGCTCTCTTTATAATATCCAGATGCCCATTGGTAATAGGATCAAAACTACCCGGATAAATAGCAATTTTAGCCATTAAAGTAATCCTCCAGGATCCGTTTGTGGTCAAAAGCCATATGGGAAGGAAGAGTATCTTTTCTCGATATTTTGAGTTCTTGTGCGTCGTCGGCTGCCTTTGGCTTTCCTTCCCCCTTACCTATAAAAACAGTAGTGATGGTGTGAAAACGGGGGTCTCGAGCCGGGTCTGAGTAAGTATGAAGCTGTCTTAATTCTTTTACTTGTAAGTTTGTTTCCTCTTTTATTTCTCTTCTGGCAGCCTCTTCCAGAGATTCTCTGTATTCCACGAATCCTCCTGGCAAGGCCCAACCGTAAGGAGGATTCTTTCTTTTTATCAAAACAACCCCACCTCCGCTCTCAACAATTACATCCACGGTAGGCACAGGATTACGGCGAATTCGCCATAAATCATTGAGGATCTCCTCATGAGAAGAAAAAGCAAGCGGAGGAAGCTCACCAGGAGAAAAGAACTCGACTTCTTCTATCTCCTTGTTTAGGGAAAAATTTCGTTCTTTCACTAATACTTTATATCCAATAACAATCACCGAACCATAAATCCTGGTTTTGCCCTCATATACTCCAATCAATCTTCCTAGCTTTCCTTCTACTCCTATCTCTTCCTTTATTTCTCTTAATATCGCCTGAGCCGGCGATTCGTCTATCTCTACAAATCCTGCCAGAAGGGCCCATTTCCCCCTTCCTGGAGAGATTGCCCGTTTTGTTAAGAGAATCTGTTCGTTCTCATTTGTTATTACAGCAGCCACCACCGGAAGAGGATTTTGATAATATATTTTGTCGCATAGAGGACAGAAGAATCTTCCATATCCGTCTATTTGCCTCTTCTCAAGTAGATTACCACACTGAGTACAATACTGCATAGACTATTTCCTTAGTCAGACCTATGAACTCTTTCCCATAAGCTCACCACTGCCAGGACTATCAACAGAATAGCTACAAAGCCAAGCATCCCTTTTAGTAAGATAAATACTTCTCTCCGAAAATAGATCAAACCCCATATACCCAGCGCAATTATTCCCAAGAAAATCAGAAACCTTAACCATCCATTCATCTTACAATTCTCCCATCTTCCCCTTTCCCTGAAAAGTCTTTCTATAAGACATATTTAAAAACAAACGTGGGCCCAAATACTGCCACTTCCACCTTCCTCCTCCTAACGAACCACCTATTCTCTTAACGATAGAAGGCACAGTATATATTCTCCGGTAGGCCCAATCATATCCTTTTTTCAGTTCCTGAGCAGTCATCAATTTAGGCCGGAAAACTGCATGACTAAAATCATAATTTGACCAATCCCTATCTACGATTCTATTTTCCTTCTCTAATTTATCATGCAGTCTTGTAGCGGGAAGAGGGGTAAGAATGGTGAATTGAATCATGTCCAATTTAACCTTTTCAATAAACTCAACTGTTTTTTTAAAGATACTCTTGTCATCATGGTCGAAGCCAAAGATAAAAGCTCCCTCAACTGATATCCCAAATTGGTGGATCTTCTTAATAGCTTTCTCGTAAAAGCTTATTCTGTTATGAGATTTATTAGTTTCTTTAAGGGAACTTTCTGAAATTGACTCAAAACCAATAAACAATCCTTTGCATCCGCTAGCCGCCGCCAACTGGAGAACATCTTCATGCCGGGCGATGTCAATAGAAGATTGTCCTACCCATAAAAGATTATAGGGTATCAAAGCTTTGAATAGTTCCCGGGCATAACTAACATTTCCTACAATATTGTCATCGAGGAAACCCAGAAATCGTGTCTTTAAGGATTTACCTGTCATATCCTTAATTTCTTCTACTACTTTTTCTACTGGACGAAAGCGATATTTCTTACCGAAAAATCGGCTTACCGAACAAAAGTTACAATCAAAGGGACAACCCCTGGTTAACTGCAAAAAGCGTGTAAGGAGGTATCTTTTATTTTCTACAAGGTCTCTTCTGGGGATAGGTATTTTTTTGGGATCTGGCCTCTGAGGACACTGATAAAACTTGGCCAGACCATTTTTACCCTTACTTCTTATATCCTGGATTAACCTTTCCCAGTTCCCTTCCGCTTCTGCTATTACTACTGCGTCTGCATGTTGGGCTGCTTCTTCGGGCATGGCGGTAACGTGCATTCCCCCCAGTACTACCGGAACTCCTTTCTCCCTGAACATATCAGCTATCTCGTAAGCACGAGGGCTGGAAGCGGTCATGGTAGTTATACCTACTAAATCCGCCTCCTTATTAAAATTTATCTCTTCTATATTCTCATCAATTATCTCTATCTCTATGTCTTTAGGGGTTAAAGCCGCAACACTGATAAGGCTGTGAGGGGGTACTTTAAATACTTTATGTCTACCCAACCTCTCCTTTTTGGTCTTTTTTTTCCAAGTGGGCGAAATCAATAGTATCTTCATCTTTCTCCTCTATTTCTTTCTCCAGAAATGCTCCAGAAACTATCTTATACTTTTCCTAATCCTGCTTCTTTGTTTTGCTTTTTAATCCTGCTTTCCTTGGCTGTTTTTTCTTGAATTTCCAGTTCTTCTCTATTTTTTCGACGATGATTCTCTATCGTTTTGCTTAATTTCACAACGGAAGAGTCATATTCACCCGCCACCATTTTTTCAAACTCGGGCCGGGTAAGCTCATCGAGACGCTTTGAGTAGTCATCGAGAAAATGAGCAATTTTACCTTCTATTATTGTTTCTGCTCCCTTATGAGTAGGATAGGCATTGTGTTCCCTGACTGCCTCTCTTAGAATCTCTGGCTTGTCAATGATACTACAGGGAGTTAAGAAGTTATCGTTCTCTTCCAATTGTTTTCTTCTTATGGAAAAGAAGAAAGGAGAATGTATGGCTTCTCTCAAGCCCTTCCCCTCTTTCCATAGATTGAAAATATTATCTACAGCAAAATGAATAAAGACACAGGGCTCTATATCTCCCTTGGAGTTAATATGGAAGTACTTCCTTCCTGAGGCTATACATCCTCCCACCCAGGGTCCATCATCCCAAAAATCCCCTATGAAAATAGGTTTTTTTGACCGCCATTCCCATATTTTCTCACGAAGTTTGCTTCTCTGCTCAGGAGTGGGCATGAGTTCAACGGCTGGCTTTTTGCCTATGGGAATATAAATGAAATACCAGCCAAAAGAAATATTCTTAGCGATAAGATTATCAATGAATTCATCGCTGCTAACTACATCTGCATTTTCCCTGGTCACCGTGACCGAAAATCCCTGTAGAACTCCTGCCTGGTACAAATCCTGCCGTGCCTTATTTATTTTTTCCCAGACTCCCTTTCCTCTTCTTTCGTCTGTCTCCTTCTCGAAGCCCTCCATGCTAATGGCCGGGGCAATATTACCTATTTTAGCTAGCCTCTCAATTGTTTTCTTGTCCAATAACGTCCCATTGGTATAAATTTGAAAGTACATATCGTTATGCTTCTCGGCCAAATCCCACAGATCTTTCCCCGTTTCCTTATCCCTGTAATAAAAAGGTTCTCCTCCTGAAATAGTCAGGAAACGAACCCCCAACTCTTTGGCTTCCTTGACAATTCTGTCCAGAGTAGCGTAGGATAGACCCTGTCCCTTTTCGTACTCATGTGCATAGCAGCCGTAACAGTTAAGATTACAAGTATTGGTGGGAGAAATAACAAAAAACCAGGGGGCTTTAAAACCTTCCTCCTCTAATTTTTCCCTCTTTTTTGCTTCGGTAATCCAATCACAGAAAAAATTACTGGCCAGTCTTTCCCTGGCTACTTTAGAAAGCCTTTTTTGAAGAATTAAACGAGCAAGTTCTGTCAAGGGATGTTTTCTCTGAAAAGCCATCATCACGTTTTCTACAGCAGATTTATTAGGACCGGCAAATTTATGCAGTGCTTTCAGCACAATAGCAAACTCATTATAGAAATCTTCCTTATCTTGAGTAAGGGCTAGCCTGCTAAGATAATGGTAAATCTGATGTTCTAAAATCTTTTTCTTTAATCTCAGTCCTAACGGATCAGCCATCTTCACCCTCCTTTACAAACCGATTTATTCTAATGAAGTAGTCAGATAAGTCAAATGAAACTTACCTTTCTACACCGCGCGCGAACACCTCTTGGACTAGAGAAGCGTCCCCACACAAGGAGCCTCTCTCTTCCTGGGAAATCCAATAGACAGTAAGACTATGGACAACCCCCATAAGGATTACCGCCAGTTTTGTTGCGTCTAAAGGCTTAACTTCTCCCTCATTAATTGCTCTCTGAATTAAACGGGTGAGAATCTTTATATAGCGTGACTGTTTCTCCACTACTCTGCTTTTGAGTTCTTTTTCTAACTTCTCCCTTAACTGTTCAGAGAAACTCTGCATGATTTTAAAGAAGTCTTTATTTTCCTGCATGAACTTCAAATGAATACCAATGGTCGTATTAATCCTTTGCCAGGCCGAGCCGGGTTCTTTCACTGCCCTTTCGATCTTATTCAAGAGGACATCCAATTTTCTTTCTATAGCAGAGAAGAAAAGGTCTTCTTTACTGTCAAAGTAAAGATAAATCGTCCCCTTGGCTAATCTTGCCTCTTTAGCAATATCATCTATAGTGGTAGGATAAAACCCTCTTTCAGCAAAAAGCTTTTCTGCTGCCTGCAAAACCTGAGTCAAGTGATCTCTTTGCCCCATCTTTCTTTTGTTCATTTCCTTAACCTTCATTGACCTGCTAGCCTTGTTAATTAATTGGTTATACAGCTGATCTAAGCCATGAACTTTGTTTTGATTTTGCTATGAGCTAACTCAACTCACTACTTACCATCTTATTGTTCTTTTTATCGATGAACTATTCATAATAAATTGTCTGACTGTTCAGTCATTATTATAGCAAGAAATATATTAAAGTCAACCTTGATTTCAGGAGTTTTATTAACTTGACATATAGTACGTATAAAATATACTTATATGTAAAAGTAATAAAAAAAGGAGAAAAGTTATGCAAAGAAAGATTACTCTTTCTATTGACGAAAAAATATATAGAAAACTGCATTTTCTGATTCCTAAAAGAAAAATGAGCAAATTTGTAGAAGAGTCTGTAAAAGAAAGAATCAAAAAATCTGAATTAGAGGACCCGATAGAAAAAGGGTTTAAAATGATGGGGAAAGACCGAGTTAGAGAAAAAGAAGCTCTGGAGTGGAGTGAAGTAGAAATTACTGAAGAGCTACAATGAAGATAGAAAGAGGAGATGTATTTTGGGTAAGCTTTGATCCTTCCATTGGTGGAGAAATAAAGAAAAAAAGGCCCGCTGTTGTGGTAAGTACTGATAAAGCAAATCCATACTTGAATAGAGTAGTAGTAATTCCCCTTTCTTCCAAAATTTCAAGAATATATCCTTCTGAAGCAAAAATATTATTCCGGGACAAAGAAAATAAAGCAATGGCCGATCAAATTAGAACAATTTCTAAGGGACGTCTCATTTCGAAAATAGGTAATTTGCCGCTGGAGGAAATAGAAAAAATAGAAAACAAGATAAAACTGTTTTTAGAATTAATTTAGGTGTCTATTCAGTCTTATTTCGTAAAACCTCAGTGAAACACGTCATTACGAACTCTGAAGGAGCGTGGAAGATTGCTTCGCTGACGCTCGCAATGACAAACCATTGTAAAGTTAATTGAGGAACGAACTACTAGTTTTATTGACTGACTTTTTTGTTTCTTTTCGAGCGACAAGCAACTAGCAGCGAGCAACTATTTATGGGGGTTTTAAGTGGTAGAATTCAAAAAAAGGATAATATTAGAGCTGGTAAAAGTGGTAAATCTTCCTGAAGAGAATATAGAGAAAATATTGGAGATACCTGCCGAATCCAGCCGAGGTGATTTTGCTTTCCCTTGCTTTCAGCTAAGTAAGATCCGCCATCAGCCACCCTCTGAAATAGCCATGACCATTGCAAAAGAGATTGGAAAAATTGAAGGTATCTCCTCAGTGGAAAATGTTGGTCCTTATGTGAACCTTAAGATTAATACGATGGTTCTGGCCAAAGAAATCCTTTCTGAAATATATCAAAAGAAAGAGAAATTCGGACAGACCAACACGGGAGAAGATCGAACAGTAGTTATTGATTACTCTTCCCCTAACATTGCCAAACCTTTCCATGTGGGACACCTGCGCTCAACCATAATAGGTAATTGTCTCAAGAATGTCTATCGGGCTCTCGGTTATAGGGTAGTTTCTATCAATTACCTGGGCGATTGGGGTAAACAATTTGGGTTGCTTGTCCTGGCTTTCCAGAAATGGGGAGATAAGGAAGAATTGAAAGATGACCCCCTTAGATATCTATATAAACTCTACGTAAGAATAAACCGGGCTGTCGAAGAAGACCCTTCCCTGCATTCTAAGGCTCGAGAGTTATTTAAGCGAATGGAGAGGGGAGATAAGGAAATTTTAGAATACTGGCAGGAATTTCGTGCTCTTTCCATTAGAAAATATAAAGAGACTTATAATAGGCTAGGTATTTCTTTTGATGTCTATAGCGGGGAAAGCCAATATAATGAATATATGAAGAAAATAACCCTGGAAATAGAAAAAAAGAAACTCTGGCAGTCCTCACAAGGGGCAAAAATTATTGACCTGCAGAAATATAGCCTTAACATAGCCCTAATAAGAAAAGAAGATGGTTCAACTCTTTACTTAACGCGAGATATTGCTGCCGCGGATGAACGCTACCAAGAGTATCATTTCGGTAGAATGCTCTATGTCGTGGGAACAGACCAAAAACTTCATTTTGAGCAGCTTTTTAAAATTCTGGAGCTTCTAGGAAGAAAATGGACTAGCCACTGTATTCATGTTGATTTTGGACGAGTGCAGGGGATGTCCACTCGCAAGGGTAAGGTAATATTCCTGGAAGATCTACTGGATGAAGGTCAAAAAAGAGCCTTAGAAAAGATGAAGACTAACCCGGAGAAGTTTTCCCAACTGAGTAATGCAAAATTGACTGCTGACATTTGTGGATTATCAGCCATCATCTTCGCTGATCTATCTAATAAGAGAATCAAGAATTATCAGTTTGATTGGAACCAGGTGTTAAACTTTGAAGGAGATACTGGCCTCTACCTACAAAATGCTCATGCTCGTATAGCGGGTATAATGAGAAAGTCTGGCGTTGAACTAACGGACAAGATTGACTATTCTCTTCTTAAAGAAAAGGAGGCAATTTCCCTAATCAGATGGTTAGTCCGATATCCGGAAATAGTCAAACTAACTGGAGATAAATATGAACCCTCTCTCCTTTGTACTTATTTACTCGAGCTTGCTCGCTATTTTCATAAGGCTTACCATATAATGCAAGTAAAAGGAGAAGTCTCAAGTATAGCTGAAGCAAGAATGAACCTATTCTGGGCTACGAAGCAGGTCTTGGGAAATGGGATGAAGCTCCTGGGAATAAAGTTACTGGAAAGAATGTGAACTCCATTAGGTAAACCAGGATTAGAAGGATTAGAGGAATAAAGGATTAAGGGATTAAAAGGCAAAATGAAAAGACCTTAAGACACGCTAAATACTTAGCAAAGTACATTCCATTCTGTCATTGCGAGGAGTCCTGAACTCCTTCAGGACGATGTGGTAATTTGGGGATTGCGGAGTTTATTCTAAGCGATAAAACCGAGATTGTTTCGCTTCGTTCGCAATGACGTGATTCACTGGTATTTACAAGCGTTTCTTCCTAACAGAGCAGGAAGGTAAGAAAGGAACTATATGGAAAAAAGAAAATTAGCGCAGAGGATAAAGTCTATCTCCCTTTTGCAGGGAAAATTTAAGCTACGCTCAGGAAAGACGAGTTCATTTTACTGGGATAAATATCGTTTTGAAAGTAAGCCCGAGCTGCTCGAAACGATCCTAGAAGGAATGCAAGAACTCCTGCCAGTTTCCTTTGATAAATTCGCCGCTATGGAACTGGGGGGAATCCCTTTAGCAACTGGACTTTCTCTCAAGACCGGTAAGCATTGTCTTTATGTGCGTAAAAAGGCCAAAAACTACGGAACCTGTAATCTAATTGAGGGTGGCTTTAGCAAAGGTGAGAAAGTAGTAGTGATAGAAGATGTCGTTACCACCGCTGGTCAGGTTTGTTCCTCTATAGAACAAATGCGGGAATTAGGTTTGATTATGGAAGATGTTATCTGCGTCATCGATCGCCAGCAAGGAGGACGGAAAAATCTTAGAAGAATCGGATGCTCACTTAGTTGTCTATTTACCGGGGAGGAGTTGGAAAGCCTGACACAACAGAAATATTAAAGCAAGAAAGTCTTTTCTTTTAGCTTAACATTCATTCGGAACTACTTTATGAATTTGTTCGACCAGTATTTGACCAAAAGAAAGAAGACAGCAATACAGACGACAAACGCCCCAAAGATCCCTAATATCAAAAGTAATACTTTCATCTTCTTTGCAAATCCCCCCAGAAGTCGCAAATATTCAGCTTATCCCGAGCGATAAAAGAGATCAACACGGTTACTTTTGGCAATCTCGCGACGCTTCGCGGATTGCTTCGGCTTCGCCCCGCAATCACCAAACAGCGACCTCTACCTTTTTTGTTTTACACTAGATACATCTTTAGACTAATTAGACAATTTTGTCAAATGGAGATTGGATTTGACCTTTCCAGTAAATTACCTACAATGCCCTGATAAACAAAAGGAAGAGAATATTTTACGGGATTAGGGGAGCTAAATCCGGATAGAGTAGCTCAAGGACGCTGTAGGTTAGAGAATAGCAAAGTGGTAATTAGAGAAAAAAAGGTGGACGAAAACAATATCTCTCTTCCGGCAAGACCTCCCATGTTCTGTCCAGGCTGCCCCACCAGGGGACTCTTCTATGCTCTTTCCAAAATTGATTGTGTGGTAAGCGGAGATATAGAATGTTACAGCTTAGGCGTATTTCCTCCTTATGAAAGACTGGATACCATTCTCTGTATGGGTGCAGGAATAACTGTAGCCCAAGGCATGGACAAAGCAGGAATTAGAGACAAACCTGTAATTGGAATCATAGGAGACTCCCTAGACTTCGAGCAGACTCTTAATGTACTCAAAAAAGAAGTTAAGAAAGAAGCCGCCTCAGTAATTATCTCCAGACGTGCCTGCGTCCTGGTAGAAAAACTAAAAGGGAAACCCCTTACCGTAGACTCAGATAAATGTACGCA
>SDBV01011707.1_pt1 | contig 11321 bp, 12 predicted proteins | sample 2277081 | NCBI WGS metagenome assembly SDBV01 (sample SAMN10402039, study PRJNA504765) | marine sediment metagenome | isolation source: marine sediment core GS10_PC15, 223 cmbsf | place: Arctic Ocean: Southern Knipovich Ridge | collected 2010
CATCATGATCTCGTTGACGTGCACCGACTCCAGCATCGCGACGGCGAAGTCCGGCGGCAGGTCGTGAATTCAGGAAACAACAAGAGCGAACAATCGCGATGAGAAGTCTGTATCCAGAGATCGACCCTTACAAGCATGGCATGTTGGAGGTCGGTGACGGCAACCTCGTGTACTGGGAGACATGCGGAAATCCGCGTGGCAAACCAGCCGTCGTCTTGCACGGCGGACCCGGTTCCGGATGCACGAAGTGGCACCGCAGGCTCTTCGACCCCACCGTCTATCGGGTCGTGCTACTCGATCAGCGACGATGTGGGCGGAGCATGCCGCACGCAAGCGCACCTGGTGCGGACTTGGCGAGCAACAACACTGGCAACCTGCTCGCGGACATCGAACGTCTGCGTCAACACCTGGACGTCGATCGATGGCTGGTTTTCGGCGGATCCTGGGGCAGCACACTGGCGCTCGCCTACGCGGAAACGCACCCGGATCGGGTCACTGAGATGATTCTGTTTGGTGTTACGACCGGACGCCGCAGCGAGTTTGACTGGACATTCCGTGGTGGTCTGGCGGCCTTCTTTCCCGAGCAATGGGACCGTCTCCTCGCCGGCGTGCCGGTAGCCGAACGAGATGGCGACATCGTCGAGGCATATCACCGGCTGCTGCACGATCACGACCCCGCCGTCCGCCGGCGGGCCGCCGAAGCCTGGTGCATGTGGGAGTCCGCGACACCCGCGTGGCCTCCGGCAACTGGACTGGCCGAGAGATTCAGCGATCCCGCTTATGCGCTGGCGTTCGCGCGCATCGTGACCCACTACGTCCGACACAATGCGTGGTTGGAGGATGGGAGCTTACTCCGCGACGCCGGCTCGCTGGCCGGCATCCCCGGCATCCTGGTGAACGGACGCGTTGATTTTCAGGCACCCATCGCCAACGCGTGGCAGCTTAACCGCGCGTGGCCCCGCGCCGAACTCGTGATCGTCGACGACGCTGGTCATGCCGCCAACAACCCGGGCCTCGCCCAGGCGCTGATCCACGCCACGAATCACTTCGCCGTCCGATAGGTGAACCTGGCGATGTCGCCACCCTTCCACTGCACCACGCGCGCCGCCTCGCGGCAGCCGGCCTCGCGGCAGCCGAGGGCCAGCGCCAGGACGTTCACCTCCAGCGTCTCCTTCCACTTCGCGTAGTCGCCGCCGTTGATCACGCTGTCGAACGGGTTGTAGCCGGCGTTGTTGACCATTACGTCAAGCGCGCCGAACGTCTCGACCGCCGCATCGACGTATCCTCTCTCTGGTCTAATCTCTCTCGGCGGCGCGCTTGAACATCGCGCCCGATATCTTGCGCACGGCGAAGCGCGGCGTGAAGCGGGGCAGGTTCGCCGTCACCTTGTTCAGGAGTCCCGGCGTCGCGATCGCGCTGCCCGCCTTCGCCGCCCCGAGCGCGTTCTTGACGACCGCTTCCGCGCTCATCCACGCGAAGCCCGGAATGCCGCCTTCGCCGACGCCCGCGACCTCCTGAAACTCGGTCCTCGTGGCGCCCGGGCAAAGGCAGGTCACGTTCACCCCGTACCCTTTCGCCTCTTCGTGCAACCCCTCGCTGAACGAGAGCACGTAGGCCTTCGTCGCCGCGTAGGTCGACATGTAGGGCACCGGCTGATAGGCGCCCGTGGAAGCGACGTTGATGATCGAGCCCGCGCCCTTCTGCTTCATCTGCGCCAACCCCACGTGCGAGAGCCGCGTCAGCGCCCGGATGTTGAGGTCGATCTCTTGCAGCTCGCGGTCGATCGGGAGCCGCGTGAACTCACCGCTGGTGCCGAATCCGGCGTTGTTCACCAGCACACCGATGTCGCCCTTCTCCAGCCGCTCAACCACGGCGGCAACGCCTTCCGGCCGCGAGAGGTCCGCTGCGATCACTTCGGCGTCGGCGCCGGCCTCCTTCAGCTCGTTGGCGATCTTGTCCAGGCGGTCGCGGCGGCGCGCCACGATCACCACGTCATACCCCTGCTTCGCCAGCTGTCGCGCAAACTCCTCGCCGATTCCGGAAGAGGCGCCGGTTACGAGGGCGCGTTTGCCTTCCCGCTTACCGTCCGCTGACGGCGCGGTCGTAACCTCCGTCGCTGGGTCCTTCGTCTCCGTGGCCATTGCGGGCCTCCCTCCTGGCGCCAGTGCGTCTTGGTGTAAGCGGCAAGGTTAGCACTCCCGGCGAAAGGAGTCTAATCGCCTGCGGGGAACGCGGTCGGCCCGGCCTTCACCGGCGCGGGACTTGATGATGATAGGATTGCTGGCGCATCCAGGGACGGGTGCCGCCAGCTCCAAATCTGATCACCATCGACCTTCGAGAGGAAGTACCAATGAGGCTACACGACTATCTTGACTACCAGGCCCGTGAACATCCGGACAACGACTTTGCTGTCCTTGGGGATCGCCACGTGACGTATGCGGAGGCGCTTGGCGAGGTGAACCGGGTGGCGAACGCCCTGGTCGGGGCCGGCCTGGAGATCGGGGACCGGATCGCGGTCCTCTCGAAGAACAGTATCGAGTACGTGTTCATTTTCTATGCAGCTTCCAGGGCCGGTGTCGTGACAGTGCCGCTGAACTACCGGATGGCGGGACCGGAGTGGGAGTACATGATCAACGACTCAGGGGCGAAAATGATCTTCGCCTCCTCCGGCTACGTGGGGAGCATTAACGGACTTAAGGCCAACCTGGGCGCCGTGGGCGCATACATCGCGATCGACGGTGCGGCCGACGGCTGGCAGGATTACGAGTCGTGGCAGCGGGATCAACCAGAGACTCTGTGCGCACGGATAATCACGGACCAGCATGAGGTGTACCAGATGTACACCAGCGGCACGACGGGCAGGCCGAAAGGGGCGGTGCTGACGCACGGCGCGGTGACCACACAAATGGAGCAACTTACCCTCGAGATTTCGGGCAGGCCGGGGGAGCGAGACCTGATTGTGGCGCCGGTGTACCACGCCGCCGCGGCGGTAACCTGCTTTTCCGCGGTCGTGTGGGGCGGATGCCTTTACATCCAGGAAGACTTCAACCCGATGGAGGTCGTCCGGGCGCTCAGTGAAGAGGACATCGCAATTGTGACGCTGGTGCCGGCGATGATCCAGGCGTGCCTGGTCTACGTGCCGGACGTTGCCGAGCGCGAGTACGATACGCTGCGGACGATCGTGTATGGCGCGTCGCCAATAGCGGAGGACACGCTGCGAAAGGCTGTGGCTGTTTTCAAGTGCGACTTTGTCCAGGCGTACGGAATGACCGAGACGACGGCGGTACTGACGTTGCTGCTGGCGGATGATCATCGTCGCGCGCTCAAGGACAAGCCTGACTTGTTGCTTTCCGCCGGGCGGCCGATGGTGGGCACGGAGATCAAGATCGTGGACGAGGACGATAACCTGCTGCCGCTTGGCCAGATCGGGGAGATCGCGGGCCGCGGGCCACAGTTGATGGCCGGGTACTGGAACCTGCCGGACGAGTCGGCGCACGCCCTGCGCGGCGGCTGGATGCACACGGGAGATGCCGGGATCGTGGACCAGGATGGTTACCTGTACGTGCAGGACCGCGTGAAGGACATGATCGTGTCCGGCGGCGAGAACGTGTACCCGCGGGTGGTGGAGGAGGTGCTGTTCAAGCACCCGGCGATCGCCGACGCCGCGGTGTTCGGCGTGCCTCACGATCAGTGGGGCGAGACGGTGAAGGCGGCGGTGGTGCTGCGGGAAGGGCAGACGGCCAATGAGGAAGAGATTATCGACTTCTGCCGTGACAAGCTGGGCGGCTACGAGCGCCCGAGTTCCGTGGACTTCATCGCAGCGCTTCCGCGCAACCCGACCGGGAAGGTGCTGAAGCGTGAGCTACGCGAGCCGTACTGGGCGGGGCACAAGCGCCGGGTTGCAGGGTCATAGGGACGCCTACTCCCGCCACCGCACTTCGTACACCCGCACCGGGTCCTCGAACCCGCGCAGCTCCGTCTCGCCGCGGTCGCTGAACAGGAACTTCTTGCCCGCGACAAGCTGACGCACTACGTCCGACACCAGTATCTCGCCGCCCTCTGCCTGCGCCGCGATACGCGCCGCCAGAATCACCGACGTGCCGAAGAGGTCATTGTCCTCCGCGATCGGCTCGCCAGCGTTCAGCCCGATGCGAACCTTTATCGGCTCCTCCGCCGATTCGTTGTGCTCCTCGAACGCCCGCTGCAAGGCGATAGCGCACTCTAGCGCCTTCGTCGCTGAGCCGAACGACGCCATGAATCCGTCGCCCAGCGTCTTCACCTCTGAGCCGCCATGCGCCTTCAGTGCCTCGCGGGTGATGCGCTCGTGCTCTCGCAGCAGCTCCCGAGCCTTCGCGTCGCCGAGGCGGTCGGTCAGCGCCGTCGAGCCCTCCACGTCGGTGAAGAGGATGGTGCGGAAAGCGCCGGGTTCGACTGTCTCGGGCTTGTGTGTGGGGCCCGCAAACTCTTCGACGAGAGCTGCCGCGCTCTCTAAACTCACGTCATCAATGGCCAGGAAGCGGGCGTCCGGAATGCCCGCCGCCAGCTTCTGCCCGGCGCGGCCGGGAATGAGGCGAATGTTGCTATTGTGCACTACCAGCGTCTCGGCTTTTACGTCAGGCAGGAAGGCCGAAACGTCGTAGCTCTTCTGGGCCGCAATGCAGGCGCGGTACGCCTCCGGCTCGATACAGGCCCGGATGTGCTCGCCGAGGAGTTCGATGAAGCGCGGGTTATCAATCCCTAACAAAACCCGTGCAAACGTTTCCGTATACAGCGTCCAGTCCTTGTCGACAAGGGCCTCACGGGCCTCCCACGCGGGCGTGCCGATGAAGTCCGACGAGTTCGTCCAGCCGTCGATGAGGATGAGGTGCGATACGCGGTCCGGGAATGTGGCGGCGTAGGTCACCGCGATGGGCACGGCGTCTATGAACGCCAGAACGGCGAACGACCGGAGACCTGTGCGGTCGATAACTGCCTCGAGATCACGCATCATCGTCTCCATAGAGAAGTCGATCGCATCCCGATCGGAGAGACCCGTGCCACGCGCGTCGTACCAGATGAAGCGAAAGGTTCGCGTCAGCCGCTGGAAGAGATCAGGGTACATCGTCCAATCCCGCTGGACATGGTTCATCCCGGGAACCGGCACGCGGACCAGCGGCGGCCCTTCGCCCATGCTGGCGAAGGCGATGTTCACCCCGTCGCTCGTCTTTGCGTACTGAACCTGAGGCTCCATCAGTCGCTCTCCCGCCAGCTCACCTCGTAGACCGTCACCGGGTCCTCGAAGCCACGCAACGCCCGTGCGCCCCGGTCCGAAAAGAGATACCCGCGCCCGGCCACCAGTTCGCGCACGACGTTCGAGGCGAGGATCTCGCCGCCGTTCGCCTGCGCCGCGATACGCGCCGCCAGAATCACCGACGTGCCGAAGAGGTCGCCGCGCCCGTCCGGGTCTTCCTCGGCGATCGGCTCGCCCGCGTTCAGGCCAATCCGCACCTTCACCTGCTGGTCAACGAGCGCCCGCTGGATCGCGATCGCACAGTCGAGCGCCCCGGCGGCGGAGCCAAACGAGACCATGAAGCCGTCGCCCATCGTCTTTACCTCCGAACCGCCGTGCGCGGCCAGCGCCTCTCGCGTAATCCGCTCGTGTTCGCGAAACAGTTCCCGCGCCCCGGCGTCGCCGAGCTGCTGCGTGAGCGCCGTCGAGCCTTCAATGTCCGTAAAGAGGATCGTCACCAGGGAGCCGATCGGCCGCGCGGCCCGCTCCGTCTCAGTCGCCGCCGGCGCATCGCCGAGCAAGCGGTCGATCGCTGCGTCCACAATCGGCGGGTCGTCGCCGCGTCGGCCCCACGTGCCTTCCAGCACGACCAGCTCCGCATTGGGCAAGCGCGAGGCCAGGTTCCGCACCGTGTCGAAGTCCGGAATCGCCACGTTCTTGTGGCTGAAAACGACGGTGGGCTGCGTGACGCGCGGCAGGGCGGCCGAAGTATCTGCTTTCATGACGTATCTCTGGAAAAAGTCGAGCACCTGCTCCTGCGCGCACGCCTCGTTAAGGAACTCGACGTACTCCTTCGCGGCAGGAGTGTTCCATTCGTTCATATAGTGCGCGAGCGTCGTGGTGAACAGACCCCAGTCGTTTTCGATCATCGACAGGAACGCCTTCATCTGCGGGATCTCAGCAAAGCGCGCGCCGTCGGCGTACGTATCCCAGAGGACCAGATGAGAGACCCGCTCCAGATTGTCCGCCGCGTAGGCGATCGCCGCGATACCGTCAGCCTGCGTCGCGCTCAGCACGAAGCGCTCCAGGCCCAGCTTGTCGGCCACGGCGTCGATGTCGCTCCCGAACGCCTCGACCGACAGCTCGCTCACATCCCGGTCCGACAGCCCGCAACCCCGGCAGTCGAACGTGATCAGGCGGTGCCGGGCAAACGTGGTTTCGTACCAGAAGCGATACGACTGCTGCTTCCACTCCAGCTGGACATGCGTGAACGGGCTGCCCCGCATGTACACCACCGGAATGCCCTCGCCGCCCGTGTCGGCGAAAGCGATGCCGACGCCGTCGGCGGCGGAAGCGTACTTCACCTGTGGCTCGGCCATAACGCCCCAATTCTACGTCAGCGCGTCCACGGAGCGCGCTCCAGATCTGTGTAAAGCCCGCGCTACGGGCCGCTCAGGGCCCGCAGAACAAACTCTTGGTCTGCCGGACGCATCTTCAGAGCCAGCGCGCACTCCCGGGCTTCCTCGCTCATCTTCTTCCAGGTCTTGCGCAGCACGTTGACCATCGTCTCCTCGGGCAGCTGTTCGACTAAGGCCGTAAGCTGCGTCTCCAGGAAAACCAGGCACAGCGCGTCTTCCAGCGCCTGAACGTCGGGATCGCGCCCCAGACCGTGCTTCTGAACGATCTCCTGGACCCGCGCGATCGTCCCGGCGTCGTACCCGGCCTTCCGCAGGACCACCCCGGTCTCCCGCGCGTGGAACTTCTGGAGATCGCTCCTCCAGCGCAGGTACCCCTTCCGCCCCTCTGGATACGACGACCGCGGCATCTTCCAGCGCCGAATGTGATGGGCCCGCGCTGCCAGCAGCAGCGCCTCGTCCGCGTCGGGCCGCAGGCGCCGCACCCATTCCGCCGCGATCTCGGCGTGGGCCAGCTCCTTTGGGCGCGGCTGCCCGTCCACCATCAGAACGTTGGGATCCGCCGCGTTTGCCTCGTCAATCAGCTCGATCGCGCGTTCGAATCTCCCCGCCGTCGCTCGACTCATGGTGCGACAATATCGCACTCCCCGCCCTGTGGCTAACCACTGCTGCCGCCTGGCGCCAGCCCCAGCTAGACGACCGCGTCGGCCTCGATCTCGACCAGCAGCTCCGGTGTTACCAGCGCCGGGACCGCCACCAGCGTCGCCGCCGGCCTCACCTCGCCGAACGCCTCGGAGTGCGCCCGCGCCACCTCCTCGAAACGCGTTATGTCCGTCACGAACATCCGCGTGCGCACGACGTCCGAGAGCGAACCGCCCGCCTCCCGCAGCGCCGCCTCGACGTTGCTGATCGCCTGCTTCGCCTGCGCGTACATGTCGCCCGCGCCGACCAGCTCGCCTGCCTCGTTCCAGGCGACAGTGCCAGAGACGAAGATGCGGTCGCCGACGCGGACGGCGCGCGAGAAGCCAAAGACGCCCTCAAACGGCGAGCCGGACGATATTCGCTGACGTTCTTTCATGGCTTCACCTCGCAATCTGGTGCGGCCCATCCTATCGCACGAACGCTCCCTGAGCGCAGCGAAGGGTCTCGCCCCAACGGAACCACGGTCCGGGAGCAGAGCGTCGCGGAGAACGTTCGGTGGTTCGGGGCGCCTCACCCGCGAGCCAGGTCCTTCGCTTCGCTTTCGGCTACGCTCAGGACACGGGGCGCCTTGCCCGCTGTGATAATCTGGACGCGTTATGGCGGACGACCTCGTGCAGCTCGGCGTCGCGAACGATCTCGAAGCGCGCATCTGGCGTGACGCCCTCGCACAGGACGCCATCCCCGTCTTCATTCGCCCCGCCAGCGCCCGCGCCCTGACCGGCGTCGGGCCCTCGATCGGCGACGTTCAGGTCCACGTCCGTGCCGACGACGAACAACGCGCGCGCTGGATCATCGGCGACGCCGTCGCCCCTCCAGCGCCGGACGCCGAGCGGGCCGTCCGCCCCGACGGCTCCAGCGGAGACTAACGCCGTGGACATCCCGCTCTTCCCGCTGAACACCGTCCTCTTCCCCGGCAACACCATCCCCCTGCACATCTTCGAGGAGCGCTACAAGCTCATGATCGGCATGTGCATCGCCGAGAAGCGCCCCTTCGGCGTCATCCTCATCCGCGAGGGCGAGGAGGTCGGCGGCCCCGCCGAGCCCGTCGAGGTCGGCACCACCGCCCGCATCATCGAAGCGCAGAAGCTCGAAGACGGCAAGCTCAACGTCACCGTAATCGGCGAGCAGCGCTTCCGCGTCCTCGGCGTCCGACGCCGCGAGCCCTACCTCGTCGGCGACGTCGAGATCCTCGGCCTCGACGAAGAGCCCGACCGCACGCTGTCCGACCTGGCCGCGCGCGCCGGCGACCTCTTCGCCGAGTACGTCCGCCTCAACCTCGCCGTCACCAACCAGTGGGCGCGCACGATCGAGATGCCGTCCGACCCGGGACCGCTCGCCGACTTCATCGGCCACCGCCTCGCCGTCGACCTCCACGCCAAACAGCGCCTCCTCGAAGAAGAGTCACCGCGCTACCGCCTCAAGACCGAAGTCGACGTCCTCGGCGAAGGCATCCGCCTCCTCCATCCGCGCGTCCTCGCCGCCCGCGCCGCCCGCTGGTCCGGCTTCGCCGTGGGCAATTAGCAAGTGACCCCACGATCTTGTGGATAACGACCGCTTCCGAGTTGCAGCACCGGCGAGTATGTGCTAATAGTATTGGCATGAAAACGAAACATTCGCCCGATCCTATTCGAACCCTTCGAGATATTCAACCGGTTACGGCCATGCTGCGACCGATGCTCGAAGAGGCGTGCGATTTCGGCGTTCGGCACGCCGAGCTTCACAGGCAGACCATCGATCCAGGTCTGCATGCCTACATGGCAAGACGACAAGTGTGTCTCGAACTAGACCAGACCAAGAGCGATCTCGATGATCTCGGTTGGGTGCGTCGCCCTATTGCGACGAGTGGGATACTGCTTTTTAGCTCTGAATACATCCTACGAATTATGAAAGCCGATCACGATCTAGACCCGGAGACCGGGCATGTCGTACGGCGGCTGCCCGTCCCACACTCCAGGTCCCGCACCGACTACTATTGTCAGACCACGATGCTGGACCAGATGCAAGACCTGCAGGGAGAACTGATAGCGCAACCTCTGCGGCTCATACTTCTCTGGGACGTTGACCGCTCGCACCAACTCGTCGCGCTCGACCTCGCTTGCCCTAAGCGCGCGGGGCGGAGTCGAGACTCCATTGAGCATCATTTCTATGTGCCTGTGCCTCAGCCGGGAATTGAGATCAGCGAACAATCTCTGTTCCTTGGTGAGCCGCTCGAGGACATTCAGATCAACCCTCCGAGCTTAGAGGACACTGGAACGGACGACGGTGCGCGTTCACGGTGAGCGAGTTAGGCAGGCACGAAAGCTAAGACGGCTGAACCAGACCGAATTCGCCAAACTCGTCGGAGTTAAGCAGCCGGCCATTTCTCAGATCGAGTCGGGATCGGCTCAGCCATCAGCAAAGGTGTTGGCATCCATTGTCGATGTCAGCGGGTTTCCCGAGACCTTCCTGTATCGTATGCCTGGCCCAGAATTCCCACTGGGTTCACTTTTGTTCCGAGGCCGGAGAGCATCCACACGCCTGCAGATCGATCAGTATGAGGCCCATACATGGGCAGAACTGCTATTCGAGTGCGTAATGGAGCTGTCTGCAAAGTTGGATCGCGTTCCAGTGTCTCTGCCCCACTTGCCACAGGAGAGCCCAGCTAGGGCTGCTAGTCTCACTAGATCTGCGCTAGGCTTGTCGCCAGACCGGCCAATCCCAAACCTAGTCCACGCGCTTGAGTCTAATGGTGTTGTGATCCTCGCAATACCGACGCTTCTTCCAGGTCGCGACGCCTTCTCCGCGTGGGCTGGTGACCCTCGCCACGACCGCCTGCCCATTATTTTGATCGCCCCCGGATCACCTGGCGACCGCCAGAGATTCAGCGTCGCTCATGAAGTCCACCACCTCATCGCTCACCCAACATATAGAGGCTTTATGCGTGAGATTGAACGAATGGCAGACTCGTTCGCCGGCGAATTCTTGATGCCAGCGGCTGGTATCACTGATGAATTCCCTAAACCCGTCTCAGTCCACAACTTGCTCCAGCTCAAATCAAGATGGGGCGTATCGATCGCAAGCCTCGTCATGCGGGCGGGTGAACTGCAGATCATATCCAAACGGCGGGTTCAGCAACAGTTCAGAACAATGAACAAGACTGGCTTACGACGCCGAGAGCCGGGCGATATCCCCATCGAAAAGCCCCGCGCCTTCAGGAAAATGGTCGAGATTGTCTACGGTAACCCTCCAAACATTAGGCGATTCGCAGCCGACTTCGACTTCCCGCTTCAGCTTGCCAACGCCCTAGTTTCAGCCCACGCAAAGCAGTCGGAAGTAGTGGCGTCTGTGCCACCCGAGACCGGCAACATCGTTCGCTTTGATCAGCGAAGTCCAGCCTGACCACCACGCCCGCCACTCTCCCCTAAGACATCCCCCCAGAAATCGTTACCCTGTCCCCATGCCCCTCTCCGCAGCACACGCCGCAGGGCCCTCCACAGCCTCGCGCCCGGATCAATCAAACAATCCCGCCGCTCCCAGACACGAAACCCCGCCGGAAAAAGCGCTCCGCACGGAAAACAATCAGCCCCAGGTACCATCCCGCGCAATCAATCAAAACAGCCCCCGTTCTCGTATCGAGCCCGCCCGTCCGCCATAATGGGTGAATGAAGCTCAGCAAGCGGATCAGCCGCACCTACGCCGTCGGCTCCCTCGCCGCCCGCGTCTACCTCGGCTACAAGCTGATCACCCTCCGCGAAAAGCGCCTCGGCCTCCGCCACAAGAAGGCCGACCGCAAGCGCTTGCGCCACCACACCTGGTCCGCCAACCACTTCTACGACGTCGCCGTCCGCCGCCAGGGCCTCCTGATCAAGCTCGGCCAGATCATCGGCTCCCGCCCCGACCTCATCCCCGACGAGTACATCGACGTCCTCTCCCGCCTCCAGGACGCCGTGCCCCCGCGCCCGTTCAACGTCATCCGCCGCGTCGTCGAACGCGAGCTGGGGCGCCCGCTCGCCGAC
>SDBV01011708.1_pt1 | contig 11321 bp, 7 predicted proteins | sample 2277081 | NCBI WGS metagenome assembly SDBV01 (sample SAMN10402039, study PRJNA504765) | marine sediment metagenome | isolation source: marine sediment core GS10_PC15, 223 cmbsf | place: Arctic Ocean: Southern Knipovich Ridge | collected 2010
GCGCAAGGGCCTTTTGCACCTCGGCGGTGAGACGCGCGGCGCGGCGATATCCGTCCCCTTGCGCCTCGCTCCAGAGCCGGTCGGCGCGGAGCAGTGATGCGGTCGTGCCCACGAACAAATTGTCTTCGGCCGCTCGACGCCGACGGTCGCCCGCCGCCACCGGCGCCACGGCCCAATATTGGGCGCGAACGTCAAGCGGCGCGGCGGCCTCTTCCGCCTCGCGGCGGATTTGCATGGCGCGACGCGAGGGATTGTCCGCATCGGCCCAGACCAGCGGGTCGAGGTAATCCTGGAGCATGGCCAGAAAATGCTGCTCGACCAGTTTGCCCGCCGGTTCTTTGAGGGGCGGTTCTTCGGGGGGTTGTTTTTTGAGCGGCGGCTTCTCGGCGGCCGGTTTTTTGTCGGACGGCTTCTTATCGGATGGCTTCTTGTCGGATGGATCGTCGGAGCCGGCCGGTTTTTTTGCCGCTTTCGCGGCGTCGGATTTCGCATCGCTGGGGGTGTCGAGGTTTCTCTTGCCGGTGGCCTCATTTTCGATCGCGGTAAGTTTCTGCTGTAGCCGTTTTTCGATTGCCGCGCGAGAGCGATTGTCGATTTGGCCCAAGGCCACCGCCAGCGGCAGGCTATGGGCGGCCAAGCCGTCGTCGGATGGATCTTCGCTTAATTTGTCGGCCAAGCGGTCGAGTTCCAAGATTGTGGCGTCGAACTGCCCTCGGTATTCTTCGCCGGCATCGGCCAGGCGGTCCAGCCGCAAGAGGCCCCGTTGATAGGCTTGCCAGTCCAGCGGTTGCAGGCGCGGGGGCGAGGTTTTTTGCAGTTCGGCGTGCCGTTGCCACATGCGGGCGACTTTTTCCCAACGGGGATCGATCGTGTACTGGGGCAACTCGAAGGGGTTTTGCTGGGACGTATGCACCAGGGCGAAATCGACGTTGCCGGGCATGTGTATGAGCATGGGCACCTGGCTGTCGGTGCGATTGACGGTTACCCAAAGGTTGACCTCGGTCTTGAGATAGCTATGCAACTCGGCCAGGGTGACGCGATCGTCGTCGTCCAGATCGGCGGCTCCGCGGAGGCCGCTGGCGACGTAGTAGCCGAAGACCGAGCCATGCAGTTCGGGCGCCGACCAGGCGATTTGGTTGGGACTGGTGGAATTGAGCACGGCCAGGTTGGGCACTTTTTGGCAAACTTCTTCGGCCACCTCTTGCAGTCGTGCGGCGAAGGTGTTGTGCAGAACGCCGAAACTCCAATCGGCGCCGATGCGGTTGCAGTCGAGAATAAGAAGCTTTTTAGAATCTGCTGAGGCGCGGGCCGGACGGTCTTCGACGAAAAGGTATTCCAGCAGCCGGCGGACGGGAAGCCAGTTTTTCGATTCGGAGTCTTCGCTTTGGGCACCGTCGGCCGCACGTAGACTTGTGCCCGGCGGAAGCAGGCAGGGACGGCCGCGGCCGTCGACGACGCCGTGGATGCTGAGGTAGACGATCACCGTGCCGTGGGAATCGGGTCCGCTGGGTTTTTTTCGATCCAACTGGCGGCGCAGCCCGGTGAGCCAATGGTCGACAGAATCGCCTTGCGCCCAGCGGTCGTTTTCGAAAGGCGCGATGATATCCTCGTCGGCCAGGCCGTGCAAGCGGTCGATGTCTTCGGCGGCCCAGGCGTTCGGCGGCAGGGGCGCCTGATAGTCGATTGCGGCCACCGCCAGCAGCGGAGTGCGAACGGGCCGCCAAAGGATCCACCCCAGGAATCCGGCCACCAATACGAGCGAGAGCAGAAACCACCCGGCCGTTTTCAGCCGGTGCCGCTGCAGAGCCTTTTCGTAGCTGCGATCTTTCTTGGTTTTCCACCATCCTTGAGGTTTGCCGTCGGGTTTTTGGCCCGCTTTCTGCATGGATGGTTTGCGCCAAGCGGAGCCCGACGCTTCGCTGGGCGACTTTTTTCTTCGCCATCCGGACTTGCCGGAGTTTTGATCCTTGCCGCTCATCGTTCGGCCTCGTTGCCTTCCTAATAAATCACCGCGTCAGGGGCAGCGAAACGTATTCCAGAATCTCGTGCGGCGCGGCCGTGGGGTGTTGGCTGCGGCGGCCGTCGGAGAGTTCTTCGATGCGTTTGGGCACCTGTTGTTTGACGTATCGAACCATGCCGTTGAGCGTGACCTGGCCCTGGGGCTGCTCGGCCGCGGCGCCCTCGATGGCCTTGACCACGTACATGGTGAAAATACCGTGCTTGCTATCGGGGTCTTCGACCGCCTTTTCGTCGCCGGACGAGGCGGTTACGGTGAAGATTACGTCTTCCTGGAACTTGCGAACGGCGGCCTTGGGGTTGCGGGTCAGTCCGGTGGGGTCGTCTTCGGACTGGATGGCGCCGCTGTGGCAGGTGTCCAACAAGGCCACCTTGCGACAGGGGATATCGGCCAGCGGCCGGAAGTCGTCCCAGGAGATACACTCGCGGTAATTGCCGTCGCAAATGTCGGCAAAACGCGCGTCGTGGCCGATGAAATAGTATTGCTTGGTCCGCTCGTCGGCCACGCCGTGTCCGGCCATGAACATCAGCACAAGATCGTCGGGCGAGGCGTCGGCCAGATCGGCCTTGAGCTTCCCCAGCGCGCGCCCCAGGTTTTTGGCCGTTACCTCGGAGCCCTCCAACAAGACCGGTTCGCGGACGTCGTAAACGGCGGCCATGCGGCGGCGGACGACGTCGATTATCGCCCTCGCGTCTCTTCGGCAGCAGTTCAGATCGGGGATGTCTTCGTCGCCATAATCGTCGACGGCCAGGGCCAGAAGCAGCAGCCGCGGTTTCTTGCGGTCCGCGGGAACCTGATCCGTGCTGCGAACCAAGACGCGTCCGGTTCGCGTGGTTTGGGCGTCGGTGCCGGCCACTACCTGGATGAGGTTGGTGCGATCGTTGGGCAGCCGCACGTCCCAGGAGAACGTCCACTTGCGGCCTTCGTCGCTATCCTCTTGCTTAATCAGCCGCCGACTGGTGGAAACCACGCCGTTGGCGAAAACCCGCGTGGAGTCGAGCTTGCAGACGGCGGGGATCTGGATCGTGGCGATTACGGTGGTGGTGTTTTTGTCCAGGGTGGCGCCGACCTTGGGCGAAAGGATCTCGACGCGAGGCGTGGCAGCGATTTGCGCCGGCAGCGATTGTTGTAGCTCGTCCGTAACCGGCCGCTTGCCGCCGCGGCGGGTGGTCGCCCGGTCGAAGGACTCTTGCAAGCTGCCGGCGTCGAGCAGGCCGCGGATAACGTCGGGCCGTTCCAGTCGCCGGGCGAACTGGTCCGCCCGATAAAACGACGGCAGGCGCCGCAAGCCATGGTTGATCTGCCAGCCGAAGAGCGTGTATCCTTCGATCGAGGCGTTGTAATAACCCTCGGGCGTCCAGAAGGCCCAGTGGCGGTCGGTGCTGACCAAGAGGCTGGCCAACGGTTGCCAGGCAGGCAGGAGTTGGAAGTCGGCGCGGCGGGCTCCACGGCGGGAATATTTGAAAACGACCTGGGTTCCCCAAGGCAATGCGGCAAGCTGCCGGAGGATTTCGGCCGGGTCGTCGACGCGATGGTTCGCTGCACTGTCGACGGGCCACTGGATAGCGTCGAGTGTGTCGCCGCGACGCATGCCCTTCCTGAAGAGCGGACCGGCCAACTGCATTTTTTCGACAAGCAGGCGGTCGCCTTCGATCTGAAACTCCGCGCCCCAGCGGCCGAAGCTGTCGCGGCCGGCGTTGTCATTATCGCCACCGTCATTATTGCCGGCGTCATTATCCAAATCGGCCAGGCTCCAGATTTTGACGGTGCCGTCGAAGGAACCGGAGACCAGGTATTTCAGGTCGCGGGAAACGCCCAGCGACGTGACCACGTCGGAGTGGCCGCGGAAGTGTCGCAGGATGGGGCAGATCCCTTTCTCGACCAGCCGGCAGACATAGATGCTGTTCTGGCGGTTCGTGCCCACCAGCACGGCCGTGGTCTTGCCCTGGGCGTCGGCCAGCCAGCCGTTGCAAACGGGGTTGCCTTCGTCCAGACCGGGAAGCTGGGCGGCCAAATCGACCTTGCCCCGGGGTTGGCCGTTTTCGAAGAGTTGCAGGGTGCCGTCCTTGTTTCGGCGGGCCGTCCAGCCGCCACTGAGCCAATCGTTGGCCAGCCAGCCGGACTCGTCACCGCGCTTTGTTTGCACAAGCTCGGATTGGGTGATGTCGAAACTCTGTTGCAACTCGACGTGTGGGCGGCCGTCGCGGCGGGTCAGATCGGTGCCCATGGCGATGCGGTAGAACGGCTCCTCGGCGGCGAAGGCGACTCGCAGCAGGCGACGCGATTTGCTGCCCAGGCGGTCGATTCGACCCTCTTGTTTTGGCGCAACGAGTGTGGGTGCCGCTTGCAGAAAGACGTCGTTTTCGCCGCCGCCCGTGTAGGCGATTTTTTTACCGTCGGGGCTGAATTGACACGCTTGGATGTGGTCGGGCTGGAGGCGGACGGTACGCTGTTCGAAGGTCTGCATATCCCAGATCATCAGCCGGCTTTTCGGCGTCTTGTCGGCTTGGGATTTGGTCCGTGCGGTACCGGCCAGGAGTTGATTGGCATCGGGCGAAAAGGCCAGACAGAGCACGGTCGCCCGCGGCCGCAAGGTTTCCAGCAAGGTGCCGCGGTCGAGATCCCAGATGAAGAGGTTCCCATGCCAGTCGGCCGAGGCCAGCCGCGAGCCGTCGCTGCTGGCGGCCAGGGCGGTTACCAGGCCGTGGTGTACGGTGGAAAGCGTTTTCGATTCATGCGGCGCGTCGAGGCGGAGGCGGCGGAGACGCCATTGCCGACGGCCCTTGGAATCTTGGCCTTTGAACTCCGGCATGACCACCCAACGGTTCGCGGCGATTGTGATGGGACGGAACTTGGGACCGGCGGCGATGGCGCGGGCGGCCGTTTTGCCATAAGTGACCTCGTCCGGTTCTTGTAGAAGCGTCGATTTCCAATCGGCGGATTTGTTCGCTGCGCCATTTTGGGGTCGCTGCCAGAGGATCGCCCGGCCGGCCGTATCGGCCGATGCCAGACGGTTGCCGTCGGCCGAGTAGGCCAGCGAGGCGATTGCCTGCCGATGTTGATCGAGCACGGCGGCCATCTTGCCGGTTTTGGGGTCGACCAGCATGATCTCGCCCAGGCCGCCCATCAGCCCGTAGCCGCCGAAGGCCAGCAGGCCGTCGCCCGGCGCCGATGCCAGGGCTTGGATACTGCCGCGGGGGCCGCGACCGACCTGCCAGCGGATCGTTCGTTCGCGGAGAAACACCCGTCGCAGGTCGCGGGAGATGGCCCGCAAGTTCCAGACGGCGACGTTCTTATCCAACCCCGCGGAACAGAGCCGCCGTGAGTCCGGCGTGAAGGCCAGGGCCTTGATCGTGCCCGAGTGGCCGCCGGCGCAGATCCGCAAGATGGGATCGCGGACGCGTCGCAGATCGCGCTCGCTCAGTTGCCGTAGCTGTTTGGCCGCGGTAGTTTCCACAACCGATCCGCAAACAACCAACAGAAGCACAACGCCTACCATGGTCGAGCGAAGCCGCAAGCGGCCGGGCCGGGCGAAGCCGCAAGCGGCCGGGCCTCTGCCCTCGGACTGCCGTTCTCTATCCTCTGTCATCTGTCATCTGTCCTCATTTTTTTTTACCGACTTGAGCGGGATAGTGACCAGCATTTTGAGTTGTTTGGTGTTTTTATTGCTGGCCACGACCGCCAGGGTGGCGTCGGTTTTTCCGCCGGCAAGTTCCTTGATAACGGCCCGATCGACGAGCCAGTTGTGAACTTCCCGGCCGCCCGACTTGCTCGAGCCCATGCCGCGTTCGGCCAATGCCAGCTTGTGGCGATACTTTTTGTTGTTCTTTTGTTTCATCTTCTTGGAAATGATATTCAGTCCCTTGCGTTGCTTGCTCTGGGCGGGTGTGTCCTCTTCGGGTTTCTGGTTGAGAACTTTCGCCAGCGCCGCCAGGTCGGCGACTTTCTCCTTGGCGGCGATCACCAGCAACTCTTCTTCGCCCGGCGGTTCGCCGAATTCGAGGTATCCGTCTTCGGGCAGAGCCAGTGTCTGGCCGGCCTTCACCAGCGGCGCCTGTTCGCCTTCGACCGGCAAGAGGAAACTGTTTTCCCCGCTGGCCCCGCGGTGGTAGATATAGATATAGGCGTCGGTCAGCGGCTGGATGGTAATGCGGATGCTATCGCCCAGTTTGAACTGGTGATTGTCGGGGTTGCGGACGGCGGTCTCGTCCTTTTTGACGGGGTCCCAGAGCAGCACCGTATAGTCCAGGGCGATGACCTGCTTGGCCTCGTCCTTCCAGCCGAGGACTTGCGCCAATTGCTCACCGTTACCGTCTTTGAAATAGCGACGCACCAGATCGCGGACGGTAATGTCGTCGGCCTTGACTTTTTCTTCAGCGGCGGCCTTTTGCGAGTCCGGTTCATCGCCGTCGGCCGCGAGAAGCGGCGTTGCGAACATTGCCGTGGCCACGGCCATAAGCAACGGCACGACGCAGTACAAAAATGTGTGTGTCGGGGTCTTCATTTCGATCACCTTCTAAATTGGGTTACAACGATTCTGGTTAACGCAAAACGGACAAATGCAGATATGCATTTATTATTATAATAACATAAAATCATTTCGCCTTCGAGGCAAAATACGCCTTCAGCACGGTCGTCAGGCTTTCCTTGCCGATCTCATCGACGACGGATTTAATCAAGTCTAGCATACTCACCTTTCCCCCCATGCTTTTTTTCGCGGTCCGTTTCACGGCTCCGGCAACGATATTGGTTCCGGAGCCGCTGACAAAATCGGCCAGCAGCTTTTGCGATATCGAGTAGCTGTTGGGCAACAGCAGACCGACCCGCCGCGCCGACTCGACCAGTGCCTTGTCGTGTGTCAAGGCGGCGGCGGGACCTTGCGAAGCAGCGACCGACGCGGTCCCAGCGGCTCGGGCTTGACACCGTATAGATCCCAATAATTTTTCCGCCGGGGGCCGTCATCTTGTTTTACTTTTTTTACCATGATTCACATCCACCTCGGTCCTCAGCCGATTATCACCGTGGGACAGCCCATCACGATTACGCCGCCGTGGGCGGTCGAGTCGCCGATCCGCGCGGCCGGCATACCGCCGATTATTACCGTCATCGAGCCCATGGCGATCGTGTCCGGGGGGCCCGTGCAAATTGCCATGTCCGAAATCCGCGCCGCCGGCATAAAGCCGATCATCACCGTGGCGTAGCCCGTGACGATCGGTCCGCCCACGTGCGGAACGGGGCCGGGGTTGACCAACGGGCAGGTATGCATGTCGGAGATTCGGGCGGCTGGCGGCATTTTTTTATTTCCTCTTGCTTAGGTCAAAATTCTATGCTTCTGGTTCATTATCTTCTTCCCGCGTCATCCCCAGTTGATCGAGCACGGCGGGCAGTTCCTGGTCGCCGTAAATCTGCCAGGTTATGGGCAGGTCCGGAAATTCGACCAGCACGGCGTCGATTTTGTCGAGCAAACGCCGGACGAAATCGGCCTTGTAATTCGCCAAAACCGGCGACATCACGCTGGGCCAGCAGAAGCCGAACATCGCGCCGCCGGGCCCGCCGCCGGCATCTTCCGCCGCTTTGGCTGGTTTATTGCGACAGACGCGGCGAAGCTGGTCCAAAAGGGCCGATTTCTCCTGGCGGCTGAAAAGGCAGATCACCGCGTCGTTGCCCCAGCCTTTTTCCACAAGCGCGGCCCAATGCGGCGATTCGGCCGCCGAGAGAACCACGGGCGACGCGGCCGCCTTGGCTTCATCCGGCAGCCAATCGAACAAATAGTCTCCGGCCTCGCATTCCCTCGGCGTTTGATCATCCCGTGGCGGTTCTTCCGCTGTGTTTTCCTCGGCTGTGTTTTCCTCGGCTGTGTTTTCCTCGGCTGGTCGGCCGCCGAACTTATTGTAGTCCACTATCAGGAAAGCCGGCAAAACCTGACTTAGCCGCAGGGCCAACTCGTGTGGCTTAATGGCCTCCACCTCGCCGCGGCAAAGCGTCAGGCCCGTGTCGCAGGTTTCCACCGTGTAACTCACACCCGAGCCGCCGCCGCCCTTAGGCAGGGGCGGCAAAACGGCCGCCGGTGCAAGGCCCGCGCGGCTTGCGCCGATGTCGTCCGTGGCGCCGGTTTCGGTGGGCGATGATTCGATATGGATGGAAAAGGCGGTTCTACCGGCCTCGATCACGTCACCGTCTTGCAGAGCAACCTTTTCCACCACCCGTTGGCCGTTGACCGTGGTGCCGTTGCTGCTGCCCTGATCGGCCAGATAGCATATTCCCCCGTCCGTTTCCAGCGAAAAATGCACGCCCGACATGTGGCCGTCGTCGGCCACCGTAAAATCGGCCCATTCGGTCCGTCCCACCTTGAGAGTTTGCCCGGCGGCAAGGACGGTTTTTCGTCCGGCGGCGGGCGGCGACGTTATTTCCAGAACAACTCTCATGGCATTCGATGGTTAGCGGCTGCTATTAAAACGGCGTTGATTTCTGGCCGGTTTCAGAGTCGTCGGCCTGGTGCGGTTCGTCGGGCGCGGCCTCGGCGGCGTCTTGCGGAGCGGTGGGACTGGAACCGGCGCCCACGCCCGCCGCTCCGCCGCTGTTTATTGTTACCAAGTTGCCCTGGATGGCAATACCCATGGGGCCGATATTGATGAATCCACCGGACGCTTTGAGGGTCAGCGACAGGCCGGCCTCGATGACGACATTCATGCCCGCCTTGAGATGGATATCCATGCCGGTTTCCAGGGCGTGGCTCATTCCCACCTTTTCCTGTTGGCTCATGCCCACGGTGAGCGATTGGTCCATGTCCACCTTTTCGTTGCAGGCCCCTTTGACGTGCAGGTGGTGGTCGCCGTTGATTGTTTCTTTTTTATCGGCCTTGATGACGATATCCTGATTGCCGTCGCCTTCGATGCCGCCGACGAGCAGCTTCATGTCGCCGCCGATGTGTTCCACCGAATCCTTATGCACCTCGAGGTGCTTCTCCCCGTAGACCATCTCCTTCTGGTCGCCCTGCTTGCCGCCTTCTCCATCGTCGCCGATGATCTGGTGCCGGTGGCGGCGGATGCGCTCGCTGGAATCGTTCTGCACGCGGGTGTCCATGTCTTTTTGTGCGTGGATGAATATCTGTTCGTTGTCGGCCTTGTCTTCGAACCGCAGTTCGTTGTAACCCTCGCCGCCCTTGGAGGAATTCGTCTTGATATAGCTTTTCGTCTTTTCGTCCGGCAAAGTATAGGGCGGCATCTGGTCGGCGTTGTAGACCACGCCGGTGACCAGCGGCCGGTCGGGATCGCCCTCCAGGTGGCTGACCACCACTTCCTGACCCACGCGGGGAATGAACATCGTGCCCCAACCCTTGCCGGCCGAGCCTTGCGCGCAGCGGATCCAACACGACGTTTTTTCATCGCGTTTTCCCTCGCGGTCCCAGGGAAACTGGACCTTGACGCGGCCGTATTCGTCGGGCCAGATCTCTTCGCCCGGCGGGCCCACCACCACCGCCGTCTGCGATCCCTGGATAACCGGCTTGGGTGTGGACCGTTGGGGGCGGAAGGTGACGCCCTCGGGAATGCAGGTGAAGGTGTTCGTATAATCCTGCTCGATCCCCTCGCCGCCGCCGTATTGGGCCGCCTCGGTGCCCGAGTGCTCGATGGCGGTGATGATGTACGTCTTGCCCTCTTCTTCCTTCCAATCGTGCCGCTTGATCTTCAGCTTTCCGCCCACGGTGAAGGTCTTGCAGGTGCTGCCGCCATGGGTCGTGTCGTGGGGGACTTCGTCCTCCTGCATGTGGATTTTGGTATAAGCGCCGCCGCGGCCCTTTTGGGGATATTCGCCCGGATAATCGTAGACCTCGAGATTGTCGTTGCCGTCGAGCTTGACGGCCGACGTTTCGTTGGTCATCAGCAGATTCGAGGGCGTTTTTTCACCCCGGTGGGGATGGTCGATGAAGTTGTAATCCGTCTGCGCCCACTTGCCGGGCGTGTAGACGTATTCGTGTTCCCAATCGGTGATGCGGTCCTCTTGGGTAATAGTTCCGTAGGAGCCCTGATACTCCACTTCCCGTTCGGGGCAGTTGTCGAAGGCGGTTTTCTGGTCGCCCAGCACCATGGTGTGCTTGCCGTCTTCGTGGCGGAAGTAATAGAAGATTCCTTCCTGCTCCATCAGCCGCGATACGAAGTTGAAATCCGTCTCGCGGTATTGCACGCAATATTCCCAGGGCTCGTGCGTCTCTTTTATCTCCGCCGTATCGTAGTCGGAGAAGCCCAGGTCGGAGAATATTTTTTCGATTATTTCGGGAACCGTTTTGTCCTGAAATATGCGGCAGTCGGCCGTTTGTGTGAGGAACCACAGCCAGGGCACGATCTCGGCCTGATATTTGCGCAATCCGCTCTCGCGGCTGCCGCCGGAAAAACGCGACACGAATCCGTTGAAGTAGCGGAAAGAATCGTCGGCCAGACGCACGCCGAAAGTGATGTTCTTACCCAAAATCCGCTGCGGCGGGATATGGTCTTCGGGGGATAGTATGTCCAACTGGTACACGAACAGTCGCGACATTTCCTCCCGGCCGGAAAAGGACGATAAGAGAAGCTTGTCCTTTCCCAGCGGAGATGTTACCGTGAGTTGACGATTCTCTTGCGTGGCGGCTGGCATGATCGGCTCCGATAACCTCTCTATTACCTTACGTTAACGGCACCAATTCAATCGCCGCGGAATCGAAACACAGGTGTTCCGGTTCCGAAGCGTTGAAATTGAATCGGCTTGCGGGCAGTGGCATCCTTTTCGGCGGATTTATTCGCCCTTGTTGGTGGACAAGTCCCAGTTTGCCTTGACGTCGCCCTGGGGTTTGCCCGTCTTGTGATCGGTTTGAGTGTAAATCCATTCGATCTTGCCGTAGTTGAAGCTGACCTCTTCCAGAGGAAGGGCCTCGCCGCCTTCCGCCGATCCGCCGGGCCGCACGCTGGAGACGATCACGTCGTTCAAGACGTACTCCATATACTTCTGTTTGTCGCCGGTGGCCCGACACAACGTCATCTTGATGTTCTGGATGTGCGTTCCGTTGCAGCAGAACAGATTCAGCTTGGGGCTGGCCTTGTCCATAGTCTTGACAATGGAAAAATCCTGATGGTCGCAACGTTCGGCGCTGCGGCCGCCGCCCGAACTCACCGAGCCGCTGCCCGGTTGCGAGAGTCCGTGGCTGTAGGACAGGATCTCGATCCAGTCCTTGTGTTTGTCGTCCGTGCATTCGCCGGGGACACCGTCAATCTTCAAAAAACAGTCAAAAGCCATGATTGGCTCCTTTCACGAAAAAGGGGGAAATTGTTCGCTC
>SDBV01011709.1_pt1 | contig 11320 bp, 8 predicted proteins | sample 2277081 | NCBI WGS metagenome assembly SDBV01 (sample SAMN10402039, study PRJNA504765) | marine sediment metagenome | isolation source: marine sediment core GS10_PC15, 223 cmbsf | place: Arctic Ocean: Southern Knipovich Ridge | collected 2010
TGAGAATGATATTGAAGAAAAATTCGTTCGAAGCAGTGGCCCAGGAGGACAGAAAGCAAATAAAACCTCTACCTGTGTGCATCTAAAACATATTCCCAGCGGGTTGGCAGTGAAGGTTCAAAAGAGCCGCAGCCAGCCACTGAACCGTTATTATGCGAGAAAGCAAATGTGTGAACTGCTGGAGAATAAATTACTCGGAAAAGAAAGCCCGGAAGCAAAAAAGATAGAAAAAATCAGGAAGCAGAAAGACAGAAGAAGGCGGAGAACCCCCTCAAAGACATAGTCCGGTTTTCAAGTTCTATATCCCTTCCATTTGACCCTCAAAAACGTCTTATAACTGGGAATTTGTATTATTAAGCCAAAAACGCCGATCTCCCGACGTAAAGTCCGGATAAGCAAGGTGATAAACCATTTATTAAGCATCATAATCCATTCCTGCCTCGTAATATTCGTTTATTAAGCATCATAATCCATTAGTGAAGCATCATAAACCATTTATTAAGCATCATAAACCGTTCCTGCCCCGGAATATTCGTTTATTAAGCATCATAATCCATTAATGAAGCATCATATGCCACAGATTAAACCTCGACAACGGCATATGAAGCTTCAACAACGACATATTAAACATCATATGCCGCAGATTAAACCTCAACAGAGACATATGAAGCATCAAAAACCATTAATGAAGTATCGAATGCCGTTCCTGCCTCGTAATATTGATTCCTGCCTCGGAAAAATCGCTGCTGCCTAAGAATATTCGCTCGGCTCTAAGCGGTGCGTTTAGTTCGTGGTCAATTTGCGGTACATCATTAGATAATAAGGCAACATTGATAAACCAACCGCGAGGTATCCAAACAGAATACCGCGTAAAGGCGGTCAATGTATCCGGCGAAAGCCCGCCCAGCAATACAGTAAGTATTGTTTTATAGCGGATAAATGATTCTATACGGCAGCAGTGGTGCTGTAGATATTTACGTACCTTAAGGTACCAGCACCTGTAGTGCTTTAATTATACGCAGCATGCCTTACGGCAGTGAATAGTCATCCTGTCTTCTGACTCCTTTCCTTTTCTTCTACAATTATATTATCGATCAGCCTTGTTTGTCCCACCTTCGCCGCTATCGCAACCAGAACCTTACCCGCCAAAACCTCAACATCTCTAAGATTTTCGGCACCCACAATACTTATATACTCGATTTCCACATTTTCTCCCCCCGCCAATACCTTCCGCATCTTATCGATTACCGCCTCAACATCACAACCCCCCTCTTTTAAAAGCTCCTCAGCCCTTTGAAGCGATTTATAAAGTAATATTGCCTCCTGCCTTTCCTCTGCCGAAAGATATTTATTCCTGCTGCTGACAGCAAGCCCATCTTCCTCGCGAACCGTAGGACACACCACAATTTCCAAAGGCAGCTCTGAATCCATCACCATTCGTTTTATAACCACCGCTTGCTGAGCATCTTTCTGGCCAAAAAACGCAACATCTGCCCCAACGATATTAAAAAGTTTCGCGCAAACCGTCGTCACTCCGCGAAAATGGCTAGGCCTACTCCGCCCGCAAAGCCCCTCCGTCAATCCATCAACATCCACCCATTCCACATTCTTTTCCCGATCCATTTCTTCAACCGAAGGTGCAAACACAACTGCAACGCCGGCCCGCTCACAAATTTCAATATCTGCATCCAAATTTCGCGGATACTTTTCAAAATCCTCGCCAGGCCCAAACTGCGTCGGATTAACAAATATACTCACCACTACAAAATTCGTCCGTTTAATAGCTTCTTCTATCAACGAAACATGCCCCGCGTGAAGCGCACCCATCATCGGCACAAAACCTATCGTCTTGCCTGCTCCTCTTGCAGCCTTTACAAGCTCTCGAACCGACTTTATTGTTTTCGCTACTTCCATTTCTATACTACCAAATAATTTTTCACTTCTTCAGCTAACTTCCTAACCTGCCCAGCGTCCCTGCAGTCAAACTCTGCCATCGAAATCCGAATAACGGGACATTTATCCCACCTCTCAAAAAGCTTTTCGTACTCCTGCCGCAATTTTCTCAACGACTCCAGCTTTATCCCCTGCTCATAAGGCCGATTGCGTTTACAAATCCGCTCCAGGCAATTCTCCGCCTCATCCTTCAGATATATCACAACCACAGGCCCTACAATATTATTCGCAAAAGAATGATTAATTCTTTCATATAACCCAAACTGCTCATCATCCAGCCCGTGTTTTGCATAGATAAGCTCTTTGTCGTAAACATAATCACTAACGACCGCCCTCCCTGCTTTCAGCGATTCCTTATTCATCTGCCCAACTCTGCTCGTCAAAAAATATAACTGCGAGGCAAACGCCAGTTCCTTTTTGCCTCCATAAACTTTTGCCAAAAAAGGATTTGTATCGTAAGCCTCCAGCAGCAGCTCCCCGCCCACCTCTTCGGCCAGTCCCTTCGCAAGTGTCGTCTTACCCACACCGATCAACCCCGCTATACTGACAAGCTGTACCGCTTTCGAATCAATCACAAAGCTTCTGCCGTTCAGCCTCTCCGCTAATTCAGCCATCGACCGCTCCAACACCGGATGCACCAATTCACCGCCCAATTCACACATCCCATCCAACACAAACGACCGCAGGTGCATCTGCTTGTGCGGCACGATTAAGTCGGCACTATCAATTATTTCATCACCATATAACAGCAAATCCAAATCGATTGTACGAGGCCCCCATTTTTCACCACGAACTCGACCAAGCGACGTTTCAATCTCAACTAACCTGCCATAAAGCTCCTCAGCGGTCAAATCCGTTCTCACTTCAGCAACCGCGTTAAGATATTTTCCCCCACCACCTTTTCCTAAAGCCTCTGTTTCTACCACACTGCTCAAGCGTACTAATTCGATTTGCTCACACCCGTCAACTGCCTTGCTCGCTTTGTCTATGAAATCCGCCCTGTCGCCTAAGTTGCTGCCAAGCCCAATATATACAGTTGCTTCGTTTGACATTTATCCGCTTCGCTCCCCCTGATTATTAAAAACTAAATCTTCGCAATCCGCTCCAACGCCTCTTTCACATTCGCAGTATCCCCAAAAGCCGTCAGCCTGAAGTATCCTTCACCAGCCGCTCCGAATCCACAGCCAGGCGTACCAACCACGTTAGCATTTTCCAGCAGCAAATCAAAAAACTCCCACGAACCTATACCCTTCGGCGTCTTTAACCAGATATAAGGCGCATTAATCCCGCCGTAAACCTGATAGCCAAGCTTAGCTAAAGACTCGCGAATTAATTTAGCATTGGCCATATAAATATCGATAATCGCCCGGCACTGCCCCTTACCAGCCTTGGTATATGTCGCCGCCGCACCTGCCTGAGTAATATATGACACACCATTAAACTTCGTGCACTGCCGTCTTCTCCATACAGACCCAACCTCAATAGTTTCGCCATCCTTCGTGTATGCCGTCAACCCTTTCGGCACGACGGTATACCCACACCTCACACCGGTAAAGCCTGCACTCTTCGAAAAGCTCCTGAACTCGATCGCTACCTCTCTCGCTCCATCGATCTGATAAATCGAATGCGGAATACCAGCCTCGCCGATGAACGCCTCATAAGCAGCATCAAACAAAATTATCGCTTTGTGCTCATGCGCATAATCAACCCATTTGCCAAGCTGCTCAGCCGTTGCCACCGCTCCAGTAGGATTATTCGGATAACACAGATAGATCAAATCCACCGCCTTATCAGGCAGCTCTGGCACAAAGTTGTTCTCCGCCGTACAGGGCATATAAACTATTTTGCCGTACCTGCCCTGCCCATCCGCCTCGCCGCCCCTGCCAGCCATCACGTTCGTATCCACATACACTGGATAGACCGGGTCAGCCACCGCCACAACATTATCAAGCCCGAATACCTCCTGCATATTCCCCGTATCGCACTTTGCCCCATCGCTGATAATCACTTCATCGATTCCTATATCCACGCCGCGCGACTTGAAGTCATTTTCGACAATAGCCTCTCTTAAAAATTCATAACCCACGCCGCCGTCGTCATAACCCTTAAAGGTTTCCTTCTGACTCATTTCATCGACCGCTTTGTGCATAGCTTCGATAACCGCCGGCACTAAGGGTTCGGTAACATCGCCTATCCCCAGCCGGATTATCTTTGCCTCAGGATTAACTTCGCAGAACGCCCGAACCCTTCTTCCTATCTCAGGAAACAAATAACCCGCCTGAAGCTTCAAAAAATTCTCATTAATCTTTGTCATATCTTACTTTCCATTACCACCTGAAATTCATAATATTAACCAAAACTCACCAAGTGACGTATTCTATTACCTCGCTTTACCCGCGTCAACTATTCGTCAAAAAACGCCTATTTATCAACAACCGCCAACGCTCTTGCAATAAACGCTCTTTCTATGTAAAATCATTATCCATAGTTTCGCAACGCGCCCGTAGCTCAGCAGGATAGAGCATCGGTTTCCTAAACCGAAGGTCAGAGGTTCGAGTCCTCTCGGGCGTAGTAACGACAGGATTCGAACCTCAAAGGGTGCGGGAAAAGAATTTTCCCATTTGGAAAGGACGACTCAAAAATGCCAACCAGCATAAAAATCATCGCAGGCAGCATCCAGATCGAAGCCGAATTAAACGATTCCCCAACAGCAACAGCCATACTCGATGCACTCCCCATCAAAGCAAACGCCAAAAGATGGGGAGGTGAAATCTACTTTTCAATTCCCGTCACACAAGAGCTTGAAAACGACAGCAGAGATATTCTAAACGCTGGCGAACTTGGCTATTGGCCGACAGGAAAAGCCTTTTGCATCTTTTTTGGCCCCACCCCTGCTTCAAAAGAAAATGAAATCAGAGCCGCCTCTGCCGTAAATATCATAGGCAATATCAAAACCGACCTCTCACAACTCTGGGACGTATCTGATGGCGCTGATATTATAATAGAACCCAACAACCTACAGTAAATTTTCTTGCAGAAGCACGATTTTTTCAGTAAATTACCCTACAGCTTCTATATACTTGGCGGCGTAGCTCAGTCGGTTAGAGCATGGGATTCATAAGCCCAGGGTCGTTGGTTCGAATCCAACCGCCGCTATTTCTTAAATTTTGAGTTTTTCATTTTAAGCTTTGAGTTTTCTGCCGCCCCCATCGTCTAGCGGCCTAGGACGCCGGGTTCTCATCCCGGTAACAGGGGTTCGAGTCCCCTTGGGGGTAATATTCCCTTATTAGATATGATTATGCCGAACCAGAACTTTGACAACCAGAACGATTCAATTCTTAATTCCGATCAGGACAAACGTTTCATGCAGATTGCCATTGACCAAGCCAAAATTGCCGAGGAAAACGGCGATGTTCCGATCGGTTGTGTTATCGTCCACCAAAAACAGATAATCGCCAAAGCCTACAACCAGAGGCAGCAGCTTAACGACCCAACCGCCCACGCCGAAATCATCGCCCTAACCCAGGCCGCCGAATTCATCGGAAACTGGCGATTGCACGGCTGCACAATTTATGTTACCTTGGAACCTTGCCCAATGTGTGCAGGAGCACTCGTGCTGGCAAGAATCGATAGATTGGTCTTCGGCTGCGACGATCCAAAAACAGGCGCATGCAAAAGCCTTTATAACATCGTCCAAGATGAAAGACTAAACCATATGATAGAAGTTACAAGCTGCATACTTGCAGACCAATGCAGCAAGCAGCTTTCTGATTTCTTCCAGCAACGAAGAACTAAATACTAAATACTATCGACTAACGACTAATAATGGAGAGGTGTCGGAGTGGCTTATCGAGCACCCTTGGAAAGGGTGTGTGCGGGTAACCGTACCGGGGGTTCGAATCCCCCCTTCTCCGTTTCTTTTTTTGGCGGGATGAGAACACGCCTGCCGCGATAGCGGCAGCACGCGGGATCGACACCGAAGGAGCCGCGAAGCGAATCCCAGCCCTCTCCGTTGGCCAAAGGCCAACAGAACAGGTGAGCAGTTTCCGTGAACATGCGATCTACTGCTCTACTTTCTACTGTTCAAAAAAACTATAAAACCGACCGGACTCTGAGGCACTGTCCAAGTTATTGTCTATGATGAAAAATATTCAAAAAGCACTGACGAAATATTGGGGCTATGATGCTTTTCTGCCATTACAGAAAGAAGCTATGGAATGCATTAGTCGCGGCATCGATTCGATAGTCATCCTTCCAACCGGCGGCGGAAAATCGCTGTGTTTTCAGGCACCAGCTGTAACTATGCAGGGACTTGCCGTTGTAGTCTCGCCTCTTATATCTTTGATGAAAGATCAAGTTGACGCATTAACCGAATGCGGTATTTCAGCAATGCGGATTGACAGTTCAATGTCCGCAACCCAAAGGAATAGTGTCATTACCAGCATCAATGAGCAGACGCTGAAACTGCTGTATCTGTCTCCTGAGCGGCTTTTGTCTGATGGCTTCGTCGATTTCCTCAAAAAAACAAAGTTGTCCCTTATCGCTATTGACGAAGCCCACTGCGTCAGTACGTGGGGACACGACTTTCGACCGGAATACCGTCAACTGGGTTCATTAAGAGAGATTTTTCCTAACGTTACTATTGCGGCTTTCACAGCTACCGCTACCGAACAGGTTCGTTATGACATTGCCGAACAATTGCAACTCAAAAACCCACAAATGCTAATCGGCTCATTCGACAGGCCAAATATAGTCTATAAAGTTCGGCCAAGAAAAACGATACTAAAACAGGTTTGTGACGTACTTGATCGGCACAAAGGCGAATCCGGTATTATCTACTGCATCCGACGCAGAGACGTCGATAATATGTGTGCTCAACTGGCTACTAAAGGCTATAGCGTCGCACCATACCATGCCGGGCAGACAAGCGAAGACCGAAAAAAAAACCAGGAACAATTCATCAATGAAAAAGTTGACACCATTGTAGCTACAATCGCTTTCGGCATGGGAATTGACAAATCAAACGTCCGCTATGTCATTCACACCGGCATGCCAAAATCTCTTGAACATTATCAACAGGAAAGCGGCCGGGCAGGTCGTGACGGGCTCGAAGCTGAATGCTGCCTGTTCTATTCGGGCGGTGATTACGGCATCTGGAAAAGCTTAATGAGGGATATGCCCGCAGAGGCCAGGAAGGTTGCCATGATCAAACTCAGCCGAATATACAGTTACTGTACTGGCGGACTATGCAGACATAAAGCGATTCTTCGATATTTCGGACAGGACCTCAATAAGGATAATTGCGCCGCCTGTGACATGTGTCTGGGCGAATTGGATTACATCGATGATGCATTAGTAATCGCTCAGAAAATCCTGTCCTGCATAGCTCGTCTTGACCAGAAATTTGGCGGCAACTATACCGCTTTGGTACTGACCGGCTCAGAAAATAAACGAATAATAGAAAACAACCATGATAAATTAAGTACCTATGGCTTGCTTAGCGACTATTCGAAACACATCGTACATGACTGGATCGAGCAACTCGCAGGACAGGACTACATCGAAAAAACAGGTGAATACAATGTGCTTAACATAACAGAGAAAGGCTGGTGTGTTTTCCGTAAGGAGTCCGTGGAACTAAAGGAAAAAGGAACACCTCGCCTGCTGAAACCAGTGAAGGACAAAGCCAAAATCTCCAAGGTTATTGCGGATTCATGGGAAGGTGTTGATAAGGGCCTATTTGTGGCTCTGCAAAAATTGCGGGCAACAATTGCCAGCAAAAAAAAGGTGCCTGCTTATATAGTTTTTGGCGATGCAACTCTGAGAGATATGGCCAGACGAAGACCTTCCACGCTTGATCGTTTCCTCGAAGTCAAAGGTGTGGGTGAGGCAAAATGTAAACAATATGGCGAAGTCGTACTTGCAGACATTAAAGACTATTGCCAGGCAAATTCATTGGAGATGGATGTTAGAACGAAACTTTCCATAAACTGATACCAAAAAAAATTATCTGCGTGTGAAAAAAAAATGTGCGATTTGCTGCTGTCAATCTGGGAGCTTTTCCAAAAGCTCTGAAACTTTTTCCCCCTGTTGTTCCATGTATTTTTGCCATTTCGGCAACGTAAAGCAGAAAATACTTCCGCTGCCTGGCTTACTCTCTGCCCAGATTCGTCCGCCCTGAGCCTCGACCAGTTTCTTGGCGATGTATAATCCCAGACCGGTTCCATGAATGCCAGGCCCAACCTGTTCTTCTATCTGGCTAAAACGATGGAATACTTTGCTTATGTCGTTCTCTTCGATGCCGACACCAGTATCGCATGTGTCGATTTCTACCTCATCACCAAGGTCTTTTACAAACAAATTGATTGCACCATCTACAGGAGTAAATTTAATCGCGTTCTCGATCAGATTTACAAGAATCTCCATCGTTAGTTCACGGTCTCCATAAAATGCCAGATTCTTCTTCAAAGGCGAGACTGACAATCGAACTCCCTTTTCTTTCGCCAGACCACCAAGTGAATCGGTCGCTTCGGCGAGTATATCGCTTATATTGACCTTGCTTTTCTGAAGCTCAATTTTACCTGCCTCTATCTTTGAAACATCAAGGAAGTTAGTGATGATCTTTGATAACCTGTCTATCGTTCTATCTGCTATTTCAAGATTATTTCGCAGCTTATCACTGATTGGCCCCAATACACCACACATCGTATTGGAAATAATATTCTTAAAAATACAAAGCGGCGTCCGCAATTCATGTGAAACATTTACCACAAACCTGCTCTTCATACGATCCTGCTCGATCAGTTTTTTCTCTGCCTGACGCATCTTCTCCCCAGCAAGCTGACGTTGCGTAACATCAAGTGCAAAAACGATCACACCGCTGTTTCCGTCACCTGCAGGATAACGAACTTTATCTATTTGAAACCATCTCTTGCCGTCCACAGTCTGTATCTGCTTGATTGTATTCAGCTTAGCTTTTCCCGACTGTATTATTGCAAGATCCTCCTCGACATAATCCTCCGAATCACAGTGGAAAAGCTCGCCAACCTTCTTACCTATGACCTCCTCTAACGGCAGCCCCATCGCCCTGGCAGTAGCCTTATTAGCCTGCCAGATCCTTCCCGTCTCATCGTTGTACCATATCATCGCATGTACGGAATCAAGGATGATCTTTTGCTGAAAGTTCACGCTTCTCAGGGTATCTTCAAGCTCTTTTTCTTTAGTTATTAAGGCATTTCGTTCAAGAGTATTAAAAATAGCCTTTTCAAGCATCTCAGGAGATATATCATCCTTGGTAACGTAGTCATACGCCCCCATTTTCATCAATTCTATAGCTGTTCGTTGATCTCCCATACCGGTAACGACCACTACTGGCACTTTGATATTTTCCTGAGCAAATCTTTCAAATACATCACGAGCCGTTACCCCTCCATCAAGTCTGTTGTCAAGAAAGATCAGATCAAACCGGGACGCTGCAAGTTTTTCCAGACCTTGATCTAAATCTGAGGCATATTCGGTCTCAATCTCGCCCGTATTACAATGTTTTAAGTGCCGCTTGATAATAGTCGCATCCACATGGTCATCGTCAATTATCAATATCCTAATGGTTTTTTTTTCTGACATTTAAAGGTCCTCTGCTTTCTGAGTAACATCGAGAATTCAGATTTATACAATCTGGATTCAAACTATTTTACTACACACACACATAATCATTTGAGTTCAGCTTTTTAACATTTGGCATTTCAACAATACTCAACCAGTATTTGCCAAGCGTTATTATCACTTCGAGAAATTTTTCAAACTCCACTGGCTTGGTAATAAAACTGTTAGCACCGTTGTTGTATGAACTCAAAATATCCTCTTTCTGGTCTGACGTGGTCAGGATAATTACCGGAATCCTCCGCAAATCCTCATCGTTCTTAATCTTCTTAAGCAATTCACGTCCATCCATTCGAGGCATGTTCAAATCAAGCATAATAATGCCAGGCCGAGGCGCATCTGTCGGATTAGAATACTTTCCTGTATGATGGAGAAAATCCAACGCCTCTTCACCATCATAAACAACATACAACTTGTTTAAAATATTGCCCTTCTCAAAGGCCCTTTGTGTAAGCTGTACGTCATCTTCGTCGTCTTCAACCAGCAGTACAGGAATTCTCTCTTTCTGCTTTTGCTCTTCCATTTTCAGGCTCCATAATCTTTGACGATACTTTTTTCATAGTAAAATAAAATGTAGTTCCAACTCCAAAGGCCGACTCAACCCATATCTTCCCGCCATGGTGTTGAACTATTTTCTTACATAACGACAAACCTATACCTGTCCCCTTGTATTTTGCTGTATCTCTTTGAAGTCGCTGGAACACACCAAAAATCTTATCGAAAAATCGCTCTTCAATACCAATGCCATTGTCCTTGATTGAAAATACAACCTCATCGCCTTCTGCTTTTGCTCCAATCTCTATGCTCAAGTCCCTTTCATCACTGCGATATTTTATGGCGTTACCTATCAGATTTTCGAAAATCTGCGCCAATTGTGTCGGATTAGCAATCACGTTCGGCAATTCTTCCGCAGTGATCTCCGCTCTGCTTTCTTCGATTGCAACAAATAGATCCTCAAGCACACTGTTCAATGCCTCGTTTGTCTTAACCTCTCCAAATGATTCTTCCGTCGTCCCAACACGCGAAAGTTTCAAAAGGTCCTGTATCAGTTGCTTCATCTTCACCGTTGCTTTCTGCATCTTTTCAATGTAATCCTTGCCCTCGTCTGGCAATTGCTCCCGAAAATCTTCTACTAAAAACTGACCAAAGGAATAAACCTTCCTCAACGGCTCCTGCAAATCGTGCGAAACTATGTAAGTAAATTCCTGCAATTCTTCATTTACCTTCCCCATGTGTTCATTGGCATCATTGAGATTATTTATCGTTTTCGATAGCTCATCGCTCATCTCATTAAACGACTCAGCCAGCATCCCAAGCTCATCTTTGTCTTTAACAGCTATCCTCTTGGTAAAATCTCCACCCGCTACCGACTTGGCCACTGTGTTAAGCTCCAGCAAAGGCTTAGTAATACGTTTTTCCACTACTACCGAAAGCAGCATGCCAAGCAATATCGTAATGGGCATCAATAGCAGATTATGAAAAAGAATATCTGCTTTTTCAGCCGCAAGTTCACCCAAAGACATATCAACCCGAACGAAACCACAAAACTCTTCTTTACCCGTATCAAGGGCAAAAATATCATCGGTGGATGTTTCAATTATTACTTTTGCAAAATAGCTTCGAAGTCGTCGTCCGGAACTCGTTTCTGTCTTTGCTGTCACTATCAGATCCGCACTCGCATTTAACAGCACCAGCTGCTCGTCAATCT
>SDBV01011710.1_pt1 | contig 11319 bp, 8 predicted proteins | sample 2277081 | NCBI WGS metagenome assembly SDBV01 (sample SAMN10402039, study PRJNA504765) | marine sediment metagenome | isolation source: marine sediment core GS10_PC15, 223 cmbsf | place: Arctic Ocean: Southern Knipovich Ridge | collected 2010
AATTGAACCCTCTGAAATAAAAACAAATGAAACAAGATATAAATTCTATCATGATGACAATGATTTGTTAATTATTCAAGGATGGATTGATAGTTGGGGCGCAAATAATATTAATCAAATTGGGAAACTTATTCAAAAAGGGAATTCATTAATCACGCGACGCAAAGTATGCAAAGTTGATTGAAACAATTTTTTCAAATACGATAAGTTTTGTTAAACTCAGCAGTACCTGCGAAGATGTCTGTAAGTTTTGTAACTTGGATTTTCTGCCATAAAATAGGTCTACCACCAAGGTTAAGACTATCGTATTCCCTTAGATATAATTAGCAAAGATATAAATCAGGTGAGTCTGAATGTTTTTAAAATGTATCAAAATACCATGATTCGTATGTACGAGCTATTGGAAGTCTCGAAAAAATTATGGAAGATACCATTATTCGTTCTTGCGTTGCCGGTTGTTATAGCGCTTCGACTGATCCGGCCGTGGTTATTGGTGCGATTTGGGTTTTTGAACAGTCCTCGTCTCGGTCACTTTTGCCAAAATACCGAGATGTATCTCTGCGAACAGGATGCAGGCATCAATGTGCCCCAACAACACTATTTGGACCTCTTCTATATGATAAAACCAATTTGCAATCAACAACTGGTGAAGATGTGGAAGCGGATTTTGCACATCTGGCCGAAATGGATATTGACCCCTATCGTTCGAGTCAATCGACTGATTCCCAGAGGTGAGGTTCATGAAATTGGCAACGGCCTCCTTAGTGAGCGTGATGTACATAACCTTATGCATCGTTTCCCGGGGCATCTGCAATTCACCTCTGACGAAGAAGCCATTGGAAAGGATACTTTGGGGGCGATGGGAATTCCATCCGCGATCCCCTTTGTCTGTATGATTGCTCGAGATAGTGCTTATCTTAATGCGCACATCCCGGAGGTTACGGACTGGAACGAACACAACTACCGCAATAGCGATATTCAGAATTACGTTTTGGCAGCCGAAGAGCTTGCTGATCGTGGCTACTTTGTAATCAGGATGGGAGCAAAAGTCCACGAACCTATAAAAAGCAATCATCCAAGGATTATTGACTATGCTACCAATGGTATGCGTAATGATTTCATGGATATTTATCTCGGGGCGAATTGTAAATTTTGTATTTCAAATGGCACAGGAATTGAGAGTGTGTCACACATTTTCCGCCGGCCAATTGTTTATGTGAACATGCTACCTTTGGGATACCTATCTACTTTCATGACTAATTCTTGCAGAATTACAAAGCATCACTTTTCGCTGAAGAATGGTCGAAATCTGACAATGAGGGAAATCTTTAGCCACGGAGTAGGCATCGCCTTGGGAACATCCTACTACGAGTCAAAAGGTATTCGGCTTGTCGAAAATACGCCTGAAGAAATCCGTGATGTCGTAGTCGAAATGGCAGAGCGCCTGAATGGCACTTGGCGGTCGTGCCCGGACGACGATGCTTTGCAACGGCGATTCTGGGAAATTTTTCTGGCTCATGCGAAGGATGCCCCCCTACACGGAAAAATACGCTCCCGTTTTGGTGCGCAGTTTCTTCGTGATAACGGTGAGTTCTTAAATTGAGCGTGATGGAATTATTCTTTGTGAATAATATGCACCCAACCGATAATGTTCAGGGAGTAAGCGGAGGATATTAAGGACATGGCAGGAAAGTATTTTTCTTTGCACCACAAGTTTTTGGCATGGGTTGGTAGATTAACCAAAACCGTCATTTTACTTCCTCACCCCGTATCGCTCGGAAACGCATCGGAGGAGTATTATTTTGCTTTACTTAAGGCCAGGAAAGAAGGCAAGAAACTTGTTATCTTATTTCCATCTCAATTGCCAGAGCGCTTAAAGTACCAACCAATGCTTGATCCCGCTATTTTGTTCCTGGAATCTGACTTGCTGGCGATGAAGTTTAGAAGCCCAATTTCTTCCCTGCTTAGCGGTATCTTCTCATTGTATTGGATAATGGTAAGGCTCTGGGCAGCCTTTTTGCACAGATTATTTAAGATTGGACTGTCTGGTTACTACTATCGACCATTAGCCGGGCAGGATATAATCTGGCGCCCCACTGCGCGCCAAACAAAGTTTGATTGGGCTTTGGCGCGCGAACAGGATTGGAAAACCCAATTTTCTACTCCTCTTGGACTTTCTTTGGACGGGAAAATTATCGATTCTTGTGAAGTTGAACGCGAACGTATGGGGCTACCGCGCGATGCTTGGTTCGTATGTCTGCATGTACGAGAGGGTGGCTATAAAGGAGATTGGAATAATCCCGCGAATGGCGATATTTCTAACTATCTGGGGGCAATCAAGGAGATTACCCGGCGTGGGGGGTGGGTGGTTCGACTGGGCGACCCAACCATGACAAGGCTACCTGTTCTCGAACGGGTAATTGATTACCCATTCTCCCCTGGTAAAAGCGCCATCATGGATGTTTACTTATTGAAAGAATGCTCCTTCGTGGTATGTATATGCTCGGGTATTAATGAAATGGCATTCTTACTTGGTAAGCCAATAGTGTGGACAAATTCGTTGCAGTGGATCAATGGTCTGCCCATGAGGCACGGTGATAAGATGATTTTCAGACACAATTACTCCCGCCCGGAAAAGCGGTTTATTTCGATACAAGAGTGGCTCATGCGGGCATCAAGCGTTATTGAAGAGGACTGGTCCTTGCTGGATTGTATTCAATACCAAAATAGTGAAGAGGAAATAACGAGTGTTGTAAAGGACATGCTGGATTCCTCTAATGATCAAGGACCAACCGATCTTCAACAGGAATTCAGGAAAGCCCACTTATGTGCCGTTCAAGAGTTAAGCAAAACTTTTCGTTTTGGTTCCTCTGACTTTGAGAACTGCAACGATTGGTTTAGATTTGCTGCACGAATGCTTGGGTGGGGGGGGGAGATTTCTGCGGAATTCCTGGAGAAAAATTGGTCCAAGAGTTCTAGGACGCCTAACTGACCGTTCGCATTTGCACGAAGATAATTTATTGCAAACAAGAAAAAATTCATAGACAATGCCGATGACAGCAATGGCGATTAAATTGGGCGATGTTGAATTAGTTTGGGTTTGACCTTTCATTGTTCAAAGAATGATGCCAGCCGAAACTTAAGGAGAATATGATATGAATTTAAATTGGCGAAAAAGGACGGAAGATGGGGGTGCGGACGTTAAGGGTTCCCCATCCGGCACATTGCGAGATATCATCATAGTGGTTGCAGTTACAGCGCTCATTTTCTGCATGATTGAGCTTTTATCCGGCATCACGCTTGTCATTAAGTACATGGTTATTGATAATCCCCCCAGGCCGTACCGCCTTGCCGATATAGCCTGGCTTTCTCCCTTTGTCGACAAGAAGAAAGTTGAAGGCCCGGAAATATACTTCAAAGCCCCGCAACCAGCGGGTGGGGGGTATTTAATGGAGGATTCCCTTCTCGGATACCGGTTGATACCTTATCACAAGTATCGTTTAACCAGGGATCCGCCGTTGCCGACGGAGGCCTTGATAACCAATAAAGAAGGTTTCGCATCAATAGGTGAAGCTGAGTTTGAATATGGACGTAAGAAACCGGCTGGAACATACCGGGTCATAGTGCTAGGCGGTTCCACCGTGTGGGGTGTCGGCAGTGCAACGCCTGACGAAAATATTTCGGCAAGGCTATTGAAAGGATTGCGGGTAAAATATCCGAATATCAAATTCGAAGTGATCAATGCCGGCGTCGGTGGTTATTCTTCTCGCAATGAATTTTTATATTTGCTCTCCGAGCTTGTGTATTATTCACCCGACCTGGTTATCGCCTACGATGGATGGAACGACGCATATTTTAATGGTTTTAGGTCTCAGAAACACGAACGCCTCAATGCCCTTAAAACCCCTGACCACTATGAAATGGATCGCCGTATGGCAAGTAACCGTACACTGGCGGGAACTTTTTCGTTATTTGCGGGGACTTTAAGTGAAACCATACGTACGAAACTTTATTGGTCAGCGACCCATAGGGTGCTGAGCAGGGTGCTGCTACCCAAAAGAAAGGACATTCAGAGAGTTGTACCGTATTTAAATAATGAAGGCGAGACCATAATGGCGTACGATAATAGCGGCGTCGAGTTATACCGAGATGTTCTGGAAATGGACATTATGGTTTCAAAGTTACATAAATTTAAGATGGGGATTTTTCTGCAACCTGTGAGCAACAGGAAGTTAACCGCCGAGGAAACCCAATATAAAAAAAATGCTGGGTTAATGTTTCCTCTCCTGAAAAGTTTTTATGCTGACGCCATCCCGATGTTAGAAGCTTTGAAGAGACAATACAAGGGAAATAATAGTGTTTGCATTGCGGACCTTTCGCGTGCCCTTGACGACATACCGGAAACCGTTTATAACGATCTCGGTCACCTGCGTGCTAACGGCAACGATGCTGTCGCTTCGAAAATCATCGGCGAGCTTGATGACTGTGGTTTCTTCATACGAAAGGCTTCTTTGACGCAATGAACATGCACGAACAATTAACAGGACACAAAAAAAATAAAATTGGTTCAAATCGTTCTTTTGGCCTGACAATCGCCGCGTTTCTTTTTATTGTCGGTTTTTGGTCGCTTTTCAAGGGTAACGGAATGAATGTCTGGGTATTATTTGTTGCCTCAATCTTTTTTATAGTCGCCCTTTTGGTGCCGAAGTCGTTGGAACGGCTTAACCGCCTATGGTTCAAGTTCGGATTATTGCTGGGTAAGGTCATGGAGCCGGTTATAATGACTGCTATTTTTGTGGTCGTCTTCGTTCCCTTTGGCGTAATGATACGTATTTTTAAACCGAATCTGTTGTCGCTTAAATCCGATCAAAGTGTAAAAACATATTGGGTGTCGAAAGATAACGTCGGTACGGATATGAAAAACCAATTTTAGAATTTAGGGGAAGTAATTATGGACTTAAGCTTGGTGAAGGAATTATGGGCTTTCTTGAAAGCAAGGAAAAAATTCTGGCTACTTCCGATTTTAATAGTCATGATCATTCTTGGGTTGCTGCTCATTGCCGGTCAAGGCTCCGCAGTTGCACCACTTATTTACACCGTATTTTAAAGACTTTAATATGCTTATTATTGGTATATCAGCCTTTTATCACGACAGTGCGGCGGCAATCGTCCGCGACGGTGAGATATTGGCCGCTGCGCAGGAGGAGAGGTTTACACGCAAAAAACACGACCCGGCCTTCCCGTCAAATGCGGTGAAATTCTGCCTCCATGAAGCCGGAGCAACATTGAACGATGTGGACTTTTTCGTTTTTTACGACAAGCCATTCCTGAAATTCGAGCGGTTGCTGGAAACATATTTGGCCTTTGTGCCCAGAGGGCTCCGCTCATTCCGGATGTCAATGCCGTTGTGGTTAGCAGAAAAACTAGGCCAAAAAAAGATTTTGGCGGAATGCCTCGGCGAACTTTCTCAAAACGATATCGATGTGAGCAAAAAGATTCTTTTTTCCGAGCACCATATCAGCCATTCCGCAAGCGCTTTCTTTCCTTCGCCTTTTGAAGATGCCGTCGTACTTTCCATGGACGGGGTAGGAGAATGGGCCACAACGTCCGTTGCCATCGGAACCGGGAACCGGCTCGAAATGGTAAAGGAAATCCATTTCCCGCATTCGCTCGGGCTATTGTACTCAGCATTTACCTCTTATGCTGGATTTAAAGTTAATTCGGGAGAATACAAATTGATGGGATTGTCCCCTTACGGGGTTCCGAAATACGCCAACCTGATAATGGACAATATGGTGGATGTAAAGGAAGACGGCTCCTTCATGCTTGACCAGTCATATTTCAATTACTGCGTCGGCCTGACAATGACCAGCGAAAAATTCCATTCGCTTTTCGGCCTTGCTCCGCGCAACCCGGAGGAACCGCTTACGCAGTACCATATGGATATAGCGGCATCCATTCAATCGGTTACGGAAAAGATAATACTGCGGCTCACATCTTCGCTGGCAAAAGAGACCGGCAAGGCAAACCTTTGCCTGGCGGGCGGTGTCGCCCTGAATTGCGTAGCGAATGGAAAAATCCTCAAATCAGGGGATTTTACAAACATCTGGATACAGCCCGCGAGCGGCGACAGCGGCGGCGCCATAGGGGCCGCCCTCGGCGGATATTACCTGCATCTGGGCTTGGAACGCAAGACGATGCCGGGGGATTCGATGAAAGGCTCCTATCTTGGGCCAAGTTTCACTCAGCCTGACATCGAGGGGCGGCTTGCCGGCGTTTCGGCGAAATATAAAATTTTAAACGAAGCGGATATTTTGAGTGAGACGGCGCAAGCCCTGGCTGATGGCAAGGTAGTGGGCTGGTTTCAGGGAAGGATGGAATTCGGTCCCCGCGCCCTGGGTAACCGCTCCATACTCGCTGACCCGCGTTCGACTTCAATGCAGAAAACACTGAACCTTAAAATCAAATACCGAGAATCCTTTCGGCCATTCGCCCCCTCGGTTTTGAGAGAGGATCTTAATGAATGGTTTGATCTGGATGTCGACAGCCCGTATATGCTTCTTGTGGGGCAGGTTAAAGACGGACATACACGCCGGATGACGCAGGACGATCAAGAAAAGTTTGGCATTAAAAAACTCAACGTGATCCGTTCCGATATCCCTTCCGTAACCCATGTGGATTATTCCGCCCGTGTGCAGACCGTCCATCGCGAAACCAACCTGATGTATTATGGGCTGATAACCAAATTTAAAACGCTCACTGGTTGCCCGATCTTGGTCAACACTTCATTTAATGTCCGCGGAGAACCAATAGTTTGTACACCGGAAGATGCATTCAGGTGCTTTATGGGAACCGAAATGGACGTATTGGTGGTAGGGAACTGCTTCCTTGAAAAAAAAGGTCAAGACCCATCGCTTAAATTTAACTATAAGGACTCATTCAAACCGGATTAATAATTGTTTTGCAGCTTTTTAGCGGATTTAGTTAACTGGCTATAATGGATTACCGGTAATCGCTAAGGGATGGGGCCTGCACCTATCGCGCCTAGCGGCATTAAATCCATAGAATATCGGAAAGGAAATATGTTCAAAACATTCCATCTCTATTTGACCAAGTTTGTAACGGGAAAAGCCAGACACAAATTGCCATATACCGGCCTGATTCTTTACTACATAATGGCCTACCTTCTGAAATATAGGTTTGTACAGTCTGCGAGAATTACTGGAGAATTTCTCCAAAGAATATTCAGTACGAATTACGCTGTAAACAGTTTGCTAGCGTATGTATACCGTCAGCAAAATAATTTCGAGGGCGAATGCAAGACGTTGATGAGAATTGTGCCTGGCAACTCCCATGATATTGACTTATTGACTCGCGCCGCAGAGACTGCCGCCTTTGCGAAGGACGTCAATAGCTTAAAAAGACTTCGGGATATTGTTGCACAAGAGAGTACGCCAATGCATTATCATATCAAAGGGCTATTGGCATACATGAATGGGGAAGCGAACTACGCGGTCTATTTTCAGGAAGCGGTTAGGTCTTTTTTTGACCCTGAAAGAGTTAGCGTATCCGATGCATCAGGAGAGTCAGTGGGCGTGTTGATACAAAGAGCCGCTGAGTCCGGGCGTTCTCTTCCCGAGTATGTCAGGGCGGCCTCCAACATCAGGGAACTGGCCGTCATCGATGAGCTGTTGAAGGCGGACGCTCCATCACATCCACCGCCTTTGCTGGCGGACGATTTGGGTGGAACACCGATATCCGAGCCCGGACATACCAATCCCATCATTCTCATTTCCTGTAGCTGGGGATATCTTAATGTCTGGGCTGATTACTATATTCGCACTTTCCGGACTAAGAATCAGAACATTATCCATTTTCATGTCCTGGCAGTCGATATTAAGGCTACACGGGATTACCTGGTTGCATTAAAGAATAAACACTCCAACATTCGCTATTCAATAGAACCACTTGCTGGAAACTCACAGACCTATATCACGATAGCGCGATTTCTAATTTGTCGCGATATAATGAAGCGCTACAATAGTGATGTTCTCATCTCGGACATTGATTTACGTGTTGATTTTGACATAGGTCCAATATGCAGAGAACTCCGCTCTGGAGGATTCGACTTTGGTTTTAATGATGGAGGCCATCTCGTGCCCTGGGCGAAGTTTGCCGCAGGTTGTTTCAGCTATTTCAGAATTGCCAACCACGCCACCGACGTCTATTTGAACTTACTTTCGAAATACCTGGTGTGGCTGTACTCCAATGGGGGATTTTTTTCCATGGACCAGGTCGGGATGGTGATGATATATGAATACATGCAAGCGCGAGGCCCTGATTCCAGGATGCTGAATCTCTCGGGTTTCATTGATATTATTGGAATGCACAAGCTACCGAAGAAACTGCAGCGAGGAAAAATCGAAGTCAAGTTCGGTAGTGGCGCTCCTCAATGAGCGCACCAGCGGGCAGGTTACTGCTGGGGGAACGTCGCAGTATTTAAAAAAGGTCGAGATGCGGATACAACTGATTTCATGTTCGCAAGCAAACCGGATCTAATAAACAGGAAAATTGGGAGAAATATTGAAAAAAAAAGTTACAGCCCTGATCTTATGCGGCGGAAAAGGTGAGCGTCTTAAGCCACTTACCGATGCGCTCCCCAAACCTCTAGTACGCTTAAGAGGTCGTCCTATCTTATGCTACGTTCTATCTCATCTGAAAAAATATGGCATAGAAGATGTAGTTATAGCGACCGGTTTCCAGAAGGACAAAATCCATGAGTATTTTGACAATAATTACCGTGAACTAAATGTGAAAATAGTGGATTCAGGCGATGTTGACATTATTGAGAGAATAAAAAGTTGCTCTACGCAAATCAACGATGATTTTCTCCTCTTATATGGTGATACACTAGCCAACGTCAATCTCGAACATCTTCAGGAATTCCATTCTTCTCACGGATCAAAGGCATCTATTTCTCTAGTGCCGTTTAAAAGTCAATTTGGATTATTTGAGCTGGATAAAAACAGGAATGTAATAAGTTACCGTGAGAAACCAACGCTCAACCAATCGATCAACATAGGTTTTTTTTATTATGAAAAAGAAATATTCTCATGGATCAAAAATTTTGCAACTTACGTTGATTTTATGGCATTCCTGACAACTGAAAGAAGGCTAATGGGGTTTATACACAAGGGATATCATCTTACCGTAAATACTCTTCGCGAGTTGGAATATGCCGAACAGGCTATTGATAAGTTTAAACTCAACTTATGAATACCCAGAAATCTGCAATTAAGGAAAGCATGATTAGAGCTGAAGAGGTTAACGCGTTACTCTTTGACCTTGGCGGAGTAATCATTGACGTAAACTTTGATCGCGTTATTTCAGTGTGGGCAACTCATGCCCGTAAGTCACAGAACCTTCTCAAGAGTCGTTTCAGATTTGACGAGTACTATGAACGCCACGAGCGTGGCGAGATCGATGCACAGCAATACTTCGCTTCTCTCCGGCAATCACTAGGTTTATATCTATCGGACGACCAATTTATCGAAGGTTGGAACTCAATCTTCATTGGCGAACTACCCAATATCCAGAAATATCTGTCTTGTGTTAGCAAGAAGCTTCCGCTTTACGCCTTTACAAACTCAAATCCTACCCACAAAATAGTGTGGGAACGGAAGTACCGGGATATACTGAATCTATTCTGCAAGATTTTCATTTCTTCAGACATGGGTATGCGTAAGCCAGAACCGGAGTCGTTCAGGACAATAGCTCGTGAGATTGATGTGCCATTGCAGAATATTTTGTTCTTCGATGATATAGAGGAAAACATAGAAGGATCTAGATTGATAGGCATGCAAACAGTCCATGTTCGATCTATCTCTGATATAGAAGAAGCACTAGCCGTACTGCTCTCATGACTATAACATTTGACAATATCTCTGTTTGAGAAGTTATAGATGCGATTATTGATCGTATTCACAAGACCTACTGGTGAAAATGATGTGAGCTTTGTTTACTATATGCCTTTGGGGTTAATGTATATTTCATCAATGCTTAAACACACGAGGCACTGTGTGGATGCTTTGAATCTCAATCATCGCCGTGGAGAAAAGGCATGCTAAATATTGCATTGCTAGATCTTAACCATACGACAAGAGGACTACATACCTGTACCATGCCCTTGGGAATAGGGCTTTTAGCCTCGTATCTTCTGGAAAAACTTCCCAAGGGATCGATAGCTGTCAGGTTGTATAAGTTTGCCGATGATCTGACGGCTGATCTATCAATGAAGTTCGATATCGTCGGATTTTCAATGTACACATGGAATACGAACCTGAACCGCCTCTATGCGGAACGGCTAAAACAAGAAAATCCTCAAACTATCGTAGTCTGCGGTGGCCCCAATATTACTTATCATGACGAGTGGATCAGAAACTTTTTGGAGGCTAATCCATTTATCGACTACCTTGTTCCTTTTAACGGAGAAAGGCCTCTTCATAACATTGTTGAACGGGAGCTGTTGGGCAATAAACAAAAAAAGTGCGTTGTCCAGGGAGCATACTATTTAGATGGAGATAAGAAAGCCCTTGTTTTTAATGAACTGGAGGAGAAGCTGGAATCGCTGAATGAGGCGCCTTCTCCTTATCTCTCTGGTTTGATGGACAAGTTTTTCCCCAGTCCACAGAGTTCCTTCAAGCTGGCTCCTTTTATCGAAACAAATCGGGGATGTCCATATCAATGTACATTTTGTCACTCTGCCCATGGGTACTACAATAAATTGCTATATAAAGATGTTGATATCTTTCAAGCAGAAATGGAGCTTTTCGTCGAAAGAATGAAGGATTACCCAGATATCCCTCTTTATCTGGCCGACAACAACTTCGGCATGTTCGACAGGGATAATGAGATCGCTGATATTATCAGGAAACATCAGGATACTTCGGGCTGGCCGGTTTTTATTGATGTGACGGTTGGGAAAAGCCGCGTTAAAAACATCCTGCAGGTAGCAAAAAAACTGAAGTCTGGAACGGTATCCGTATTTATGTCAGCTCAATCAATGACACCAGAAGTTCTAAAAAATATCAAACGGAAAAATTTGTCGCCTAATGCATTCCAATATTTGCAACAAGGGCTATTAGACGCTACTAAGGAAAAATCAACAAATCGGCAGAATCTTACTTCTTCTGGGATTATTATCGGACTTCCTGGAGAAACTAGGCAATCATTTTTTCAGACGGTAGAGAAGATTATTGAAATGGGTATAAACGGTTTCATTCCCTACACTCTTATGGTGCTAAAGGGGACACCCATAGG
>SDBV01011711.1_pt1 | contig 11319 bp, 16 predicted proteins | sample 2277081 | NCBI WGS metagenome assembly SDBV01 (sample SAMN10402039, study PRJNA504765) | marine sediment metagenome | isolation source: marine sediment core GS10_PC15, 223 cmbsf | place: Arctic Ocean: Southern Knipovich Ridge | collected 2010
GTTCTGGGGAGGGTTGATCCTGCTTGGCGTGGGTCTCTACATCAGGGCGCCGTGGCTGGCTTTTACAGTACCGGGGGCTATCCTGGTGCTTGTTTCGATCATGGGGGCAATCAGAAAGTAATGAGTTTAATATCAGACGTATTAGGATCGAGTGTCGGGGGTGTGAAAAAAAAGTCGTGGGCTTCGCTGTCGGCGTTTTTTGATAGCGTCTCCGGATACGGCACGAACAAGAAGACAAGCATCCGAGAGCAGACGGAAAGTTTCTCGTCATGGGTGTACATTTGCTGCAACGTGATTCAAAAACGAGTCTCGGAGATCCCCTTTCGCTTCTACAGGATCGACACGGGCGAGGAGATAAAACCTTCGTCAAGAGGCATCTATCCCACCATCAACAGGATATTCGTCGATCCCAACGGCTATCAGGAGTGGCGCTCGCTTATATCCTACGTGCAACTGTCCCTGGATCTTTACGGGATGGCATTTCTCCTGCGTGTTGACGACGCCCTTGGCAAGCCCTGGCAGCTCCATCCCTTGAACACGACGAAGCTGTATCGGATCGTGAAGGGTGAAAAGCTTTACGACTGGATAAAAGCGTTCGCATTCACATTCGAGGACGGAATCAAATATTTCAAACCTGAGAATATTTTATATTTTCATTACGTGAATCCCAGCGATCCACGGTTAGGTTTCAGTGTGATCCAGGGCCAGGCTGCAGCCGTGTCAATCGACGGTTATATGGAGCGGTTTGAAGAGAAGTTTTTTCAGAATTCGGCACGTCCGGATTTTAGTATTTCCTACCCGGAAACCGTCCAACTTGATCCTGAAGATGCAGAAAAATTGATCCAGCAGTGGAAAAACCGTTTTCAGGGTTCCGACAGAGCGCATTTGCCGGCCGTTTTAGATCAAGGGGCCAAAATAGAAAAGATGACGGTTCAAAATAGCGACCTCGCATTGAACTGGCTCGCGCAATGGACGGCTGACAAAATTCTTTCGGCATATTGCGTGCCGCCAGCGAGTGTTGGCATAATTCGAGATGTAAATAAAAACTCAGCTCAGGCTACGGCCGAGGTTTTTAACAGCGAATGCATCCTCCCCAGGCTCAGGCTCATCGAGGAAGTGGTCACACGCGGCGTTCTTCAGAGATTTGACCCAAGGCTCGCCTTGAAGTTCGATTCGCCCGTCCCCAGGGACAAGGAGGAGCTCATAAAGGAGCACAAGGTCAAAGTAGGGGTGCCTTCGGTTACCATTAACGAAGCCAGAGAAAGGGACGGACAGAAAAAAGTCAAAGGGGGAAACGCGATTTACGTGCCGTTAAACTTCGTGCCTTTGACAGCACAGCGCCCAACCAGAGGGGATGACGACGTATTAGTTTAATCAATTTAATTTTAAAAGAGGTATCAAATTATGTATGGGATAGTAAAATTCTTTGATTCTAAGAAGGGATTTGGCTTCATTACGCGCGACGACAACGGCGAGGACATTTTTATCCATCAATCGAATATCATCAGCAATGGTTTCCGGTCGCTGGATGAGAACGACAAGGTAACTTTTGAGGTAGGCGAAGGGAAGAAGGGGGGGCCTGCCGCGGTGAACGTGAAGGTGGTCAAGGCATTGCCTCAATTTTTAAAAACCGACGAAATTAGTGTATAATGATAACAGTAATTGAATATTTATTATCTTTGCCTGCCAACGGCTCGTACAGGCCGTCACTACGGGGGGGATGCCTGGATCATCCCTTCCCGGATGGTAGGTCAACCTATCCAGGAGGAAAACGAAATGAGAAAAGAAAAAAGAGCACTTCTTGACACCGCAAAAAAAAGACCTGCCCTCGACACAATCAAAAAGAAACCTATACCAATCGAGGAGTTCTTGAGCCTGGACAAGCACAGGAAGATCCCGGACCAGAGTTTTATGCCATACGGCACCACGCGACTCCCCGTGTTCTATCCGATAAGCAAGAAAAAGATAAGGGAGGGGTTCCTCGAAAAGGTGGAGAAGCACAACGAATCGTGGGGCTGTTTCACGTACACCGGTGAACGCCTGCGGGCCTACGACCTTGAGACCCTTATCGCAATCAATCTTATAGTGATGAAGCGGAGCACCCTCAACCTCATTGTGGGGCCGGGGGAGATCTGCGATATTCTGGGAACGACAATCAACCCCGACTCGGTCGCGGCCCGACGCAGGAGCATATTCAGGCTCGGCTCCGCAGTATTCCGCAGGTATCTTCCAAAAGGTTACAGCCACAGCCTTATTGGCTCGATCCTGATGATGTTTGTCGAGAACACAGACGATGGGAGATTCGCACTCTCCATCCACCCCTTTTTCTACCGGGAGCTCCTGGCGGACAACTTCGCCAAGATCGACGTGCGGCTCCTGATGCGTCTGCGCGGCGACGTGGCGAAATTGGCGTATGTCTTCTACACAGGCCAGAAGAAAGACGGCTACATAAAACTCCGCACCCTGTTGTGCGACATCTGCAATCTGCCCGACAGCACGTCGAGATCAGTGCTGAGGAAAAAGGCCAAGAAGGTGCACGAGGAGCTTGTCAAAAAAGGGTTCCTCTCAGAGTACGTCATCCGCATGGACGGCGTGACACCGAAGCGCGCACCCAAGAAGCTGGCAGGCGCAAAGTCGCAATCCTTCTTCCACGTCGATAAATCGAAAGAGCCCAAGGATGTGAAGGACCCCAATTCGGAGATAACGAATTATCTCATTAAACTTCATGACTACCTGACAGTAGAGAAGGAATACAACACAAAGGAGAAAAGTCAGTTCGCGCAGGCAGCCAAGAAGTTCAAGGCCGCGATGGAAAGGGGGGACGGCGAGGGGGTCGTAGCAGAGGTATACAACGAAGCAGGCGAATTGGAGCCAGCACACGTTCAGTACATCCAGGTGTTTTTTGAGGCGTTGCGATGGAAGTTCAAGAAGAACCTGGACCTCACACCAGGGACATGGTGCAGCAACAGGATATGGGAATCAGTGTGGCTCCCATATATTGAACTTAGCAGGCCAGATGAAATCGACGAGGAGTCCTGTAGCAAAACCCGGCCGGATGAGGAGGTGTGCTATAACGAGGACGAGCATGGTGATGGATACGATCCGAGCGAAGAATATCCCGACTAGGTTGAGGTGAGTTCATTATTAATTAAACATGGTTTAGGTATTAATTAAACCCACTTTTGGCATTAATTAAACCCACTTTTGGCATTAATTAAACCCACTTTTGGCATTAATTAAACCCATAGACCCTGGCAAACCCTTGACCAGTATGGCTGATATGGTCGCCTAAAGACCTCTTTAAAGACCTTATAAAGACCTTATAAAGTAAAGGACCTTTTACCTTTTATTTCATTTCTTCAACAGAGAAGACAAACCAGGGAGGTGCCTGGCAGGGATGTTAGAAGGTCCTGGATAGGAAGGTGCTTGTAAAGGGATCTTGAAAGTTCTTGAATAGGAGACAATAAGGTGTTTGTAACAGGAAGGTCCTTGAAAAAGCAGAACCACTTGAAAAAGCAGAACCACTGCCAGGGTGAATAGATGAACATTGAAATGTTAATAAGAAGAGCGCTGCTCAGTCTCATAGACGAGGGGATGCGCGTCGCGATACGTCCCGTTGACGACGACCCCTTCAGTCTCCAACCTGAAAGCTCCAAGGACAAGCAACGCCGGGGAATAGCCTGTATGGTAGATGGTGCCGGCGGCGGCCTGCTCGTCAGGTTCGCAACCGTCAAGGACGGATACGCTGACGTAGACGAGGTGAGGGATCTGGTATTGAAGGCACTGGAAGGGCAGGGGTTAAGAGATATGGAGATTGAAGGAGACACAATAACAATATAGATAAGGAGGTTTGAAGATGAAACTAATAGATGCAAATTTGGATTCACAAATTGAGGAGGCCATCCAAAAGCTGGAAGCGGAAGAGAAGAAAATATCCACGATCAGGTCGCTAATGGTTGCCATGCAGTCCCAGCTCACGAGGAGGGAAGAGAGAATCAGGGAGCTGGAGAAGGCATTGAACAAATTTAATTGGAAGGAGGAATAAGATGCCGCTACCAAAAGGATATTCCAAAACGAGGGAAAGTGCAGCAGCAAAGGACAGAGCGCTTGAGGACGTCCGTCACCATTGCCTGGGACAAGAGGGCACAAAGAAACGAAACTATTTTTGGGAGTGTGATGATACCGACAACGAGGCATTGGACGCCTTCTTCGCACTTGTGGACGCCATACCAAATTATTATAAGGAGATTCGTCTCATGTTCATAAGGGGGAAGAAGTCTCTATACAAGTGGGCGACGCGGGAGGTGTGGCAGAACGAGATCCACGATTGGCGATTGAGTAAGGCTCTGTTGAAGGCGCGGCTGCTACGGTATAAGATAACGCAGGGACCTGGAAGTTTCAGGGATAAGAGGATCGTGGACATAGAACAGATAGCTGAATCTTCGCAGGAACCGGAAGAGGCAGTGATTACATACAAGTTCGAGACGAGCTGACGCAGAAGGCCACTGAGAGGCAGCAGGATAAGGGTAACTGGTAGAGAAGAGGCAGGCTATCAATTAAATTAATTAAAGGGATGATTAAGTAATAATGTTCAAAAAGGGTAAACAGGCAGGTGAATAAGCCTGATACAGGTGGTTTTACAGTGCCTGGCCGTGACCAAAACCAGTGCCAGCCTGCCTGGAACCCTTATATCCATACACATCAATGGTTTGGCAACGAGGCATCCTGAAAGTCTTTCAATTAAATACAATGCACATGTATTAAACCAGACCAGCTTCCTCAATGATACCAGATGGTTAAGTCAGGTGACAGACCGGCGGGGGTGACTTTACCCGTAAGGGGTCGGTCAGGCGCCAGGCGGGTGTTTTTCCCTGCACGAAATTCTCAAATTAAATTATATTAATATACTTCAATAATTACAGCACCTTATCCCACCACAAGAAAATAATTTAAAAAAAATGAAATAATTATATTATTATGGTTGACAAATCATAGTAATATGTTTATTATATAGCTTACATGGCAATAATCACCACACACAACACTATAACAGAGGGGGTACACAACATGACTGATACAAGGAGGCGCAGTATAGTATTCAACAATATAGACGACAGCACCTGGAACCGATTCAAGGGGAAGGTGGGTGGCGACGGGCGGCAGATCCAGGAGCTTGTCCTTTCCTGGATAAGCGCCTACATAGATCCGAAGGAGGAGCCTGCACCGGAACCGGGGGTGGTGTCCAGGACAAGAAGGCAGCTTCGCGCTGGCCTTGAGACTGTCACCAGGGAGGAGCCAGGGGCGGAAGCCGACGAGGCCGGGCCCGGACTTCCCACACTGGAGGAGGCGGGCATCGGCTTCAAGAACGTTGAGATTCATGCCGGGCACCTTGGCCTGGACATCGGGCACATGACGCCGGAGCAGGCTGCCGTCGCCGTCCTGGATGGCATATTCCATGACTACGTGAGGAACCACGAGAAATTGAGCGCGGAGGCGTTTGACGACTACAAGGAGGCCAACGATCCAATGCTCTGCTGGTATAATGCGAACAAGAGCTACGGAGCGGAGGAGGAGGGAGAAGAGGAGGAGTAGTGTTTCTTATCAACCTTAAATGATGGAGAAAAAAAATGGAGAGCAAGACTTACAGGGCCAGGACAGAGGACCTGGCGACACGCGAGCCTTTCAGCAGCTTGTTTGAGGCAGACGAGGCGACGATGGTGGCGATCAAGACACACATGGAGTCCGGCTATGATATAGGCCAGCCAATCGTCGTGTGGAAGGAAAACAAAAAGCGGCAACTCACAGTGATCGATGGGCATTGCCGATTGTCCGTCGCGAGGGACCTAGGGGTGTTTCCCAAGATCCCTGTCGTGGAGAAGCGCTTCGAGGATGAGGCGGAGGCGCTGAAGTACGCGATACACAATCAGCGCGACAGGCGCAACATAACGGACGCAGACCTTCACCGGTGCATAGAAGCCGTAGACAGTAGGCGGCAGAGGGGAGGGGACCGCAAGAGCGAGGAGGCGAAAAAATCAAAAGGGTCAGGTGGACTTTTTGATTTATCCTCCGCGAAGCAGACAGCCAAGGCCACCGGCACGAGCGAGAGCAAGGTAAAGAAGTCGCGCACCGTGACAGACCATGCCGATGAGAAGACCAAAAAGGAGTTGGAGGAGGGCAAGAAGTCTCTCAACCAGGCTGCGAAGGAGACAAAGGAGAAGCGCAAGGCGCTGCCGACCGTTAAGGAGGAGGCCGGGAAGAAGTACCCGGTGTCCGAAGAACCCAAGCTTAGTGAGGAGGATCAGAAGCGGGAGGTGGATTTCTGGACCGGCATGGAGAAGGAGATAGGCACGGCCAGGGACAATTTCCTGGATAAGTTTCAAGGCATGGCCGAGGACATAGCAGCGCCTTTGCAGGCGATGGTGGACGAGCACGTGAAGGACCATTCCCTGCCGGACCTGGAGAACCTGGCCGATGAGGTGGTCGTGGCCGTGTGCAGCGGGGTGAGACTTTCGGAGGATTCCCTGGAGGAATCCGGCGGCGTCAGTGTGAGGTTCGGGCTGGGCAAGGCCGAGGTGTTCACCGGCAAGCTGGATTTCAAGAAGGGCAACAAGAAAAGGTTCGAGGCCATCGAGAAAAGATACAACGCCATTCGGTCTGCTTCCCTGTTCAATGTCCCTGTCAAAAAAGTGGAGCAGTGGGGGAGTGAGACAGTGCTGGTGATCGGCAAGGGGGGAAAGACGACATACGAGGAGGTGAAACCATGAACAGTGTAGAACCCATCCGAGACAAGGACAAGATAGCAGAGATCAAGGCCAACCTGAAGGCGCAGGAAAGCCCCAGGGACTTTCTCATTTTTACTTTGGGTATCAACTCCGCATTGCGAAGCAGCGACCTTTTGAAGCTAAAGGTTAAGGACGTCGTTGATACTAAGGGCGACCCCCTGCATCATATCTATCTCCGGCAAGTGAAAACAAACTCCGAGGTCAAACCCCTCATTAACGAGTCCATCAGGGAGGCCTTGACTTACTATTTCAAGAACCAGGGCCGGGATCTTGGCCCAGGCGACCTTCTTTTCACGTCCCATAGGACCAACCGGCCACTTGACAACGTGACTTTGTGGGGACTCGTCAATTCCTGGTGCAAAAAAGTGGGCCTGGACAACGGTGACAAGTACGGCAGCCACACCTTGAGAAAGACCTGGGGTTTCATGGCGTGGAAAATGGAGATGCCACTGGAGTTGATATCGCACAAGCTCGGACACAAGGACGTTCAAACAGCGATGCGCTATATTGGCATTTCCCAGACACTAATCTGGGAGTATGAGGAGAAATTGAACCTTTAAGTTAGTATGATTCAAACCACAAAAGGTAGGGAAATCCAAGAGAAAGGAGGTGGTTAGTTATGAAAACAGCATTTGAACAGGCGGCCGACGTTCTGAGCAAGAATTATCCTGTATACAAGCGCGTGTCCGTCGCAAGCGAAGGTGTGGAAGCTGAGATATTCATCTCAGAGTTCGGATACGTTGCGTTCGTTTCCGGGACCGAGGAGATCCGAATACGACCTTGTGCCGCCGCGACCGCGAAGCGTCTTGTGGAAATAACCAGCGTTTTAGCACCGTTTGGGAATATTATTGTTCCCGAACGGTAGAATTAAACAATCTTAAAAGGGGGCCTTCCGTGAAAGGGGGGGTCTCCTTTGGGGAATCAACACAATGGACTATCACGAGATCAAACGATTGGCCAAGGAGAGGGGATGCAGGGTTGAGGACATGCTGGCGAACAGCAGGAGAAGAGGGGTTAAGAATGGCCAAAACGTATTACTACACGGTTGATGGGTACCTGAAGGATATGTCGGCCCAGCGATTAAGGGAAATCTTCGGTTATTCAGGCGGTAATGAGGTCAGCAAGGCCGTTCTTCTGAGAACCATCATAATGAATGAGAAGGAGCAATCGCCCGTTAGCTATGACAGGACGCAAAGGCGGTTTTGGTATTTCACCGTCAAGCCGATACTTGAGAAATTGGGGCAGATCAAGGAAGGCTCGGAAGAGGGCGGGATGGATCTCTGGAACCAATCCCTTAGTGTGTACATAGCGGAGCTCTTCAGGGAGGGATATCTCACATATCAAGACCTGCATATCAAGGATATCAGCAGAGTCAGGAACGTATCGGAAGACCGGTACGTAGTCACGGATCTTGGGACATATGGTTATAAGATAGGTATTGGGGCCTATCCCAATATCGTCATAGCCACGGAGAAGGACAGCGGTTACGATGACATAAAAGGCATTGCTGAGTTCTTCGGATTTTCCTCCATCTCCGGCAAGGGGGAGGGCTCACTGGCTGCCATGGAGGATATGATAACAAGAATCCATAGTATTAGTAGTATAAAGAATGATGCTGTTGTCATTTATTTTCTTTCCATCACTGATTACGATCCTGCCGGCTACTGGATTGCTGAAACCTTTGCCGAACAGGCCCAGGATGTAGTTGACAGGTTCTCTTTAGAATCCACACGCATCGAAAGGGAAAGGGTGGGTGTGTATCCTTCACAGCTCACACATGACGAGATTGATAACAACAAGTATACACCCAAACCGAAGGGCCTGGCTAAGTGGCTCAAGGAGACGGGCGGGATCAACGGCGAAGGGAAAGGGCTTGAACTGGACGCCCTGACGCCGGACAGGGTGCGGGAGGTTTTTGTTACTAGTATCAGAAACGGGGGCTATGTCGATCCTTTCCTGTACGTGGACTTTGTCAAGGATTCATTCATACGCAAGAAGATCCTGGGAATCCTGGAGCCGATTATCGCCGACATCATCGAAGACGTGAAGAAGGAGATAGGGGATGGGGTCGACATGTCCGGTGTAGATATCTTTGACGTGGCTATGGACGGCTACAATCACATACCCGTTTCCGAGATCTGCTCGATGGATGAGGATGAAATCATAAAGGCCACCTATGCAAAATGTAAGGAAAGAGTCAAACGTGCAAGAAGACCCTTATTGCAATATGAGGGAAAATATTGAGCATGTTTTTCCGGAATTCAAGAATAAACCTTTAAAATGGAGAAACAAAATGGGCGAAATAAAAATAGCAATTCCACGCCATACTGCGTGCGCGCTTAGCGGGATTCTGGAGTCCTGCCTTTATTTTTGGAGGCAAAGCGCCGACTGCGGATCGCCAGACCAAGCCCGTGGAATCAATTTGTTGGGACAAGCCGTCGATTCGGTTAATGGCTTTATTGGCAACGGTCAGAGTGGGGAAGGGGAGGAGGTGGCATTATAGTTGAAAAGAAAAAGTGGAATTATAACCAAACGGTTCCGGAAGCTGCAGGATGCGTATATCACCTGCACGTTCCCGGAGTTTAAACATTTAAAAGCGAAGGAGAAGCCAATGGAGAAAGGAATGGTACACAGGGGTCTTGAGGTCCTAACGAAAATGGATATAGCTAGGGTGGCCAAGATCCTGGGCGAGCAGGAGACGATAAATCTTATAGGCAGATTGGTGTCCCCGGCGTCTTTGGATGACGAGGAGTATGTGGACGGCATAATGGATGACCGGGGCCTGCCTGCTGATGGAGATTTCAGTGATTAATATCATCAACAGCTGAAGCAGGCTCAAAAGGCGGAGCAAGTGGGGATCAATTTGATCCCTACTTAGAATCAACCTAAAAAAGGAAAGGGAAAAACCGATGAAGACAAGACAGGCATGGAGTGAGAAGGTGGAACCGGGCCAGGCGGTCACGGTGGTCGATTTTCTGAAGATGGCAAGGGAGAAAAGAACTAAGGCGTCAATAAGCAGATTCAGCAGTTTCCTCAGCAACATGGTGAGGGCAGGACACGCCGTGAAGGTAAGGGAGCCGGGGGACAAGCTGATCCACTACAAAAAGGTAGGAGGGCAGAAGCAGAAGCAGGCAAGGCCACGCCCCGGGACGGACACCACGGCGCAGGACTTCAGTGTCTTGCAGCTTGGGGAGGGTGTCCTTGCTATCATCGAAAAACACAAAACGTGTATCAGGGCGCTCCAGGATGACCTGAAACAGCTGAACGCCGACATCAAGTGCCTGGTCGGCCAGAAAAGGGACCTGGAGGAACTTTACACGCAGGCGCAGGAGAAAATCCTTGCTCTTAATTCATCAGGCAAGGGGAAGACAATCAACCTTCACGAGCTCCAGGCGATCAGGGACGGCCTGCCTGCGGAGGGAAAGTCCAGTGATTGATTCTATCAACCTTAATAAAAGGAAAGGAAAATGTTATGAAAGAGAGAAAGATTGTGATTTCGGTCAGCAGGATGGATGCGCTGGTCGGCCTCCTCGCATCAGTTTTAGGACTGTGGCAGTCGACGAATACGGGAAGTCCGAACCAGCACTTAGCGATTGATATGCTAAGCCAAGGCTTAAACATTGTCAAGGAATTAGTGGACGGTCAAAAAATAGAGGGAGGGGGCTAAAGTTATGGAGATTCTAAAAGACTCGCATGGCGTAGAGTGGGAGCTCCATGACATCGGTGAAAAAAAAGTCAGGCTCCGAAATAAAAGGGATTGGGACAACATGGGTATTTATTCGAAACAATTTATAGAAGACGCTATAAAAAGTAGGTTGCTCGAACGGCTGCCAGTTGAGGAAGGGGGTGGATAAATGAGCAAGAAAAAGGCATGTGGCTACATCAGGGTGTCAAGCAAAAAACAGGTTGACGACGGTGAGTCCCTTGAGGCCCAGGAAAATGCGATCAAGAATCATATCGAAAGCCAGGGGTGGGACCTGGTGGAGATATACAGGGACGCAGGCAAAAGCGGGAAGGACATGAGCCGGAGAGAGGATCTGAAGCGCCTGCTCAGGGATGCCCATGAAAGGAGGTTCGACATCGCAGTCATTTGGAAGATCTCCAGGTTTGGAAGGTCTACCGTGGACTCCCTCAACAACATGCAGGCGCTGAAAGAGCTGGGAATCAGATTGATATCCCTGAAGGAGAACCTCGACTTCGACTCCCACATCGGGAAGCTTCTTTTCACCATGCTGGCGGCGTTCGCCGAGCTGGACAACGAGATGAGGGCGGAGGACTCGCTGGCGGGCAAGGCGGTTGCCGCGGGCAAGGGTAGGCCCGTCACCAATCAACCTTTCGGCAGGACCTGGAATAAGGAAAAGGGGGTGTGGCTGCTGGACGATGAAAAGGCACGCCTCCTCCGGCAGGCAGCCAAACTTTATCTTGACGGCGGGTCCCTGTCCGTGATAGCCGACGATATAGGGAAGAAGCTGGGCCTGAAGTACGGCCAGTTGGTTACTACCCTGAAAGACAAATGCAGTGGTAAGTGGGAGATCGT
>SDBV01011712.1_pt1 | contig 11319 bp, 6 predicted proteins | sample 2277081 | NCBI WGS metagenome assembly SDBV01 (sample SAMN10402039, study PRJNA504765) | marine sediment metagenome | isolation source: marine sediment core GS10_PC15, 223 cmbsf | place: Arctic Ocean: Southern Knipovich Ridge | collected 2010
TGCGACGTATAAGGTAATGAATGGGGTTTGCTACCATTTTATGTCAAAAACTTAGTACCTAAAACCCACATATAAGTACATATGTGCATTGCTAGTACACCAAAATTACCATTTTCAGACAACGAACCAACAACAACTTTGTATCTTGTATTTGGTAAAAGGAATTTTTCCGGTACCAAAAACGAGGTCTTTGAATTCAGTAATGTTGCCTCAATTTTCACCTCAGAATCTTCCTGTTCAATCTCAATGAGATATGCCACAACACTGTCAACCCGGGACCATACAATTTCAAGGTTTTTTGTGTCCACGTTGTCTGCCTCATTGGCAGGATGCTGAATTGTAACAGGAGGTGGCAATGTGTGATTGAGTGAGGCTTCACTAAAGTATTCGGTTCCATTGGTCGTAATTCCATAAAATTTGTATAAACCCTCCGGATAAGCATTTTTAACAGCTTCAATGTCCGGCGGCTCCGGAGATTCTAATTGGAATTGCCGTATCCCCAATGTTGAAGTTTCAGGTGCCTTAAAATCGATGTAAGTGCGACCATCTGGCCCTGTTACCACAAATGTTGTAATTCCATCATCTCCTGCTTTAGCTTTGAAAACAACTTCAGCATCACCGTCCGTAGTATTTTGTTCAAAGTAAACTTCAGCAGTCTCAAAAGACAGCGCTGAACTGTATTTTTTCTTTTCGTCCTGTGACATACACTGAATATCAAAAAGAAAAAATATTGCGGTTATTATCAGAAATTGTTTTGTCATATTGGTTTTACATTGAGGCTGATTTAGAAATCAAACTGTAGCTGAATCTGCAGCAAATCATTGATAATCTCTTCTCCTTCTTCATTTTTGAATATGTATTCTCCCTGGAGCTTGAGATTGTGATTTCTTATGTAATAGTTCAAACCAACAGAGGTCCACATTAATTTATTAAATTCAACATTTTTATCGGGTTCCAGTTCCTGGTAGCGAAGTGCGAGTTCTAATTTTGGTAGTACAAGGTAACCCGCCTGGATATAATAACCATTTCCATCTATATTACGGCCATTATTATTTATGACATCTTCTAAATAGGCATCATACTCTGCTTCAATCACAAGACCTCCGGTATTAAAAAAGAGATCTACTCCATAAGCATAAAGTGCAAATTCACTGGTCCCAATTTGTGCTTTAGAGAGGTATGCGCCATTCGCGCTGATTGTTAATCTTTTACCCCGACCATTATAAGATCCCCGGTAATCGCCATACCCTCCCGGTGAGGCAGGATCAAAAAAGTCATAGCCAATACGGCCTGTAAACATAGCTCCATCTGATTTTCGGGCTAATACAGTCGTGTCTTGTCCTAATAATTCAAAACCCAGGTTATCAAAAGCACCAAATCCATATGAGAGATGTCCGCCCATAGGTCGTCCATGTGCAAGGATGCCCACCGTATTATCGGCAATACCTAAGACTGTTAAAGCACCTTTAATTAAACTTCGGTCCATTAGCAGGAGTTTTGAATCTGAAGTCAATGCATTTCTTGAAAAAACCATATCATACAGTCCGACACGAATAACAAATGCTTCTTTGATTTTAAAATCGAGCCAGGCATTTTCTACCTGTGCACTGGGTGTTCGGTTAAATTTGCCTGTATTGTCAATTTTTACTTCAAAGTAGTATTTGGCCAAATCAAAAACTTTCCCTCCGCCTTTAAGCCGAAATCTTCGAATAAAAAAATCATTATTACTATCGCCGTTCTCATCTTTTTCCAAATCATAGCGGGTTTGAATACGAAGCCCCGGGGTAAAAGTAATATCACCTTTACCATCGGGTGTCAGTTCCTTAGTAAAAAATTTTTCTAATGGATTGTATTCTGTATCGTCCTTTTTTTCATCCTGTGAATGCAAGGGTGTAATAATCACAATAAAGAGCAGTAGAAAGGTTAGAATTTTGATAGCGGCGTAACCACTTTTTTCCCACGATAGAAAATTTGTAATTGTATTTAGTTTTTTCATAATATGTTGGTTGTGAATAGTTAAATTATAAACATCCAGCATGGATGGCAGGATGTACTGCCATCCATAACTGACTGTTTTGGATTTCAATGTTTACTTCATTTTTATTCCTTGTATAAGGGAACAGAAGCGCTATCAGCTGATATACCTGTAGTTTTTGCAAATCGTAAATACAGGCAAGGAATTACCAGCAAGTTCAACAGGGTTGATGTAACCAGTCCACCCAAAATGACTCCGGCCATCGGCAGTTCGATCTCATGACCCGGAATATCTCCCGCTAATACAAGTGGGACAAGTGCAAGTCCCGTTGTAGCTGCTGTCATCAAGATAGGTGCTAATCGCTCTTTTGCACCCCGTAAAACCAATTCACGCCCGAATGTCTCTCCTTCATATTTTTCGAGATGTTGAAAATGGTTGATCATCATAATACCGTTACGGGCAGCAATTCCTAATATCGTAAGGAATCCAACCATCGAACCGAGGGAGATAATTCCACTTCCAAAATAGGCAGCCAACGCTCCGCCAACCAATGCAAAAGGAAGACAGAAAAAAGACAATACCGCAAGTCGAGTGCTTCGAAACGAAGTATGTAATAGTAAGAAAATACCGAACAAAGCCAATAGGGCAAATGTTAATAACCTTCCCTGTGTTGCCTGCCTTTCGGAATGTTCTCCAATCACTTCAGGATGATATCCATGTGGAAAAGAGATTTTTGCAAGTTCCTCGTGAACATCTTCTGCAACCTCTCCTAAATCGCGCCCTTTAATATTGGTTCCGACGTCAAGACGGCGAGCAAGATTTTCCCTTTTTATTACATTTGGAGTTGGGACAATTCTGATGTCAGCTACGTCTTTGAGAAGAATATATCCTCCTCCCGGCACATCAATCTGGAGGTTTTCGATATCTGTGAAAGTATTTCGCGATTCAGGTGCGCTCCATACGTTGATATCATAGGCTTTTCCTTCTCTAAAAATATCACCTACTTCCTCACCAGCTACCATCGTGGTCGCCATGCGGCGAATATCTCCTGGTTTGAGGCCATATTGTTTGGCCCTTTCAAGATCCACTTTGACCTGTACCAGCGGAATTTCTTCATTTAACTCGACATGAAGATCAACGAGTCCTTCTATTCCGGACAGGGCATCTCTCACTTCCCGGGCTTTTGATCGAAGTACTTCCAAATCAGGACCATAGAGTCGTACAACAAGGGTTTCTGAGGTGCCGGTCAATACTTCTCTGATTCTTTCCTTTAAATAGGTTAATACATCACGATAAAGCCCGGGATAACCATCTACCAGCATCTGGATCTTATTGAGGGTTTCATCATAATCGACGTCAGGACTAACGCTGATCCAATTTTCACCAAAATTCATCCCCACTACCTCATCCATATAAAAAGCCTGCCCAATATGCGCACCAAAGTTCTGCACCCCCGGAATGGCACGTAGTTCCTTACTACTCAAAGTAGTAATTCTATTCATTTCAGGCCAGGAAGTACCTGGTTTTGTAACCCAATGCATTAGGAAATCTCTTTCCTTAAAGGATGGAAGCAGCGATTGTCCGAGTTGAGGTACAACCAAAATGCCAGCTAAAGCTGTAATACCTACCACCATGTAAGCCCGATTTGGAATACTGACTATATTGGACAATACTCTCATATAAACGCGGTGCAACCACTTTAAAAGCAGTGATTCACGTTTCTCCAAAGGGGCTTTCCTTAGTAATATATAACTCATTGCCGGTGTGACCAACAAAGCAACGATCATCGACGCCATCACTGCAATTGCGTATGACATTGCCAATGGTTTGAAAAAGGAACCTGATAAGCCCTCCATAAAGAAGACCGGGATCAAGGCGACCACTTCAATAAGTGTGGCATAAATTATGGCACCCCGTACCTCTAATGAAGCGTCGAGAATAATTCTGAACATTGATACTTTTATGCCTTTTGCTCTCGCCTGACGCAAGCGACGCATTATATTTTCTACATCGATAATTGCATCGTCAACGACGGCACCAAGTGCTATTACAAATCCTGCCAGTACCATGGTATTTAGGGTAGTCCCGCGAAAATAAAGGACTAATGCTCCTGCCATAAGGGATAATGGGATTGCAACGCTACTAATTAACGTGACCCTCCATTCAAAAAGAAATACATAGAGTATGATAATCACCAGGATACATGCAATAAGCAATGCATTACTCAGGTTACTAATCGACATATCAATGTATGTAGCCGGTCGAAATATTGTAGTATCGATATCCACACCCGGAAGACCGGGTTTTAATTTTTCGATAGCGGCTTCTACGCCATTGGTAATATCCCTTGTATTCCCCCAGGGAAATTTTTCAACGATAAGCATCAGACCTACACCATCGTTAATAATGGCATCACCAACCATTTGCTGATGATCTTCAACAACTTTCGCTACATCACTCAAAAGAACCTTGTAGCCATTTTTTTCAGTAACGACGACTTTTGCCAGGTCTTCCGGTTGAGTAATTGGAAGTACGTGCCTTATTCCATATCTTTTTCCATTGGTTTCAATCCATCCCCCCGTTCCGATCATTGCTCCTTCAGAATAAAATAGTAATCCGGCATCAAGGGCATCAGCCGTCGTCTCCATCACATCCTGAATGGTAACATTATGTTTCTTTATCCATTCGGGTACAATCTGAACAACCTGCATTCTGATGCGCTCACCCCAGATTGCCACATGAGCAACTCCGGGCACATCCATTATTGCATCATTGATCTTCCAATAAGTAAGCATGGACAAATCGATGACAGAAAGGCTATCGGATGATATACCAATCTTCATGCATCGACTTGTGGCCGAAAGTGGCTGTAACATGAACGGCGGTGCCGCCCAGGTAGGCAGTGTAGGTGTAGCTATTGAAATTCTTTCTGCTACTAATTGCCGGGCAAGCATTAAATCCGCTCCCGGTTCAAAAATCATCTTAATCGCAGACAATTGCGCTACCGATTTAGAGCGCATAACGTCAAGTCCCGGAATCCCATTGAATGCCTGTTCCAATGGAACCGTTACAAAAGCTTCTACCTGGCTGGATTCCAAACCAAAACAAATCGTTTGAACTTCTACAATTGGCGGTGCAAATTCCGGGAATACATCTACGGGCATTTCCCGGACTTGCTTGATGCCAAAGTACATCATCGCAACAGCAGCACCCAATATCAGGAATCGAAATTTAAGACTCGATTTAACTATTGATCTAATCATTTTTATTTGTTTTAGTAGACATAGAAAATTTATCTCCACCAAAGGAATTCCTTTTGTGTAAACTCAATATGCCTTAGTGGCCAACATCATATTCGGTACCATATAACTCAGCAACGCCCTGAATTGCCACAGTTGTGCCAATTGAAGGGCCATCAAGTAAATATGCTTTATCACCTTTTATGAAGTCAATTTTGATTTCATGCCGGATGTAAACAAGCGGTTCAGGGTTTGTATAAACCCATGTATGACCGTTAGCGTCATATATTACAGATGAATAAGGAGTGACTTTCCTAATGATTTGCTTATCATCGCCTTTTTCAACCATCTCTTCAGTGATTGTAGCAGTTTTAATCCCAAGCCGCTCTGTAGCCCTTTTGGTTAAGGTCAATTTACTCAGTTCACTATCCTCAATATGCTCGGTATGGGATGGTTCTATTTTTACATAGTTAGACGCAGGTTTCTTGCAGGCTGCAATTTGTAGTGTTAAAATAATTACTACAAGAAAAACCTTTTTATACTTTATATTTTTCATTTCCATTCTTTTTAAGATTTGCTCATAATTACTTTGATGGGATTTCAATGCTTTCACGCACGCTTCTTTTTTCAGGCATCACCCAAGTAATTCAAGATCATTACTTTAGAATTGATGGGAAAAGAAGTCATTACATTCAGCTTGTTAATTCGGACTTGCATAGGTCCATCTAAGCAGGAACAGCCTCATCAACATCCCATTCAAGCATTGCCTTTTCTTCTTCTATTATAGTTTCAGAAACTTTTCCAAACTTTAAATAAAGGCTTGGTAATACAAACAGATTGACGAGTAACGTGGTAATCACTCCTCCTATAACAACAAGTGACATTGGAAAAATTATTTCCAATCCTGGAATGTTGCCCAAGAACGCAAATGGAATAAAAGCAAATAAGCTGATTATAGTTGTCATAAGGATTGGGCCTAATCGATCCTGCACTCCTTGCATTATCAACTCAGGACCAAAAGTCAATCCATTTCTCATTTCCAGAATTTTGAATTGTTTAATCAACAATATGCCATTCTGAGTAGCAATTCCTAAGATTGCAAGAAATCCAGCTAATGCACCTACTGAAATACTACTTCCATGCAGCAATACTCCAATCATTCCGCCTGCAAGAGCAAGTATAAAACTAACAAAGGCAACCATGGATATACGCCAATTCCAGAAAGCTGCCTGAAGCAAAAGGAAAATAAGGACCAAAACTGCAATTACCACGCTTAACAAACGTGCTTCTTCTGCTTCCATTTTTTCAAAATTACCTGTCAACTCGGCATGATATTCCAGGGGAAAATTAACGTTTTGAAGACTACTATTAATGTCCTCATTTAAATTTCGTCCTGTGTACGTAAAGCTAACATCCATGTACCTGGAGATTTTCTCTCTTTTTATTACAGCCGGATTTGGTACCTCCCGCACGTCTGCTACATCTCCGATCCGCACGGTTCCATTACCTCCGGGAATATCTACCAGGAGATTTTTCACGCTTTCTATACTATTTCTAACTTGAGGAACGCCCCACACTACCACATCAAAAACTTTCTGCCCTTCAAAAATGCTTCCCACTTCAATTCCTGCCAATAAGATTGCGGCTGTTCTCCGCACATCCCCTGGCTTGATATTGTATTGTCTTGCTTTTTCCAGATCAACTTCAATTTCAATAGTAGGCTCCATTGCCGGATATTCTACTTCTACATCGCTAAGCCCTTTCACTCCAATAATTGCCTCCTTGACTTCTTCTGATTTTTGTGTCAGGATTTCCTGGTTTTCGCCGTAGACCCTGACAATATACTCCTTATCAGTTCCTGTAAGTGATATATTCAGACTTTGTTCATGATAGGTCATTAACTCACTCCTCATGTTCGGGTATTCGTCTATGACTTTTTGAATAGAAGCTAATGTCCCATAATATTCAACTTCTTCATCCATACTGAGCCATATCTCTCCAGAGTGTATGTTATTTATTTTGTCAGATAACACCGCCCTGCCAATATGCGCTGCAACATTGTCAACTCCAGGAATAGTCCTTAATTTACCAATAACATTTTTTGTTACTTTTACCATTTCTACATGAGAAGTGCCGTAATCAGCTTCCCAGGTGATAACTAAATCTCGCTCTTGAGGAATCGGCAGCCGTGCCTCTAAATCTACTTTTAAAATTATACCACAGCCAACAACGGCCAGTACGCCTAAAATAGCAAATGCGATTATCGGCTTTTGGATAAATCGATTTACTCCGGAAACAGCACTTTTACGTAAAGTCATCAGCAACGGAGATTCCCTATAAATGCTTAACGAATCAATGGATAACCACAGGCATAAAGCCGGAGTGACCAGGAGTGCTGTTATTGTGGAAGCGACAAGTGCTAAAACATAAGAAATCGCAAGGGGTTGAATAAATGATCCGGCTATTCCCCCTACAAAAAATAGAGGCAAAGCCGCGAATAAAAGGATACCTGTTGCAAAGGCTACTGGACTTCGCATTTCAAGTGCAGCATCAAGGACAATACTTGCAGTATTCTTATCTGATTTATTTTGTCTATTACGTAATCTCTGCCTGATATTCTCCACGGTACTGATGGCATCGTCAATAATTACACACAAGGCTACGATGAAACCGCTGATAACCATCATGTCAAATATTACTCCCTGAATATAAAGGACATAAATTCCAGCAATCAGTGACAATATTATAGTGATCATAGATATCATGGCAGCACGCCATTCATAAAAGAACAGGAAGAATAGAAAGGCCACAATTAACGTGCTTATGATTAATCCAGTTGCAAGATTTTCAATAGACGCATTGATAAATGTTTCAGGCTGATATATTTCAGTGTCAATTGCTACTCCCGTCAGTCCCGGTGCCAGTTTATCCATAGCATCCTCAACTGCTTCGGAAACTTTTACCGTACTTGCCCATGGAAATTTTTCAACAACAAGTAAAAGGCCTTCATTTCCATTAATTATGGCATCCCCAATTAACGGTTGATGATTTTCCACGACTGTTGATATATCTTCAAGTACAAGATCCTGCCTTCCATAAACCGAAACCTGGCCAAGTTCCTCAGGAGTGGATATGGGCAAAACGTGCCTGATACCAAGTCGCTGATTCGGGGTATCGAAAAATCCTCCCGTTCCAGGCGTTGAAGAGTTCAAAAAGCTCAATGGTGATACCCAAAGCGCTTCACCGGTTGTTTTTACAACATCATGTAAAGTTACTTCGTTGTCATTCAATATCTTCGGATCCACCTGCACCTGTAACTGTCGTTTTCGCTGACCCCATATGGAGACATTAGCTACACCTTCTACACCTAACAGATAGGGCTGAATGGTCCAACGGGCAAGCACGGAGAGGTCAATCAGGGAAAGATCGGGCGAACTTGGACTTAGTCCAACCATGATTACCCTGCTAGTCGATGAATAAGGCTGCAGCATCAATGGAGCTTTTGACACATTTGGCAAAGCATGTGCCTGGGTCAACCTTTCAGCTACAACCTGCCGGGCTATCATTGGATCTGTTCCTGGTTCAAAGACACAAACCACCCGGGAAAGTCCGGGTATGGATTCAGACCATATTTCTTCAACATAGGCTATTCCATTGAGCAAATCCTGCTCTAATGCCACCGTGAGAATTTGTTCGATTTCATCCGCAGACAGCCCAAGAGCTTCCGTTTGAACTTCTACGTATACAGGTGAGTATTCGGGGAATACACCCACTGGCACATCGCCCAGTTGATAAAAGCCAAAGAATATCAGCAAGGCGGCAAGGGAAACAACCAATACTCGTGATTGAATGCCCGAGAAAATAATAGATCGCATTTTGATAAATATTTAATTTAGGGATCACCTTCTCGACATGAGATAGGTTAAAAATTTAGGATTCAGTTTGTGATAAATTTCAAATGTTTTGAATTTCCTAACTATATTAATTCTACTCTCTTTATGAAAAAGAGCAATAAAGTGACAATCGTCCAATGATTGTTATCTAATACAGTTCGATTAAAAGAACTATAGTGACGATATAGTAAGGTAACTACATTGGATGGAAAGAAGGAGAACATCTGTGTTCAATTGGAGCTGGTTAGTAAAGGTGCTTATGTCTTATCGCTTGTTTTATCAGGGAAATTTGGAAAATGATTTTTGAAAACAAACCACTACATGACAGGTTATAAAGTGTTAAGAGCAACCCTTGAAAAGAACTTCTTTCCAAGGGTATTTAGATTCAAAAATTTCTACGGTTGTGTGCATAATGAATTTTAAATAGGAAAAATTTTCTATTTAAATTATTCACGGCCCACAAGTTATGATTTAATATTAATATTCCTAATTTTTTGTAGATAAATATCTGCGATAGAGAGTTTTAAATAAAATGTTATGATAAGTAATGTGATTAAATCCTGCTCATACATCATATAAATGAATCAAATTATTCCTCCAGCGGAAAGCATGGTTCGGTTTTTCCATATGTATTTTTGCTATGTGTGTACGCGCTGGCTTCAAGAGCAAGTGCATCTTCACGCAACTTTGCCATACCGTCGGGTCCCAGTTGCATAACATCAACCAGTTCGAGAAGTTCCGCGGTGGGATCATCGCCTCTATATCCAACCTGGATATTTCCTATACCCTGGGCCCAGTATTTTAACTGAAATACGCCTATTTCCTCCATACTGGTTTCAGAAATCACCATTACATTATCATAACAACCCATAGGAACGCACGTTTTTAATCCCATTTGGTCGACTTTCCCACGGTCGGTAAAATCAACAGATGGACCCCATCCTTGCGAATAACTGGGTGAATCTACCCATGGATTCGCTTTCATTGAAATCCCGGCTATCGCTTTTTTTATACCCGAGATCCAGCAGAAAGCACCATCAAATTTTCCTTCCTCATCATACTCTTCAGGATACTCTCCCATACGCCAAACGTTACCCTCTTTATCCTGCGCGAAGAAGGCAAGTTCTGCTTCAAGCAACTGACCTTGTTCAAAATCCAGGTCCCAGGTTACCACGCACTTAATGCCTTCAATTACCTTCACGAGGTCCGTTACGTGAATCACAACCCGATGTGGGATGGGATTATCATCATCATCCAGGGTAGAGCCAGCATATACATATCTCATCCCTGGCTTTAATGGCATCCAGTCGTTGTCTATGTTTGTTGAATTGTCATCAAAGATAGTGGGATCGAAATCTTCCCATTGTTTTTCATCGCCCTCCTCATCCTGAGCGATACTCGAGATACTAAATAAAAAAAGAAATGTTAAGATGCCGAGAAACACCCAAAAAGGTGATGTTGTTTTCTCATTCTGCTGTTTAAAATTGATTGATTTCGATTTCATGATAATTCGATTTTTAAGATTAGTCTTGTGAAACGTGATTATTTATTTATATAATTTAAAATAACAATATTCAGAATCCTGCTTAAAATTGTAATGCCTGTTTTTTCATTCTTCATCTTCAGGTGGTGGTTTTCCAGCTTCGATTTCATCTTCAAATTTCATATCTTCAGACTTCCTTTTCTGAAATCTTTTGCCAAAACGATATGTAAATCCTAAATATATGATTTGTGTATTACGTCCATATGTTGTCTTTTGATATAAGTCCGGGGTATCTGTAATACTTTCCCATTCCACCGAGCTGAACACATCGGATATGGTTAGTGACAATGATGCCTGTTTTTTAAAAAGATCCTGTCGAAATCCCAAATTCAACAACGGAACGCCCTCAAAATGCCCTTGAGGGGTTTGTCGCGCCGATCGATAGTATGCATTTAATTGGGCAGATGTAGTTTTTGTGATTGTAAAATTAGCTGCCAATTTGAAGTCCCAGTTAAATTGAGAATTATCAGAAGAAAATCCCAAACTACTGGCATCCAAAGAACTGTAAAATAAATTGGCGCTAACATTCAAATTTATCCAGTCTTTGTAGTTTTTAGTAAATACAAACTCCAAACCAGCAGTTCGCTCAGTATCCAGATTGGTAAATCTGGTTTGTAAAACAGTATCTTCAACAATTTCCCTGATTTCGGTAAATGCATCTAATTTATG
>SDBV01011713.1_pt1 | contig 11318 bp, 10 predicted proteins | sample 2277081 | NCBI WGS metagenome assembly SDBV01 (sample SAMN10402039, study PRJNA504765) | marine sediment metagenome | isolation source: marine sediment core GS10_PC15, 223 cmbsf | place: Arctic Ocean: Southern Knipovich Ridge | collected 2010
CTATTACGCATAGGAAGCACGCCTTTATTTCTCTTTCTAACTGTTGGTAGTGTTGCAGTTTTATCCACTAGTACAATCTATACAGTTATACAGTCTAAAGGTAGCCAAGATGGGAGCATAAGAAAAAAAAAATTTATCACAAAAAAAATGGCACCTAAAAAGAAAATAGAAGATATTTTTGAAGATTACATTGATGCCATGCCTTCAATAGAAGAATATGTTGAATCAAATGGGTTCTATGAAGATATGGAAGTAATTAATAAATATATTTTCTCAATATTTAGTAAAGATGAAATATATAAAATAAATCTTTTAGGATTATCAAAAATTGACAAGATATTGTTTATTAGAGAAATGTTATATTTTAGTCATGAAGAGAGGAGCAATTTAATCGAATCTATGTTGAAAAACCAGGAAAAAAACGATGAAAAGATAACTTATACATCCCCTATGACGACTATTGAAATGGAAGACCAGATCCGTGTTTATATTAGGTCATTAATCGAATCTGGTGAGAAAACCAAGATAATTATTATTGACACAACTGATTTTATAAGTACAATCAAGGAACGCATTGGAATATTATTTGATTACGAATTAGAAGATTTCCTAATATCCTCTGGAGGACTTATTCTGGAGGGCTCTTCGGATCTTCTTGTGAAAGATTTTGATATAGCCGATGATGACATCATTGCATTGATACCACATCGATTATAATCGTATTTCTTTCTTTCGAGATGCTCTACCCTCGCTAACTGGAATAGCCTTATAAATTTTTGTTTCTAATATTTTTGAATTTAGTTAAAAATAGTTCTGATTTCTTCAAGAAAAGAAAGAAATGAAAAAAAAAATTAAAAATTTCGGAATAAAGTTAACCCGCTGTTGAGGCAGGTATCAGTAATATGTCATCACCGTCAGTTATGTTATAGTCTAAAAGCGGAGATGACTCTTCAAGTGTCACACCGCCGCTAGATAAGTGGAAATCAGCAGGATCTAAACCAAATAAGTTTCCTACAGTTTGTTTTATACTTCCAACGATGTTTCCCGTATCAATAACCATTTTTTGTTTTTTCTCACCTGGACCAATTGTAGACATAAAAAAAACGGAAATCTTTTTCCCTCCAGGTACAGTTCTTACAGAAGGAGTTTTAGATTCGATCTCCGGTTCTGGTGTCTTTTCTGATGATTCTTCATTTTCATCATCTAAATCTTCATCCAATTCATCTTCATCAAAACCCATCTTTCATCCCATTAAAAATTTAGATTAAATGTTTTTCTATTATATAAATAAATATACGAAATTCTATTATTAAATAAATATACAAAATAGAATAATATATTCTTTTTTGTATTTTTGTCGTTTGAAATTTATGATTTTAATGCTAAACTGAAAATTATTTAAAATTCCTTAAATTGATGTTAATATGAATGATGATACACCTCCCAAATATCAAATACATGAGAAAACTCCTAATGAAGAGTTAGATCAAGTCCCTAATAAAAAATTACTAAAAAAAATAAAAGCGGAACGTGCGAAGCTGGAAAGGGAAAAAACTGAATGGGCAAAAGTAGTCAATAGTATAGAAGGATATAAAGAAACTATAAGAGATCTTGAAAAAAAAAGAAAATTTAAGGAATTTGAAATTAGAGATTTTCTGAATCAACGTGAACGTTTAACAAAGGAATTGAATGGAATGAAGAAAGAAGTTGTAACTCAAAGAAATCGTTTAGAAGATATCAAGCGACTTCAGAATAATATACTAAATGAGAAAAAGGACCTAGAGAAAAAGAAATCAATGGCAGAATCACGGATTAAGGAAATTAAAACTAAAACACCTGGAATGGAGAGAAGAGAAGATGCCCTTAAAAGAACCATTGAAGATTTGGAAGAGAAATTAATGGATTTAAGAAATGATATCAAATACCTAACAAAAGAAAGAGATAATTTAAAGAGAGAAATAAATGACCTTGAAAAGAATATTTCGGCTGAGAATGATCGAAATAATTTAGAAAAAAGAAAAATGAAGGAATTAAAAGATAAAATACGTTATGAAAAAAATAACTTAGACCTTGAAGCTCGTGATATTAAAAAGAAAAAAGATGATTTGAAGAAATTTAAAGATCGATTAAATAATGATATTAGTGATCTAGAACGTGAGAGAAATCAACAAGAATCCCGATTAAAAGAATTGAATAAAAAAATCCCACAAATGGAAAATAAATCAGATTCTTTAGAAGGAAAAATCAATAATCTTGAGGATAAGCTAAGACAACTAAATAACGATTTAAAAGAATCACAAAATGAAAAAAATCGAATTGAAGATGAAAAAAGAAATTATAAGGAATTAAAAGAAAACATACGTTATGAAAAAAAGAAGTTAGACCTTGCATCAAATGATATTAAAAAGAAAAAAGTGAATATACAAAAAAAAAAAGATGATTTAAGGAAATTCAAAGATCGAATAAATAAAGATGTAAGTGATCTAGAAAGAAATAAAAGACGGCAAGAATCACGCTTTAGAGAATTGAATAAAAAAATCCCACAAATGGAAAACCAAGCGAGATCTTTAGAAAAGAAAAATAGAAATATTGAGAGTGAGCTAAGAAAACTAAATAACGATATAAGACGATTACAAGATGAAAAAAATCGCCTTGAGAATAAAAATCGAAATGAAGAGAGAAGAATTGCTAAAGAAAAATCATCCAATGAAAGAGAAAAAAGTATAATTAAACGTGAAAGGGAGAAATTACAAAAAGATAAACAGCAATTAATGAAAGAAAGAAGAAATTTTGAAAATGAACTAAGAAGAGCAAAATCAATTCCAAAATCAAGAATTAAAACTAAAACTCCTTCCAAATATTAAAAGCAGTATTATGAGTTCACTGTCCATTCCTAAAGGAATTGAAGGAGATTATATTGAAACCAAGGAAGATAATCTATTTTTTGATGTAAAAGGATTGCTCCATCCAAAAAACAGAAAAATTTGTTTTATTAGATATATTCCAGATCCTAAAGGAGATAGAATAAAGGCTAATATAAATTATAAAAAAATTTATGATTTAAATAATAGGTATTCTTATTTAAAAGAATTTTATCCAAAGTATCTTTTTTATTCTAAAGAACTTGATTTAGAATTACAGGGTGTAAAAAATAATGATATTAAAAAGATATTTACTCCAAGAGACTGTTTTAGAGAGTTATCCAATAAAAATCACATTACTAAAATTGAAAATCGTTCTAAACAACTATGTGAGTTGTTTTTAAATAAAGGTGAAATTCCAGAAAATTCGATTGGTATTACAGGATCAACTATGATTGGATTAGCTAAAGAAAATTCTGATATTGATCTATTAATATATGGGACAGAAACGAGTGTAGCATTTCAAGAGAAATTAAAATCAATTTTTGAAATCTCAAATAAATGTAGGATGTATAAAAATGAAGAATATAAACGGCATTATAAGTGGAGAGTAGGTGGCTCAAACATTTCTTTCCAAAATTTCTTGAAAAGCGAAACGAGAAAGTTACACCAAGGCAAATTCTATGGAATTGACTTTTTTCTAAGGTATATTAAAAGTCCCGAGGATTGGAATGGAAATTTCTATGATTTTAAATTTGAAAATTATGGAAGAATAAGTATCAAAGCAAAAATAATAGACTCTAGTGATTCGATATTTACCCCTTGTTCTTATAAAATCACACCAATAAAAATAATTGAATCTGATATAAAATTTGATGATGTTCTTTTAAATATCCTTAGAGAAATAAGCTCTTTTAGAGGAAGATTTTGCGAACATGCAAAACTAGGAGAGATTGTGTTAGTTGAAGGCAAGTTAGAAAAAATTTTTTATAAGAATAGTTTTATTCATTTTCGAATACTTCTTGAGGATCAAATTAAAGATAAAATGATTATATTAAGCTGAAAATAACAAATATAATATTTATTGTCAAATTTAAAATTTTTAAAACTATTTCATTTTAATTAATAATGGATATTTTTAATACTGATTTACACATTCATTCTCCGCATTCAATTGCTGTATCAAAATCTTTAGATTTAGATTCAATGCTTGAAACAAGTAATAAGAAAGGTTTACATATACTTGGAACAGGTGATATACTACAACCGGAATGGCTCAAATACATGGAAAAAAATCTGAAGAAAGATGAAAATGGAGCTTTTTCCTATAAAAATGTTTATTTTATTCTTCAAACTGAGATAGAAGATAATAACAGTATTCATGAAGTTGTTTTATTTCCAGATTTTACTTCAGTCAGAGAAGTACAAAAGAAGTTAATCCCCCACTCTAAAAATATTCTAGGAGATTGGGGTGGTCGCCCCCATGTAGACTTATCTCCTGCAGAGTTAGTTGACATTGTTGTTGATTCGGGATGTTTAATAGGACCAGCACATGCTTTTACTCCTTTTAAAGCTATATTCAGACAAGGAAAATTTAAAACATTAAAAGAGTGTTATCAAGATGCAGCAAAAAACATATATTTTCTTGAATTAGGATTATCTGCAAACACAGATCTAGCAGATCGTTTAGATTGTTTGAAAAACATTACATTTCTAAGCAATAGCGATTCACACTCCCAAGGACCTCGTGCCCTTGGTCGAGAATTCAACAAATTTGAAATTGATAATCCATCTTTTGAAGAGATCTTATTAGGTATTAAAAGAAAAGATGACCGCAAGATAAAACTAAATGTAGGACTTCATCCTAAATTAGGTAAATACTTTAATATGTTTTGTTACAAATGTAGAAGGAGAGTATTATTCAAAAAAGATAATAAAAAAGTTGATGCTCCATTCAATCAATATTCAATTTCAGATAATTTTATAATTTATTTTTCAAATGAACCCCTATATTCAAGAAAAGAATACATTAAGAATGTATCTAAAAATAAAATAGTATGTCCTGCATGTAAAGAAGAATTTAAGAAGAATTTTAAAGTAAAATTAGGTGTAAGTGAAAGAATTGATGCCATTTCTACATTTGATAAACCTGTTCATCCCAAACATAGACCACCTTATATTAATGCTGTGCCATTATTTGATATCCTCCGTTCACTCAAGGGAATAAAAAGTACAAGCAGTAAAACAATTCTAAACCATTATTACAATACTATTAAGGATCTTGGTACGGAATTTGAGATTTTAATTGATATTCCACTATACATGATTGAAAGATTTGATGAAAATATTGCTTTTACTATAAATGCTATTAGAAATAATGATATTAAGTATACTCCAGGGGGAGGGGGAACATATGGTCAAATTAATCTTAATTTATAAAAAAAGAATTGAACTTCTTTAAGAAAGTTTAAAAATTTCTTTAATTACTTTAGGTATAAAAATTGGTCTTATTAAGTAATTAATATTTAGCTCTCTTTTCTTAATACAATATAATAGAAATAAAATATAATCAACTATGATGAAAAATAAAAAATTAGAGATGAAACGCGAAGTTTGGGAACATTTCAGACAATATAGAAAGACACCTATTCAAAAAAGATATTTAACAATGCTAAAAGAAGAGGAATTGATTGGAAATAAAAAGCAACCAGAATAATTTTAAGAAGAGATATTTCAATTAAACAACAAATTCTAAGTTAAGGTCAAGTAATTCTCCACATAGGTGGCAACACATCCAATCGAAACATTTTAAAGAGATTATCATAAGTTCAATCTGGCTTCGCCTAAATTGATTTCTGAATTTTTTCATATAACCGCAAGAAGGGCAAGAAATAATTGCTCTAACCTTAATCAGATCATTATTTTCCGAGCTATTTATGGCTCTCTCCGTATTTTCTTTTGTATTACCAATTTCCATATTTCTTTACCCTAAACATGATAATCATGAAAATTTAACCTTATAAACTTTTTCTACAACAATTATTCTTTTATTTCAGATGAAAAAACAGATGATAAACCCAAAATCCAAGCCAAAAAATTTTATTTTATAAAACGATCAAAAAAAACAAATATTAGTAAATACTAATAATTTCCCTGAAGTATTAAAATCTTTGAAGAAGTTAGAGGAAAGAAAAGTAAGGATTTACAAAATGAAATTTCAAAATTTCGTGTTATCTAGATACTACTTTCAAATATTATTTAGGTATTTTTCATGTAACATAAAATACTTTTTTTTTTTTTGATGATACATAATGGATGATACTACATTTGATTTAACAAAAATAGCAAAATCTCGCTTATCTGTAAGAGATAGGTTTAATGAAATAGCAAAAAATAACCAAAATCCTAATTCTAATCCTAGTTGTGATGAAGATAATTTTTTAGCAGATTTAATAAAAGTTTTAAAAATCAAATCTCTGGTAGTGGGTGTCGGAGGTGCAGGGAATAATACAGTTACACGCTTAGAGGATATGGGCATAAGCAACGCTGAAACTCTAAATATTAATACAGATGCTCATGATCTCTATTATTCTAATGCAAAACATAAATTACTAATTGGAAAAGAACGATGTCAGGGGATGGGATCTGGAAATGATCCTACTGTTGGTGCTGAAGCTGCTAAGGAAGACTGTATAAGGTTAACCAAAACATTGAATGCTGATATAATATTTTTAACATGCGGTTTAGGAGGCGGCACAGGTACAGGTGCTGCTCCTATTATAGCACAAGAAGCAAAAAAAAATAAAGCAATTGTAGTTACCTTCTGTTCTCTTCCATTTAAATCAGAAGGAAATCAAAGAGCGGCAAGAGCAAAAGAAGGTTTAAAAAATCTTGCTAAATACTCTGATTTTTTAGTCCCAATCCCAAACGATAATCTTTTAGGAATAGTTGGAGACATTCCCATGATAGCTGGTTTTAAAGTTATGGATGAAGTTCTGATAAGAAATATCAGTGAAGTTGTTCATTTAATTAACAATTGTGGTTTAGTCAATATCGATTTTGCTGATGTAAAAAAAATATTTATAGAAAAAGATAAATACCCAACTGGATTAATTGGCATAGCTGAGTCTATAGGAGAAGAATCTGATTTAATTGAAAAAGCTAAATTAGCTATAAATAATCCCCTTTTGCAACCAGACACTAGTCAAGTTAAAAGATGCTTAGTATCTGTTTCTGGAGATCATACTCTGTCTTTATCTAAAATTGATAAAGTAATTTCTACTATTTCAAATGAGATTCCCGAAGAAGCTCAATTAAAATTTGGAGTTCAGAACAATCCCAACTTAGGATCAAAAGTAAAAATAATGGTTTTAGCAAATGGACCTGTTTCTCCGTTTGTACGAGCGGCTGTAGATTCTGTAACTGATTCTTCACCTCTAAGTATTTTTGGTTTTTAGATATAATAAAAAATTAACTTTTCTTTATAAAAAATAGGTATTCTTAGAATAGCAAAAAGTTATATTTTGTTAAAAACTGTTTTTATTTACAAATTTGATCCTTCTTTTTTCATCAATTTAGGTTTCTAAGAAGATCTCCTTATCTCATAAATCGAATAAATCTATTTTTTTTCTTTTAAGTGTTTAATTGTTCGACGAGAGTAATTCTCGTTCATAATATTAACAATTGATGTAATTCTATGAGAATCAAAGGAATTATAAGATCTTAAAATTTTTTTCCATTTATATTACTTTACTTTCTTAGAATTCTTATTAAACCATTCTTTAAGCTTTTCAAATTCTATTAATCCTTGTGCAACATTCATAGTCATACTATAAATTTCGCCTTCAATTGGGGAAAACTCATATCCCCTTTTAAATAAGAGGATATATGCTAACAAAGAACCTATTCTTTTATTTCCATCAGAAAAATAATGATTTTCTATAATTTCCTTATATAAAATAGTAACTTGATCCCAGATAGTTGGAGCATCTTGGAAAGGCATACCCCATTTAACTTTATCAAGAGTAGATATTAATCCATGACGATTCATTAAGTATCCTGCTTTAAATTGATTTTTAAATAAGGCTTCAATATATTCAACTGAAGGAACCCATACCACTAATCTTCACCAAGTTTTCTCCATTCTTCTCCATATTTTTCCATGAATTTCTTAATAATTTCGCGGTCTTCCTCTAATCCTTCCCTAGCTACCATTTTTTGACTTTCTAAATACTCCTTAAAATAATTCTGAATTAAATAACGAACAACTTCTGCATCATTTTGTATCCCCAAGGAGGATTTAATAATGTCAAAACGGGTTGAGAGATTACCTCTTAATTCAGTATGTAATACTTTTGGTTTTTCTTTTTCCATTTAAAACACAATTTTAATTATTATTTTACAAAATATTACAGATTATTATAAATTATAAATTTTTGTAATAAATTATTATTCACTAAATATTTTAAATTTGTTAATAATAAAATATATGTTATTTAACATAGTGGTTTAGAATCATAGATTAAGTTTTATTTTTAGACTTCATTTTATTTCAAATATCATTAATTATGAAAAATTCAAGATTTAATAGGATTAATTATAATGATCGATAAAAAAATGCCTAAAGAAGAATTAAAAAGAGAAATTAGGGAATTTTTAGAAAAGAGGAAGGTTTTAGTATTATGTACTTGCAATGACAACATTCCTCGAGCGACACCAATGGATTTTTATATTGAGAAGAACAGTTTTAATATTTATGTAGGTCCAGCTCCAGGGAGGAAAGTTAAGAATATTAAAAAAAATCCAATTGTTAGTATTGGCATATATACTCCTTTATCAGATAGTAAAATTCAGGGAATGCAGATTACCGCTTCAGGTGAAGACAGGTTAATTTTTTTAAGGGAAAGTAATGAAGAATTTAAGAAAGCCCAGAAAATTGTGAGAGGAAAGAGAAAATTGATTTTAAAGATAATTCCTGAGAAAATAGAACTACTTGATTATGATTTCATTAAAAAAGGATATTCCCGGCTGCAATATTTAGAAAATTTTTAAGTTTTTATATATTTTTTATGAAAGAATTAATTAGGTTAAAATATAAGAAAATGGTAATACAAGAAAAATTAAAAAAACTAAAAGAATCTCGAATTTGAAAAAAATGCTCTCAGATAAAGAACAGAAAGAACTGAAGAAGGCTAAAACTGATAAAGATTTAAAGAAGGTTTTTAAAAAAATAACTTCAAAAGTTCCTGATAAATATTTTCCTACAATAGAATTAAAGGAATTAGGATACTTAAGGAAACAATGTGGTTCTTGTGGAACATATTTTTGGAGTGTACTTAAAGATAGAAAAGTATGTGGTGATCCTGTATGCTCTGGAGGGTTTCAAGTTGTTTTTAACAATCCGAGTAAGTTAAAATTATCATATATTGATGTTTGGAATAAAATTGTTGAGATTTTACAGCCTCGAGGATATAAACCCATTAAAAGGTATCCGTGTGTCGCAAGGTGGAATCCTACATCTGAATTTACAATAGCTTCGATTTCAGCTTTTCAACCATATGTCATAACTGGGGAAGTCGAACCTCCCGCAAAAAAACTATTGATCCCACAGTTTTGCTTAAGATTCAACGATATAGAGAACGTAGGAATCACTTCAAGTCATTGTACAGGTTTTGTAATGATAGGTCAGCACACGTTTGTCTCTCCAGAGGAATGGAATCAAGGTGAACTATTCATGGATATGCATGATTTTATATATGAAGGAGTAGGGATACCAAAAGAAGAAATTACAATTCATGAGGATTCTTGGGCTGGTGGTGGTTCATTTGGATGCAGTCTTGAATTTTTCAGTAGAGGTATAGAACTTTTTAATCAAGTTTATACCATGTTTGAGCAAACTTATGAGGGTCCAAAAGAGCTTAAACTTAAAGTTCTTGATATGGGACTTGGTCAAGAACGAGTTGCGTGGTTCTCCCAAGGTACCCCTAATATGTATGAAGCAATTTTTCCTTATGTTTTATCAAAATTAAGAGAAATTACAAAAATAGAATTAGATTTAGAGTTGTACAATCAATTTTCTCAATATTCTGCTTATTTAAACATAGATGAAGTTGATGATATGGATAAGGCATGGCAACGAGTCGCTAACGAATTAAACATTAGTGTTGAGGAACTTAAAAATAAAATAATGCCGATGACCGCTCTTTATTCTGTTGCTGAACACGCTCGAAGTTTATTATTTGCGATTAATGATGGAAAGCTTCCTTCAAATGTTGGAGGGGGATATAACCTTAGGGTGATATTTAGAAGGGCTATTAGTTTTATAGAACTTTTTAAATGGGATATAAATATGGCCGATGTCTGTACTTGGCATGCTGAAGAGTTAAAAGATATTTTTCCTGAAGTATCTGAACATTTAGATGAAATTAGAGAAATTTTAAGTTCTGAACGAGAAAAATTTTATGCAACTAAGAAAAAAGCGGGAAAATTATTGGAAAAAGTTATAAAAGAAGGCGAAATTTCTACAGAAAAAATAATTGAATTATATGATTCCAATGGAATTAATCCTGATATGGTGAAAAAAGCGGCAAAAAAATACGGCAAAAAAATAAAAATACCAGATAATTTTTATAGATTGGTTGTTGAAAGGCACGAAAAAGAGGAACAAATTCATGCAACTGAGAGAGAAATTAAGTTGGACTTAGAAGGAATTCCCGACACGGAATCTTTATATTATTATGATTATATGAATATTTCAAATAAGGCTAAAGCCCTAAAGATTTTTGATAATTTGGCAGTTTTAGATAAAACTGTTGCCTATCCTACATCTGGTGGCCAATTGCACGATATAGGTGAAATAAATGGGCAAAAATTTTCAGATGTCTTCAAACAAAAAAACATCATTATTCATGTGTTAGATGAAAAACCTACTTTTAATATAGGAGATAATGTAATTATTAAAGTTGATAAAGATTGGCGAACTCAACTTTCTCAACATCATACAGCCACACATATTGTGAACGCTGCGGCTCGTGATATCTTGGGGAGTCACGTAAACCAAGCTGGTGCTAAAAAGACACTCAAGAATTCTCATTTAGATATTACTCATTATAAAAAAATTCCTGAAGAGACCCTTATTTTTATTGAAAAAAGAGCTAATGAAATTGTAGAAGAGGAAATAAACCTTAATCTTAGTTTTATGCCACGTTCTGAAGCAGAACAAAAATATGGTATGACTATTTATCAAGGAGGTGCTGTTCCTGGCAAAAAAATTCGAATTGTTGAAGTGCCAGGAGTGGATGTTGAAGCTTGCGGTGGTACTCATTTAAATAATACATCTGAAACGGGTTATATCCATATTATAAAAACACAAAAAATTCAGGATGGGATTATAAGATTAACCTTTACAGCAGGAAAGGCAACTGACAAATTAAATGAAAAATATAAAAATATATTAGG
>SDBV01011714.1_pt1 | contig 11318 bp, 10 predicted proteins | sample 2277081 | NCBI WGS metagenome assembly SDBV01 (sample SAMN10402039, study PRJNA504765) | marine sediment metagenome | isolation source: marine sediment core GS10_PC15, 223 cmbsf | place: Arctic Ocean: Southern Knipovich Ridge | collected 2010
TCCCCCAATATCGTGGTTCCACATGCTCTGATTTCTCGCGCCTGGTTCCACATGCACTGATCCCTCGTTCCTGGTTCCAATGTTCTGCGTTGGAACCTTCCACCTCCCTTTTCCCCGATCCAATAATCTACTCGCCTTTATCCTGATTCCACTTCCCTGCATTGGAGTCACCTGACCTCTCTTCCCCTTTACACCCGCAGCTCCCTCACCCTCTCACTCCCCCGCCCACCAACCTCCTTCAGCCTTTCTCCACCCAGCTCTTTCTCTCTTTGCGCTAGCACAAAGAACAAAATTGGAAAGAAAAGTATCATTTGGCTATTATCAGCTAACCCTACCAAGGTGTACTTGCTTTGTCTACTGAGCGAGATTCAATCTCCCTGCAAATGACCATCTCCGAGATCTTAGACCGCTGGCCTGAGATCATCCCCATTTTTTTAAATCGCAGGATGGCCTGTGTTGGCTGTTCGCTAGCAGATTTCATGACCCTGGAGGATGCCCTGGATATTTATCACCTGAATATGGAGTTGTTTATTGAAGAAATTGAAAATGCTATCCAAACCCGAAAATCTGAAACGGATGTCTCTTAGACTGTCTCATATTAATACCCCCTATTCTAAGTTCGCCTGAGGAGAAATACAAGATGAAATTAAGAACCATGAAGAAATACTTACTCCCCTTCGTTTTGATGGTTGTGGTCGGCTTTTTGCTGGTCACTGCCTGCAGCGGTATTGGCGGTGATACCGAAACACCTGAAAGCGCGGCTGCCCCGGGTGATATCTATGCCATCGCCGCAGAACGCGGACTCACCCCAGCTGATATTGAAGCAGCCGTCAAAACTTATACCCCCACTGGGCAGCATGACGAATACATCATGTTCGCTTCTGGTGGACATTCCGGTCAAATGCTCGTCATCGGTATGCCGTCCATGCGCCTCTTGAAAGTCATCGGAGTCTTCACTCCTGAACCCTGGCAGGGATGGGGTTATGGCGCTGAATCCTCCATGGAAGTGCTCGAACAGGGCAAAGTCAATGGTGAGGAAGTCCTTTGGGGTGATACCCATCACCCGGCATTGAGCGAAACTGGTGGTGAATACGACGGTGAGTGGGTGTTCATCAATGATAAAGCCAATGCTCGCATCGCTGTCATCGATCTGCGGGATTTTGAAACCAAGCAGATCGTGAAAAACCCCATCGCGATCAACGATCATGGCGGCACTATGGTCACCCCGGATACCGAATGGATCATTGAAGGTGGTCAGTATGCAGCTCCACTCGGCTGGGAGTACGCTTCCCTGGAGGACTACGAAGAGGAATACCGCGGCATGGTCACCTTCTGGAAATTCGATCGCGAGAGCGGGCGTATCCAGACCGATAAATCCTTTGCCATAGAGCTGCCTCCTTATTGGCAGGATCTGTGCGATGCTGGTAAGTTGGTCAGCGAAGGATGGGTTTTCTGCAACTCCTTCAATACCGAGATGGCGACCGGTGGCGTTGAGGATGGCGAACCGCCTTTTGAAGCCGGTGCTTCCCAACGTGATATGGACTACATGCATATCTTCAACCTGGATAAAGCCATTGAGGTCTTCAATGCTGGTCAGACCGAGATGGTCGCCGATTTCCCGGTTATCTCGTTGCAGACCGCCATTGATGAGGAACTGCTTTACTTTGCTCCGGAGCCGAAGAGCCCTCATGGAGTCGATGTCTCCCCCGGTGGTGAGTACATGGTCGTCTCCGGCAAGCTCGATCCCCATGTAACCATCTACAGTTTCGAAAAAATCCAATCTGCTATCGCGGCTGGAGGATTCGAAACCGATGATTACGGCATCCCGATCCTGGCCTTCGACGACGTCGTTGAATCCCAGGTTGAGGTTGGGCTGGGCCCGCTGCACACCCAATTTGGTCCTGATGGTTATGCTTACACCAGCCTTTTCTTAGAACCTGCAGTTGCCCGTTGGACGATGGGCGGCCCGTATGCTGACCTCAACGATGATGAGCCCTGGTCGTTGGTCACCAAGACTTTTATCCATTATAATGTCGGTCACCTTGCCGCTGCAGAAGGGGATACAGTCAGCCCAGATGGGAAATATCTGGTCTCGCTGAATAAATGGGCTATTGATCGCTTCCAAAACGTCGGCCCATTGGTTCCTCAGAATTTGCAGCTGCTCGATATCTCCCAACCCGGTACCATCATGCCCCTGCTCTACGACATGCCGATCGGGATTGGAGAACCCCACTACGCCCAGATTATCAAAGCTGATAAACTCGATCCCTGGGAGGTTTATCCGGAGATCGGCTGGAATCCCGCGACCCAGAGCCTCGATCCAAACGCCACCCTGGCTGGCGAAGAGAGCATTGAACGGGATGGCAATAATGTGGAAATCTGGATGACCGCTGTCCGCAGCCATTTCAATCCCGAACACGTCGAGATCAATCAGGGCGATCACGTGACATGGCATATCACAAATGTTGAACGAGCTTACGATGCCACCCACGGCTTCTCCCTGCCCGGTTACAACATCAACCTCAGCATAGAGCCCGGTGAGACCGTCACTTTTGAGTTTGATGCCACACAAGACGGCGTCTTCACCTACTACTGCTCGGAGTTCTGCTCCGCGTTGCACCTCGAAATGGTCGGTTACATGCTGGTTCAACCCTAATCCTGCAAATCATTCAAGAGCAGGGGACGAATCCTGTCCCCTGCTCGGTTGTAAAAAGATCCTTATGTCTATTTCACTAGAAAAAATCATCGGTCCTCGCACCCCAAAGGAGAATCTGGCAGAAGATCGTTTTCGCTTTAGGCTGCCTATGATCCTTTTCCTAATCGCTGCGCTGCTGCTCATCGCTTCCATCTTTCTTCCCTACTGGAAGATGACCCTCCAGGCACCTCAATATCCCAAGGGTCTCAGCATCACGGCTTATATTTATAAGCTCACCGGTGATGTGAGGGAACTCGACGGATTAAACCACTATATCGGCATGCGCCCCCTGGCTGAGGCTGCTCAGCTCGAGCGTTCATTGAGTATTGCTGCCGTCAGTGTGTTATCCCTTTTGCTCGTTGCCGCGATTTTCATCCATTCCAAATATACCGTCCTTCTCGCCCTGCCAGCCATCCTTTACCCGTTTATTTTCCTGGGTGATATGTATTTCTGGCTGCGCAACTTTGGCCTTAATTTAGATCCGACTGCCCCATTCAGCAATTCCATCAAGCCTTTCGTTCCCCCTATCCTCGGAGTGGGCAAGCTGGCCCAGTTCGTGACCATCGCCCAGGTGCAGAGTGGATTTTATCTGGCCTTGATGGCTTCGATTTCTATCTTGATTGGTCTTTACTTTCAACGCCAGGCTTACAAACCCTTAGTTGATTTCCAGGCTGAGTCTGGAAATCAACCTGCCACTGTGTCAGATCTGGACTAGTCAGGCCACCCGTGAAAATCACCCTTTTCAAGTCATTGGTGCTCCTAATGCTTGTCCTTGCATTTACTCTCCCAGCTGAGAGTTCTTCTGCCAAGGATGACACTATTCTGATCGTCTCCCCACAAGGTCCCTACACTTCGATCTCTGCTGCACTGGACGCAGCCGTTAATGGTGATCGGATCGAAGTTCGTGGTGGATATTATTCTGGCCCGTTGGTCGTAGATAAATCAGTCACCTTGTCTGGAATCGATTGGCCGGTGATCGACGGGAATAACCAGGGTACGGTGGTAAAACTGGTATCCCCAGGCACTCACTTCCAGGGGTTCGTCATCCGGAACAGTGGCGCCTCCTTGGACCAAGAAAATTCTGGGATAGCAGGTGAAGCACCAAATTTAGCTATCGAACACAACCGCCTTGAGCAAACCCTCTTTGGCATATACCTTCGTGAAGCGCCAGGCACCGTTATCCGAGATAATTACATCCAGAGTAAGGATTTAGGTCTTGCACGTCGTGGTGATCCGATCCGGGTCTGGTTCAGCAACGATGTGCTCATAGCAGAGAACAAGGTGGAAAAGGGTCGCGATGTGGTCCTTTGGTATTCCGAAAACCTGACTGTTCGCGACAACATCATCACCGAGGGCCGCTATGGACTCCATTTCATGTATTGTGACGATGCTACCATCACCAACAACCTCCTGGCTTACAACTCGGTGGGCACATTCATGATGTACAGCCGGCGCCTGGAGTTCACCCACAACACCATCGCCTACAATCATGGACCCAGCGGTTTCGGCATCGGTCTGAAGGATATGGATGATGCCGTCGTCCAGGACAATCTGTTCCTGGCAAACCGGATCGGCGCCCATCTCGATAATTCGCCCCGCGAAGTTGACAGTCTCGGCACTTATGACGGCAATGTCTTCGCTTATAATGACATCGGCATAAACTTAATGCCTTCCGTACGCCACAACCAGTTCTCAAACAACAGTTTCATCGAAAATCAGGAACAGGTCAATATCGGTGGTGGCGGTATGAACCAGGATAATCTCTGGACAGTGGATGGAGTGGGAAACTTCTGGAGCGATTACGCTGGTTATGATCAAGGCGGGGATGGTTTCGGAGATGAGATTTACCGGGCTGACCGATTATTTGAGAACCTCACCTCCCGTTACCCCAATTTACGCCTATTTATTTTCAGTCCCTCCTCGCAGGCCGTTGACTTCGCGGCCAAAGCGGTGCCTTTCGTCCGCCCCCAGCCGAAATTGACCGATTCTCAACCATTAATGGCTCCCGTTTTCCCTAAAAACCTTCCGGCTCTGCCTGAAGAAAACGACATTTGGTTTCTTTGGGTATCAGCTGGATTGATCCTCACGGCCAGTATCGTCTTCCTGGGTGGTGCAGGATTGCTCCTCACACGATCGAACAAACCAGGTCCATCACCATATCGACCCCAGGTAGGAATTGGGAAAGCCCAGAAAGGAAATAATTCTTTGATTCAAGTCAAACAGCTAACCAAAAGTTTCAAGGGTATCACCGTCGTTGACCAGCTCTCATTTGAAATTATTACTGGTCAGGCAGTCGCTTTGTGGGGACCCAATGGTGCTGGAAAAACCACCTCTTTACGCTGTCTGATTGGCCTCTTGCCCTTTGAAGGAGAGATTACCGTCAACGGGATCGATGTTCGCCGCCAGGGAAAAGTTGTCCGCAAGCTGGTCGGCTTTGTCCCCCAGGAACTCGCATTTCACGATGATCTCACGGTGCAAGAGACCATGAAGTTCTACGCTCGCTTGAAAGGTGTTCCTAATCCATTAGAAGCACAAATCCAGCCCATATTGGCACAGGTTGATTTATCCGGACACGAGAGCAAACTGATCCGTGAACTTTCTGGTGGTTTGAAACAGCGCCTTGCGTTAGGCATCGCCCTGCTCGCAAACCCGCCCATTCTTGTGCTCGATGAGCCGACCTCCAATTTGGATTTCCACGCTCGCGATGACTTCCTCGATCTTCTGCTCGAGCTCAAAGCCAGCGGGATGACCTTGGTATTTTCATCCCATCGCCTGGAAGAGATCGCAACCTTAGCAGATCGAGTCCTGCTCCTGGAAAATGGGAAATTAATTGCCGATTGTCCCCCCAATGAGCTCAGTGCACAAACCGGCTGGAATGTCACTCTGCGTGTCCTCCTCGAAGGCCGGGATCTTATACCAGCGCTCGACACACTCTCCCAGCATGGCTTCGTCGCCTCCCCAAATGGTAAAGGCATTCGTGTCAAAGTCACTCCCGGTCAAAAAGGTCGTCCACTAAGCGTGCTTTACCAGGCTGGTATTCAAGTCGAAGATTTCGAAATTGAACAGCTGAATGAGTCATAGGTGAAAAGATATGCTTGATTTTAATAACGTCATCACCATCAGCCTCAAGGAGCTGCAGGATGCCCGGCGCAACCGCTGGTACCTGATTTACGTTTTAGTCTTCACAGGTCTTTCTCTGGCTCTCGCCTGGATGGGCATGACAGGCTTGGGCGATTATGGTTTGGCAGGATTTGGACGTACCGCGGCCAGCACCATCAATATCGTCCTGCTGGTCGTTCCCCTTATGGGACTCACTTTGGGTGCCATAAGCCTGGCAGGAGAGCGGGAACGCAACACCCTGCAATATCTTCTTGCTCAACCAGTTACTCAGTTCGAAGTCCTGCTTGGCAAATATTTGGGATTGGCGATCGCCTTATTCTCTGCCCTGGTTCTCGGCTTTGGCATCAGCGGAATTTTTATTTCGCTCCAGGGCGGAAGTGCAGAGATCAACCTCTACCTGCTGATGGTCTTGCTCGCCTTCATGCTGGCTCTGGTCAGTCTCAGCCTGGGATTCTTGATTTCTTCCATGGTTCGTAAAGGGTCAACTGCCATCAGCATCGCTCTCTTTATCTGGCTCTTGCTGCTCATTTTTGGTGATTTAGGATTGATGGGCACTTCTATAATGTTGAGATTGGGTGTCGGTCAGCTTTTAACCCTCACACTGCTCAACCCCATGCAAATCTTCAAAATCGCGGCGATCCTCAATATCCGCGGCTCCTTGGAAGTGCTTGGGCCAGCTGGTACCTATGCCTTACGGACCTACGGCACCCAGCTCATGCCGGGTTTGATCGCCATATTGCTCGCCTGGACACTGCTACCGCTGACCTTCGCTTATTATGCGTTCCGTAGATCTGGAGCATTTTAACAGAATGAATTTCGGATCCGTTTATTGATCGCAGGAGACAACTGAATTAATGATGACGCGTTCCAAGTTGATTGTTTTTCTTACCCTCGCTTTCCTGGTTGCCTGCCAATCACCGGTCGACCTTTCTCAACCACCTGAAATTCACTATGCGGAGGACGTGTGCACAGAATGCGGAATGATCATCAGCGAACCGCGCTTTGCGGCTGCATATTACACCGTTGATGGCGACGCCCGGCGCTTCGATGATATCGGTGGTATGGCAAGTCACCATGCCGAAAAACAGGAAGATGTTGCCCAATTCTGGGTTCACGATTATGATACAGAGGAGTGGATTATCGCTGACCAGGCATTCTTTGTGATGAGTGACCAGCTCCACACGCCGATGGATTTTGGTGTGGTCGCGTTTTCCGATCAGCCGCGTGCTCAGGAGCTGGCGTCAGAGTTTACCGCCATGGTCATGACATTTGAATCTGTAATGGATTCATTTCAGAACGGAACCACTTCCCACGAACACTCTGATTCGTGACTTGACTTGGGTTTCGCCCATCAAATATTTTAATTTCTGAGGAGACACGATGAAAAAAACTTTACTACCGATCACGGCACTATTGATCCTCTCAGCGCTTATCTTAGCTGCATGTGGAGGCTCAGCAGAACCAACCTACGCGCCGGAAGATGTCGCCCAAGGGGGAGTGTTTTATGCTTCCACTTGTTCTGCCTGCCATGGGCCCGACGCCAAAGGTCTGCCTAATCTAGGCAAGGACCTCACCACCAGTGAGTACGTCCGGGATAATGCTGATGATGCCCTCATGACCCTTCTTAAAGAAGGTCGTCCATCTGGTCATGAGCTCAACACCACTGGCGTGGATATGCCCCCGAAGGGAGGCAATCCCTCTTTATCCGATGACGATCTGATGACCATCATCGCATACCTGCGCTCTATCAATCAATAACAATGAATTAAGGGCGAAGCATCCACTGCAGTACGACAAAGAGTTTACTCGCTAAGCCTGGATGTTTCACCCGGTTGAATTTCCAATTAATCGAATCGAACTAAGGATAGCTCTCTGTTTGTAATGCTGAATGAAGTGAAACATCTCAAGAGCAACTCGTTCTCCGTCTGAAAGGTTCATAATATTCGTAGCGCCGGGTACTGTGTCAATCCCCCATAATACAAAAAAAGCCTGCCGAATGGCAGGCTCATTTTATATTATTGATCGAGATCCATCCCCAGGGCTTGGCTGGCTCCGGGTAAGAACATTTGAAAGAAGATTGCCTCCATTTCTTCCGCTGTATAAGGTCTCCCCGCTTCCAACCACCACTTGATCACACCCAATATCGCGCCAGCGAAATAATTCCCAAATAAATCTACTGGGATTTCGAGAGTCAACTTTTCGCTTTTGTCTCCCAGTTTATGGTGTAGATAGGCATTCACCGCATTGGTCATCATTGTCTGCAGCCGTTCAGAAACTTGGTCCACGCCCTCTCCCTGAAGCACAATCCGGTATAGTTCTTCATTTGCCGCAGCATGTTCGAAAATCATACCGATCGGTCGCCCGGGGTGATCTTCCGCTGGCAATACTTTTCCTTGCTGGCTCCAGAAGGAGAGTGGAATATCGGAGAGCTGTCCGACCAACTGATCCAACAACTCGTCAAATTGCTCTAAGAGCAGATCTTGCTTGGCGCTGTAATGCAGGTAGAAAGTTGTCCTGCCGATATCGGCCCGTTCAGTCAGCTCTTCGATGGTCACTTGTTCATAACCCTTCTCCGCCATCAAGTCCTGCATCGCTTCCCTTAGGGCGCGCCGTGTTCGCCGCACTCGACGGTCTTGTAGCCTTATTTCTTGAGCTGGCTTCATCACCTCTCCTTATTTCCTTGACCCGGCGAAGTTCTGGTCATGTTCCCGAGTTGAAAAGAAAATTAAATATAACTTAATTGTTATTGTTAACCCTGGGTGGAATTTGTAGTTCCTGGGTTAATCAAGAGCGCTGGTTGCCAATCTACGATTCCTGACAAAATCGTCTGTCGAAATAAGCTCTGTAAGTCTTCTCGGATAGTTGACAAAGCAGCTCTCTTCGCTTATAATCATGAACATTGTTTATTATAATACAATATTCAATATTTTTCCATGTGGATAATTGGACACTGTCTAATTATTTACCCCGCTTCTTATTGTAATCGAATTACAGGTAGGTAAACTTAGAGGATGCTTAACAATTTCGTCAAGTCAAATGGTCGCTCGGGCGGATGGTCAAAAGAGCGCAGCGCACAAAAAACGGTGAAATCTGAACAATCCCTGATCCGCCTCACCGATTTGGTGAAGACCTATAAATCTACTGCTGGGGAGCTTCCCGCCCTCAATGGCGTCAATCTGGAGATTTACTCCGGTGAATTTGTCGCCATAACTGGCAAATCTGGCGCGGGCAAGACCACCCTGATCAATATGATCACTGGAGTTGATCGCCTCACATCCGGTGAGGTCTGGGTGGATGACATGCCGCTCCATCAAAAGGGTGAGCATCAGCTCGCCCAATGGCGGGGTCGCACAATGGGTATCATTTATCAATCTTTCCACCTAATGCCGAACCTCTCCCTATTGGACAACATTCTGCTGCCGATTGATTTCTGCGGTCTATATCGGAATGGCGAGAGTATTCGCCGGGCAATGGATTTACTCACCCAGGTTGACCTTCAAGACCATGCTTACAAACCTCCTTCAGCCATCTCTGGAGGTCAGCAGCAGCGAGTTGCCATCGCCCGCGCTCTGGCCAACGACCCGCCCATCATCGTTGCAGATGAACCCACCGGACGGCTGGACAGCGTCACTGCTGAATCCATCTTTCAGATCTTCCTTTCTCTCTCAGAACAAGGCAAGACCATTCTCATGGTCACTCATGACCGCAGTCTCGCCCGTCGTGCCTCTCGCACTTTGGAAATAGCCGATGGCGAGATCACGTCCAGCAACCTATCTTCCAACGAGCGTTTAAATTAAGATGACAGAAATTTTATATACCGGAAAGGGGGCTGCCTCCGCGGCGAAAGGCAATCGCAGCCAACCTTTGATCGAGATGGAAGGTATCGTAAAAACCTTCAAAACCGGTGCCGGCGATTTCACCGCCCTTAACGGCGTCGATGTCTGTTTTTATGAGGGGGAATTTGTCAGCGCAGTTGGTAAATCCGGCAGCGGAAAATCCACCCTGGTCAATATGCTTACCGGCATCGACCACCCCACCTCGGGCACTGTCCGGGTTGGCGAGACTTACATTCACCAGCTCACTGAGGGCCAGATGTCCATCTGGCGCGGCCGCAATTTGGGAATCATTTTCCAGTTTTTCCAGCTGCTCCCCACGCTCTCAATTTTAGAAAATGTGATGCTGCCGATGGATTTCGCCAAGGTCATTCCCTTCCAGGAACGAGAAGCGCGCGCCATGCAGCTGCTCGAAATGGTCGGCTTAGAGGATTATGCCCACGATCTGCCAGCAGAGGTCTCAGGAGGTCAGCAGCAAAGCGCAGCCATCGCCCGCGCCCTGGCTAACGATCCGCCCATCATCATTGCAGACGAACCGACTGGTAATTTAGATTCTCGATCAGCTGATGCAGTATTCCAGATATTCTCTGATTTGGCTGGTCAGGGCAAAACCATAATCATGGTCACCCACGACAGCAACCTCGCTAAGCGTACTGATCGCATGATGCTGCTCAACGACGGTGAATTGGTAAATAAATGGATCGCAAACGCATTTCCAGAATTTCCTGACACCCGATTACTTTGGCTGACGCACCAAATGCAACCCCGGTTATTTGATTTTGAGCAGCCTATTCCCTTGCCAGATAATTCTCTGGCCGCCCTTTATCTATTCACCTCTGGTTCCGTAGAATTCGTCACTACCAACGGTTATTTTGGGAAAGATAAGGTCCGCCTGTATCCGGGAGAGTATCTCTCCCTGCCTGATGTCCAGAATTTCAGCGACGATGTTCTGGGGCTGCGCAGCACCCATGGCGAAAAAGTAGAAGCCCTTGTTCTGGACAAAAATGCCTTCCAGAAATGGATGGATGAAGATCAATTCGATCGGGCAAGTTTAACCACCGCTGCGATAGAACGCCTCGCATCATGGCACTCGAATGAGGGTACCTCAGCAGAAATCTCATGATGCGTCCCCGTTGGCAGAAAGTTCTCGCAGATTTGCGCGGCAATCCCGGCCGCACAGCCCTGGTGATTGCCTCAATCGCCGTCGGTTTGTTTGCCTTTGGCGTCATCGCAACTCTTTATCTTGTCATCCGCCAGGATATGCGCGAGGGTTATGCCGCCACACAACCCGCAAATATTCGCCTGCGAACGTCCCTGATCGATGAAGACATGGTTGACTCCATCCGTAAAGTCGCTGGGGTTAAAGAGGCTCAAGGTGCCCGCCTGCTCAGCCTGCGCCTCCAAAAAGCCCCGGAAGAATGGATTACGATTGAACTCAATTCTCAGAAAGATTTCGAGAATTCTTCCATCAGCAAACTATCCCTCGAAGAAGGTACGCTTAATCCCTCCAAACGTCAGATCTTGATCGAACGTTACAAACTTCCAGACATAAATGCTGAAATCGGTGATCGGGTCGCAATTGAGACTCCAGCTGGACAAATCCGCCTTCTTGAATTGGTCGGGGTCGTCAGCGATCTAACCAACGGAGCCTTTTCTGGTAATGGCGGCTT
>SDBV01011715.1_pt1 | contig 11317 bp, 14 predicted proteins | sample 2277081 | NCBI WGS metagenome assembly SDBV01 (sample SAMN10402039, study PRJNA504765) | marine sediment metagenome | isolation source: marine sediment core GS10_PC15, 223 cmbsf | place: Arctic Ocean: Southern Knipovich Ridge | collected 2010
CCGGTAAACCTGTACCTTTAGCACCTTATTTTCTGCCATGATTTTACCTCTTGACTTCTTGCTTTTTATAATAGAACGAATCGTAGCACTAAAAGCAAGTCCTGTCAAATCATCTAAAATGGTTTCTGTAATAACTTCTATCGCTAAGCAGCAATTATTAACTTTGAACGACATGGCATTAAAATTAGAGAAGACGACTGTTTTTCCTTGTTGGCGGTTTTGCCGTTGGAGCAACACTCATGATAATATCCCTATTTGCAATCACCTCTGCCTACAGGTATAATACCTGTCAGAATCATACAGGGTGTTAGAAGAATGGAACCATAGCATGAACGACCGGAAAAAAGTTGATTTTCCAGCTATCCGCTACCTCGAACCTTTGGCAAGCTATGTGCCCGGCCTCAGGATTCCTGAAGTGGTCGCCAGGTACGGAATTCCTGCGGGAAAAATCGCCAAGCTGGCTTCCGCGGAAAACCCCCTCGGCCCGTCACCCATGGCGGTGAGGGCGATCGAAAACGCCCTCGGCGAACTCGCCCTGTATCCGGACTGGCGCGCTGAAAAGCTTCGCCACGCCATCGCTAAACACAACCATGTCAGGATGGAACAGGTTATCGCCGGTTGTGGAGAGACGGAATTAATCTCTCACATCATCCAAGCCGTTTCAGAACAGGGAGATGAAATTCTTTTCCCCGTCCCCACCTTCCCTATGTATGAGCAAACCGCTCTCGTGGAGAGAAGACGACCTATTTCCGTTTCCATGGATAATGATTTTCGAATCGACCCGGAAAAACTCCTCCAGGCAGTCACCAAAAGGACCAGGGTTCTCATACTCAACAGTCCTAACAATCCGCTGAGCACGGTCATAGAACAGGACAAATTAAGGTACATCCTCGATCACATCACCCCTGCAGTAGTGGTCCTTCTGGATGAAGCCTATGTTGATTATTCTGATACCGGCACTCAAGCAGGTCTACTGCATCAATATCCCAATCTGGTTATCCTCCGCACTTTTTCCAAAATCTACGGATTGGCCGGGCTACGAGTAGGCTATGGCATGGCCCATGAAGCAATCGTTCAGGCACTGATGAAGGTAAAGCCTACCTGGAACATGGGCATTCTCGCCGTAGCCGGCGCAACGGCTGCCCTGGAAGATAAAGGGCACTATGACAAAACCCGCAATTTGATCCAGGAGCAGCGAGATTATCTCATCAAGAAACTTTCAGAGTTTTCGAAAGTGTCTGTTGTTATGAAGCCACAGGCTAATTTTCTCTGTCTGCAAATTCTTGATCCCGCCCTTAATTCAACAGGTGTGTTCGAGGGGCTTCTTCGGGGTGGCATCATAGTTAAAGATTGCAGCGTCTCCTATAAAGGCCTCGGCGACCGCTTCATCCGCGTGGATGTTAACCTGAAACCCAAAATGGATCAGTTCCTGAGTCGACTGGCAAAGGTTACACATGATGGGGGATGAAGGAGAAACCTGCCGTACTTTTCGGGCAGGTATTGATGTTGGGGGCACATTTACCGACCTGGTTGCTTACGACGAAGATGCCGGTGTGCTCATCTCTATCAAGGTACATACAACGCGGGATGACCCTTCGGAAGGGGTTTTTCAGTCCTTCCAGCAATTCAAAGGTCTCTTTCCTGAAACGCTGGAAACGAGAGAGCTGGTCCATGCCACTACCATCGCCACCAATATCCTGCTTGAAAAAAAGGGGGCAAAAACCTGCCTTCTGACCACAAAGGGATTCGAAGATGTTCTGGAACTCCGTCGCCACAACAGACCTCAGATGTATGACCTCTTTCAAGAGATATCGCCACCCCTTGTTCCGCGCCACCTCAGGATTGGGATTACCGAACGTCTGGATGGAGGCGGTGCTGTTCTGATACCCATAGAAAAGCGAGAGCTTCTGGATGCCATTCAGGCGATGCAATCACAAGGGGTTACCTCGGTGGCCATCTGTTTTCTTCATGCATATGCCAACCCTCTTCACGAACGAATGGCTAGGGAAGAAATTGCCAAACACCTTCCCTACCTGTTTATTTCCTGTTCTCATGAAGTATGGCCCGAGTTCCGGGAGTATGAACGCACGAGCACGACTGTTTTAAACGCCTACATTATGCCCTCCTCTGACTACCACTTAAAGAATATGTCCAAAGTGCTGTCAAAGGAGAGCGTGGCAGCCTTCTCAGTGATGCAATCCAATGGCGGTCTCACGTCCGTTGAAAATGCGCGACGCTTCCCGGTTCACCTTATCGAATCTGGACCGGCTGCTGGGATAGTATCAGCAGCATGGTTTGGAAAGTGTCTCGGCATTGAAAATATCATTGCCCTGGATATTGGCGGAACAACGGCAAAAGCAGGGATGATCACCAAGGGGAACCCTCATATCACAACAGAGTTTCACGCGGACTCCCTTCGTCACGGCATACCAGTCGGCGGATATCCCATAAAGAGCCCGGTCATAGACCTCGTCGAAATCAGCGCCGGCGGTGGAAGCATCGCCTGGATTGATAAGGCGGGCATCCTCAAGGTAGGGCCAAATAGTGCTGGTGCCGTCCCAGGACCGGCCTGTTATGGCTTCGGTGGCATCGAGCCCACCGTCACTGATGCCAACCTCATCCTTGGATATTTAAATCCTGAATATTTCCACGGGGGACAGACAAGGCTTTATCCGGAACCGGCGGAAAAGGCGCTCAATGACCGAATCGGTAAATTTTTTAACTGGTCCATTGAAAAATCGGCGGCGTCCATCATAAGGATAGCCAAGGCGAACTTGATCGAGATGGTGCGCCTTATATCCATTCAGAAAGGATTCGACCCCAGAGATTTTTCACTTCTGGCCTATGGCGGTGCCGGGCCTCTTCATGCAAACTTCATCGCTAAACATCTCAATATAGGCAAGACCATTATTCCACCCCTCGCCGGCGTATTTTCGGCCATGGGACTTCTGGTGGCAGGTGTAAGACATGACCTGGCCAGGACACACCCATATTTGGCGGATGAGATGCCCGCTGATGCCGGGCCAGAGATATTTAATGATTTGAAAGAGCAGATGATGACTCGGTTGCAGAGGGAGGACAGGGATTTGACGAGGGTCAAAATCCTCCGCTCAGTGGATGTGAGGTATTTGGGACAGGTCTTTGAATTGACCATTCCCGTTGAAATCGACCTGGGAAGGCCTGAGGAGATTCAAACTCTGGAACGGCGATTTGAGGAGAAATATAAGGCCACCTTTCACTATACCCTCCCCGGATCACGGATAGAGATTGTAAATTTCAGATGCACTGCGGTCATTGAAGACGAAACATCACGAATAGATATGTTCTCTCACAAGCCTCCAGAATCAACTGAGAGGAGCCAACACTCAGTGAGAAGGATCTTTGACGAGCAACAAGGCAAATTCATAGAGGTGCCTTCATATCGTCGTGAATGGTTGAGCGCTGGTGAACAAATTGGTGGCCCTGCTATTATCGATGCACAGGATACAACGATATTCATCCTGGAAGACCAGAGGGGTTTTGTCGATGAAAGAGGATGTCTTATCATTAAATCAGAATAGGGATATTGAGGGAGAAAGGACTAAACTTCTTTTCTCGGACCCGGTGACCTTCGAGATACTTCGAAGTTCCTTTTATTCAATATGCGAAGAAATGAAAAGCGTGATCATGCGCGCCGCCTTCTCTCCGCTCATCAGCCTCTCTTCGGACCTTTCCTGCGCCCTGGCTGATGCCGAAGGAAAGGTGATTGCCCAGGGGAATGACATCGCCGTTCATCTCGGTGCCATGCCCTTTTCCATTCAAGGGGCGCTGAGTTCCATTTCCCCTTCTGAACTGCGGCCGGGCGATGCCATACTGACCAATGATGTCTACAATGGGGGAAGCCATCTGCCCGATATGACCCTGATATCCCCCATATTCACAGACAGGGAACTCATGGCATACGCCGTCAATCGCACCCACTGGCCGGACGTGGGGGGCTCCGCGCCGGGTAGCTCCAGCGTGAATCAGGAAATCTACCAGGAGGGCATTCGAATTCCACCGGTGCTCATGTTCCGGGGAGGGCAACTCAACACTCAGTTAGCATCTATTGTTTTTGCCAACGTGCGGGTTCCAGAAGAGAGACTGGGTGATCTCCACGCCCAGTTCGCCGGGAACATGCGGGGTTTACAGAGAATCGAAGAACTAATTCAGCGCTACGGCCTGATTCAGGTGAAGCGGAGCATGGCAGAAACCCTGCGCTACTCCCAATACTTAATACAGAACAAGATCGCTGAGATACCTGATGGCACGTATCGCTTTGAAGAATATATGGATGGCGATGGCTATGGGGCTGGCCCCGAAGGCAAAGGGCTTAGACTCTGTGCCTCTGTCCGGGTGAAAGGGAAAAAAGTTACCGTAGATTTTACGGGCTCCGCACCGGCCGCAAAGGGGCCAGTGAATGCGCCTTTCGCCGTAACCGCATCCAGTGTGTACTATACCCTTCTGGCCGTGACCGATCCCCACATACCTCCTAATTCTGGATGTTATGAACCCATCAAGATTATCGCCCCCAAAGGGAGCATCGTCTGTGCCGAACACCCCTCTCCGGTGGTAGCGGCCAATACCGAGACCTCAAACCGGATTGTGGATGTTCTGCTTGGTGCCCTTTCCCAGGCAATCCCCAACAAAGTGATTGCCGCCAGTTATGGTTCAGCCTGCATCATAACCATGGGTGGCATGAACCCTCGCACCGCCAGCACCTTTGTACACTACGAGACCGTTGGAGGAGGCATGGGCGCGCGCCCGACAAGCGACGGTATCAGCGGTCATCGGGTCCACATGGGCAATACCATGAATGTCCCCGTGGAGGCCATAGAGGCAGCTCTTCCGGTACGAATTGTAGCCTATGAGTTAATTAAAGATTCGGGCGGCAGGGGTGAGTTTCAGGGAGGATGTGGCGTGCGACGCATCTATGAAGCCCTTGAGCCCAATATTCGCTTCTCTGTCCTGTGCGAGAGAAGTCTTCATCCGCCGTGGGGTTTCCGTGGAGGCAAACCGGGAAAGAGGGCAGCCTTTTATATCATTGCTCCCAATGGAAGCATTACATCGCTGCCATCAAAAATCGCATCTATCGAACTACCTCCGGGACATCGCCTCTATGTCGAAACAGCAGGAGGAGGCGGTTACGGAACCCCCTGATTAGCGAGCAAAAGCACACACAGGGAATCCTAGCGGTTAGACCACTCCACTATTTAGGTAACCTTAGATATCTATTCACACGTCGCACCTGGACTCCAAGAAGCAGCAGCCAATCGCTTTGACGAGGCAATCACTACCAAGTATAATGAAACTGCCAATGAAATTACTGGTTAGCAAAATGTCGGCAAAACGTTATTATGTTAAATACAGCGATATCATATATTTTGCTGATTTAGCTTCATGTTAGGCATCTGGAGAGGTGTCCGAGTGGTTGATGGTGCCGCTCTCGAAATTTGCCACTAGCTATGAAAAGGGGTTAATTTAGCTACAAAACGGTAAAAATTGGTTATTAGTGGAATTGGCATTTTGAAGCTAAAATCTTTCATAGTCTTAAAGTTTTAGTAGCAAATTAGTAGCAAAAAGCTTCCTTTCTTTATTCTGGTATTTCCATGACCAACCTAACTCCCTCTTTCCAGCACCTTCAGTTGTGGGTTTGACAATGTTACTGTATACTAGCTATTAGAGGCTGGTAAAAGAATTTCGAGTGATATTTGTCACAGGCTTGACAAGACGGTCATTATAGTGTATATACATATGAAAGTATTATTAACGTAAGGAGTTGAACAAATGGGTGGAGTAGAAATGTTGGATCGCCTCAGAAGGGACACCAAAGATGTTCCATTCGGTGACTATCTTAGGGGATACATTAGAGATAATTCTGAAGAACTGAATTTTATTCATCGTGGTCTGTCTGATATCAAAGCTGGTAGCATTCGTTCTTGGAATGAGATAAAGGATGAGTTAGATATTGAGTAATATTTTCCTTTCAAAACTTGCTGAGAGTGAGTTACGCGACTTTGACCCGGACGACAGGAAGCAGGTCGCCCGGGTTATTTCTTTGCTGGAGGATGAGTCCTTTCGTAGCTATAATAAAATGGACTTAATTCTTATCGAAGATGGCTATGATGTTTGGAGTATCTGTGTTGGAATAATTTGGCTTGCATATATTGAAGATGTAGCGAATATTGTGAAAGTCGTACATATTAGTCTATTGTCTCGATTTAGAGCACCCAGTTAAATAGGGATTGATTCAGAGAGTTGTTCGGAGGAACGCAATGAGCAAGCAAACGAGCTTCAGGGAACTTGTCAAAACTATGCAAGACAGATATCACGATACTTCTTTACTGACAAGATTGAAGGAAGCAACTATGTCGAACCCGAACCTAGAGCCATTAGCTGTTTGGGTGCGTGAAACAAGTGACTTGGTAAATATTGTATGGTTAACAGATAGTGATATAAAAGATGTCACTTGGTATCCATCTGACAAATCGTCTTCACTTAATGTTATTCGATACCCCGGAGTTATTGGTTATCAAATAAGAGAAACCAGCGATGTAGGCATATCTCGTGGCCTTGCTGTCTCTGGGAATTATATGGTGACTATCATTACTTCCGGAGAGTATGGAAATTTATATTGGGTGGCAAGTAGTCGTAAAGAAGAGGAAAAACTCCGCAATTTCGTTGCAGAGTTTACGAAGAAATTAGGATAAATTGAATGCCCAGCGAACTTACACCTAAAGAACGAATCGCTAAACTCGAAACATGGCGCGAGGAACACACCCGCCAAGATGACATTGAAATCCACAACAAACGGGGCGCTTTAAATCGGAAATTTATCATTATTGCTGCTCTAATCGGATTAGTTGCAGTTTTGGCTGCATCGGTACTTTCGACCTGGTTAGTCTCCCGTTTCTTTGACACTTAATATCTATGGAGTAGACCTTATTCAACTTCTCTGGTCATCTATTACTCTACATCAGCTTGTCGAAATCTTAGCATTTAGTGAAACGAATATCAATCTGACTGTATAAACGTCATAATATATTATATGTCTTAACGAATGACTTACTGGATCCCGTTAGGCAACGGTGGAGAAGGCTTTTAAGGCGAATACGAGGCTAGCAAGCAAGCAATCGGTGCGGCGCGGTGCGTAGTAATATATTTATTATATAAGAGGCTATTTGAGAGGAGAGAGAGAGAGTTGCGCGGTGCACAGTAGTAATAATATATATAAGAGACCGACCGACCTCCGTCCCATCTTGCCAATATTCGTGCCTATGTCCGACCCCGACCCGACCTAGCACAGTATTATATTAATAGACGTTGTTTTATTCCTAAGAATTATAAAGTTGTGGGTTGGTTTTCAATCGGTGAGGACGGAATTTAGCTAGCTAGCGGCGGCGGCGGCGGTACCAGGCGGCTTTGAATGTATATTATACACTTTGTGAGAGGTATCAAAAGAGAAATTGCATACCAAAAGTAAAAGGCAGCACCACCAACTAACAAAAACAGGAATAGAACGCAGCCGAGAGTTATATTAGCGAACATGCCGCCTTACCGCCTCAAGTTGAACAATTTTCTTGGTTATCGCTTGATGAACATCGAGCTCCACTTGCTCATGACACCACCGGCCATCATAAAAGAAAATATCGCCACCGCAGCGCACGCAGCGCGCAAGGCGCTTATTGCGCATTAAGTCGGACCTGGAATATCTAGCATCAGTTAGTGATATATTAGCCCTCTTATTAGATACTGTTTATTTGGTGTTCACTGAAATTTATTTGTGGCGGCGGTGTTGTGAGCGAATAAGCTGTAAGTATGGTAAAATTTATATATGGATGACTTTACTTTTGACCCAATGTGGGGTGCCAGGATGTTTGATGAGGATACATGGAATGACTGTATAAAACTTATCAAAGGCTCAACACCATTGGAATTAAATTTGGAATTTGAACAGGCCGCAGTAAATCTTGGAAAATTCCGTGATATAATAATAGAAAATTTGGAAAGGCATAAAGACCTGGATGCTCTCAATATGGACGAAGTATTAGACTGGATTAATAAATCCAAAGCCCTTGAAAAAAAATTTAGGGAAGCCGCAAAAAGAATAAATAAACGTTCCGAATAACTGTTGCCCTTAATATTCAATTAACCCCCCCTAATTTGCTGAATTCCTCTTTATACTTAAAACACCAAATATACTACCTACTTATTTTCGGGTAGCTTGTTTGGTCAGCATAATACTCCCTGTTTTAGTCGGCGATATTCTGTCCTCTTAGAAACCTTACCTTGTTTTATCGGTCTGCCGCCGGCATGTTTTTGTGCCATAACTCCATCGTGAGAGTTATCTACTGGTGCGATTCCCTTAGTGTGTAGTTTTGTCACAACCTCACGCTTGTCTGACAAAGGTGCATAATGGCTCTGTGACGGCACCCACCCTGGCTTTCCCCTGGTTGTTGGCAATAAAGCCGCTTCATCCAGCAGGAAGTTATAACACCCGCGACAATATCTTTTATCTTCCGACTGTTCATTTGCCGGCTTGCCGGTGAGACAAGCCTCACAAAAGAAGCCCCCGGCTTGCTCTATTGCTATGTCCTTCGTAATATCAAACATCTTCGCGCCCCCTGCCCGGCTTTGGATGGCAAGTCTTACACCGCCACTTGTTGTCTTTAGTCAAATAATAATCATTGCCCTGGCAGGCAAAACATGGCCTTGAGGGCTTCTTAGGCTCGCTTGATTGATTATCGGGGTTAATTGAGTTAATGGAGTTAATGGTTTTCACTAAAGTTTTTCCAATAGAAGCCTTGTGTAAAGAACTTTCAGGAAAATCGTTAACTGTGTTAACCCAATTAACACTATCGTTTTCTGTTAATAATCTGATTCCTTGCCAAGTGGCGGTGTTACCCCCTCGCCGCCCTGGTATTATTCCCCTTTCCGTTATTCGAGTATTGAACTTTGGTTTAGTTATGGTGAAGCAATCGTTTTCATCGGCCCAGTTTTTGTAATCGACATAGAGAGCTTTCTGGTCCATGGTGGCGCTTTTTTGGAATATACAGCGCTCTAATAGATAATCATGTAATATGTCCTGCTGGTCCCGGTATTCCGCGACTGCCTGTTTAACCGCTTCCGGCTCCCTCAGGTCCCCGGCTTGTCGCCATTCCACACACCCACTCACCAACCAGGCAAGTATCGCTGGGCCATATTCAGCAGCAAGGTATTCAGCATAGCCTTTTCGGCGGTCAGCCTCCGGTATCTCAGTGGTAAATGGTATCTTTTTTAGCCTATACCAGATTGAATTGGTGGTGTCGGTAATCACCGGCTCATGGTTGCCTGATAGCCAAAGTTTATGAGTAGGCTGGAAGTTGTATCCGCGTTCAAACTTATGCTCACACCATAGCGGTTCGCCGCCGGTCATTCGCTTTACCAGGCTGACAGATATCCGTTGCCCATCCTCGAGCTCGGTGCTGCATACCAGTCGCTTATTCCTCAAACTGGCAATGGCTTCATCCGGGCCGCCACGCTTTGTTTTATCTACCATAAAGGCAGTCGGCGGCACCTGTTGAGCATAATTGCCCATTACTAGGCGACAGGCATTAAGCAGTGTTGACTTACCATTAAAGCCGCTACCATAGCAAAAGAAAAACACCTGTTCTGACTGGTCCCCAGTGATGCTATAACCCATAGCGCGCTGGATATAAGCTATCAGGTCAGCGTTATCATTGAATATCTTGCACAAAAAGGTACCCCATTCGGCGCCGGTGGCTGCCGGATCATAATCTATCGGTAATATCTCAGTTATCAGGTCAGCTCGGTCATGAGACTTTAACTCCCCTGTTCTCAGGTCTATAGTTCCATTATTGACATTCAGCAGCCAGTGGTTAGCGTCTAGTTCTTTAATCATTATGGCGATATCTGGCTCAGATTCGGCAGATTTTATCATTGCATCAAGTCTTACCTGACGCTCTGTAGCCCCGGCGTGTTTAACAAGCCCTTTTCTTGTATCGTCGTCTGGTTCGTCAGCGGCTTCCCGATAGATATTCCGTGCTGTTTTTTTTGCCAGTTTAGCAATTCTAACGCCGCCCAGGTCCCACTCCCATACTTTGCCGGTCCATACCATCCAGGACTTGCGTTCAGGGCTGTATCTGATATCGGCACTATAAAGTCTTGCCAAACGCTCTGCGTTGCCATAGTCGGTCAGGTTGAAATTCATCAACTCGTCTGGGGCTCTTCGGTATTTCAACTTGACATACTCAAATAGTGGCGAAGCATCACCATTCAAGGGCAAAGCCGCCACCATATCAATAGTTTCCTGCTCACTCTTGTTAGCAAGAATGTATGTATCTATTATCCGCTTCGCTTCTAATTCTTCCATTACGTTCTCCCTAACATAGTGGCAGCCCCACGAAAGTCAATGTGCTCTACCGCCTGAATGAAACTAAAGATATCGCCGCCTCGGTTGCACCCATAACAGTGAAAGGTCTGCTGGTCTGGGTAAACAGTCATTGAAGGGTATTTATCTTCGTGGATAGGGCAGCGACCGGTAAAATTTCGCCCTGATTTGCGGAGCCTGGTATATTGCTCAATGGTAGATACAATATCGCACCTGGATTTAATAGCTGATACGTCGATTTGCCCCGGCTGTGGTTTTATTTTTGGCTTGCGGTTTTGCTGCCACCTGATAGCTTCCCGGCAGCAATTGGCATAGTCCCGGTGAGGGAATAAATCATCTGCTGTCTGGTATTCGGTGTCGTGAAACATCTCGGCGACGGCAGCTTTTACTTCGGCGGAGAGTATTTCTCGCCGGAGTTGTGCCCCTGACAGTTGATTAGACAGGCAGAATACGTCTAATTCGTCAAAGCGGGCTATCGCGTCAGTGGTCATTTCGGCACCCCTTTAGCTTCCCTTACCAGCGGATTCAAGCAATTTCGACAGTGAAGCCTTAGGTATTAGTATGCGGCGTCCAATGCGGAGTACCTGTGTAAACTCCCCTCGATTAATTGCATTGAAAAGGGAGACATGACTTACACCAATCATCTTGGCTGCTTCCCTTACGGTCACTGTAAGCCTTTCGTTTTCCTGTTCCATTTTCTTTACCTCTTTTATCTAAAATAGTAGTAATATATCTTGACAATACCACTATTACATGGTAGGATGGAATATACAAGTAATTTTAAGAATAAACAACTTAATATCCAAAGCTAAAATAAAAATAGTTTGAATAAATATAGCTAACGATTCATAAGGTTTTTATAAGGATGCAAAGAGGTAGGGGTAAATCAAAGAATATAAAAAATGGGAT
>SDBV01011716.1_pt1 | contig 11316 bp, 7 predicted proteins | sample 2277081 | NCBI WGS metagenome assembly SDBV01 (sample SAMN10402039, study PRJNA504765) | marine sediment metagenome | isolation source: marine sediment core GS10_PC15, 223 cmbsf | place: Arctic Ocean: Southern Knipovich Ridge | collected 2010
GGCTTATTGACCGTAGAGACCTTGACGTCGTTGGTCTCGACCGCCGCCGGGGGCTTGTTCCTGTCGAAGTCGATCAGCACTTTGTCATTTCCCGCATCTGCCCCGATACGCTCTTTGGCAGCGTCTGCCGTCGGTGCTGGTGCGGGCTTTGTATCTGCCGGCTCTGTAGACTTTGCAGGTTTTTCATCCGGCTCAGTCTTACCGCAAGAACTTACAAACAAACCAATAGTTACCATCAAAGCAATACAAACGATCATTTTGTAAACAGACGCTTTCTTGTACATCGTATAATTCCTTAAATATGGCGGATTCAACTCCCAAGTGCAACTAAAGTCGAATCCTCATTAATATTTTAGTTTAGTTTTTGCACTTGTATTTTCTTATCATTAGTCATAACCAATGCCCGCAGGCTTCAATCGATGAATACGCTCAAGGATTTCCTGAAACAATCCTTTTGAAAGCAGCACCTCTGCCATCTGAAAAGTTACATATCGAGCGTGCTTGACAACTTTGGCTCCGATCTTAATCAGTTTTACCCTGAGTGTTCGCAGTGACCATTGCTTTACTCTCTTTGGTAAAGCTAAACGTCTCAGGAAGTTACCGAGGTTATAAGCCAGGGCAAATAGTTGGAGTCGAACCTGATTATCAACAAAATCATGACATGAAAGCCGTGTCCAGTTTAAAGCGTATTTACCTTCCTTGATCCCCTGCTCTCTGTCCCAGATCATGCCACACTTGCTTGCTAAAACTACCTTATCTCTTTTGCCGCGAATAGCCTTACCCACTATCTCTTCCGATAGACCAAAGCCATACATAGGTGCCGTATCGATAAGGTTTATGCCATTATCAATTGCAGCATTAATTGCCTTAATGGCGTCAGCTTCGTCAGTTCCTCCCCACATCCAACCGCCAATGGCCCACGTTCCTAAAGCTACCACTGATGCCTCAATTCCTGGTGTTCCAATTTCTCGATAAAGCATATACTACCTCCAAGGACCAAAATTCTATCATATTGCCTATTTCAAAGGCATCATAACAGAAACTATTCAATATTAACTTATAACTTTGCGATGTGCTAACAGAAGTTACTGCAGGTAGGGCCTCCACCAGTCATCCTCACCGGTCCGCCAGCTTTCGCTGTCCTCTCTTAATCGCGCCTCGACCATCTGAAGTCTCTCGGCAATGACCTTGTCCTCTTTTTCATCTGTGACCTTTCGTTCCAGCATTTCTTTGACTTTCTCATGTGCCAGTTGGTACCAGTCCTCATATGATTTGGGGATTCGCCCGGTGAAGTCAGAATAATAGACTGCCTCCTTCATATTTTCGAACGTGTGACTGTTACCGATATAGTTTGGACTCGGATGCGCCTCTGCAAGCAGTACATCTCTTGCCATATGCTTGTCATCCGTGCTGGTTGCTCCCAGGCCGCTCCTGAACTGACTGATCAACTCATTGAGCAGGACCATATGTTCGTAGCTCAACATCAGCGTAGAGTCCAGCAATCCGGTGGTGATGATATTGGCGCCCGCCGCCATACCCATCTGCACCCCCAGAGCCAATTCCACCGCTGCCCTGATGCCGGGCTTTCTGGCGCTGGTGTTGCCTGCCGCGATGCGGCAAGGCAGACCGTAATGATCCGCCAATTGCACCGTTGCGACATTGATTACCTGGGATTCGAAATTGCCCAGCGAGATATCGGCCGTTCGCATGTCTGACACCCCCGATACGCATCCGTAGATGGCGCCCGCGCCAGGCGCGCATAACTGAGTCAATATCACTCCACCCAGTACCTCGGCGTTATGTTGCGCCAGCGACCCTGCCATTGTTACCGGTCCGGTAGCGCCGGACATCACCTCCGGGCTGAACATCGAAAAACACTTCGTACCATATTGCTTGATTGTCCGTATGATTTCACGGATCTGTCCAGGGTGGTATTGCATGGGGCTGACCGGGTTGCACCAGACAAGAGGCGTGTCCTGGGTCATCAAGGCCTCGGTTTTGGCGGGGCCACAAACGATTGCGTGCCGTAGCAGCGCTATGCGCTGCAGCGGCGTCATTATTTTGGGATCCTGTCGAAAGGGAAACTCTTTCCGGCCTTGAGGGATACAGATTCGCAAGGGAGGTTTTTGCAAATCCGGAGATGGTCGGTTCCGTACCACCCGCTGCAGATAGTCGATGTATTGATCAATCGACTCGTACGCCGGAGGTTCTTTTCCTACTTGCCGATGTGACTCGGGAATAATGCTGCAGCAATCGTATTCGATGTTTTTTAAGTGATCCAAGACGCAGTCTTTGTCGTCCAGATCACTTTCCACCACATTCCTTTCCCCCTTGTGGTAGTCATATAGATAATAGGGGTTTCCGATCATGCCGACGTGGGTGGCACCCTTCTTTAGGTCTATTGAATCGCCAAAGCCAAGCATTGTTACGCACAGCCGCAACTGGTCACGGTCGGCCACGCTGGCCAGGCCGTCCGCCACCACCTGTCTCGGAATTCGCACACGATACCCATCTGCTGAGCAGCCATGCTTTTCGAAAAGCTCCACGGCCTCCGGACAGTCGTGAAACCAAACACCAATCGACTCCAATAACTCCAAAGTCATTTCATGAATCCGCTGAATATCTTCGTTGCTGAGAACTTGCAATCCCATTTATTACTCCCGTTTTTCTAATAACTTTCTGTTAGATTACTTCCGTATCATTTTCTTATCGGTCGGCCACGCTCGTCGTAACCTTCCTTAAAAGCGTCGTATTTTTTCGGGTTTACTGCCACCATGATCATGCATAAAGTTACACCCAGGCATAAGAACATCGCCGGTAATCCACCCAGACTGTTAAGCATTCTTAACCCGTCCAGGCGTGCAAAGCTGACCATCACCCAGCCTACTACGCCGATCATAACACCCCAGATGATTTTTATTTTCATACTGGATTCGGGACTGTCCGGTGAAATTCCCGTCGAGCACAGACCGCTCATGGCCGACGTGTTCGAGTCAGAGGCGGTCACGAAAGAAAGAAAGGCCGTCACCAGAAAGGTCGGTATGATGATCCGTGCCGCCGGGAAGTACTCGAAGAATGCATACAAAACACTCTCAAAACCGTTCTCATTTAACACCTGGATCAGCTGCGCCTTGCCCGATAGCTCCAGGTCAATGGCGGTGGTGCCGAATACGGTCATCCATAATCCTGTAAAGGTAGCCGGTAGAACCAGGTTGAAAATGAGAAAGGACCGTACTGAGTGCCCATAGGCTATGCGACCGAGGAAAGCAACGGAGACCGGCGCCCAGGCAAACCAGCTTCCCCAATAGAAGATCGTCCATTGTTTTGCCCAGGGATCGTTCGTTGTTGTCGTCCACCAAACCTGCTCCAGGTAGTTAGCGACAAAATGCACGAACGATTTGCTTCCCTGAGAGATAATATATCGGGTCGGACCAGCGACTAAAATATATACCAACAACCCAACCAGGAAGTAAGTATTGATGTTTGACAGTATGCGAATTCCTTTCATCAGCCCTGTAACCGCCGAAATCGTGAAGGTCACCACAATCAGAACGCCAATAACCGCCAGGATGAACGGGCCGCTGCCAATACCAAGCATATGATTTAAACCCCCCGAGATCACCAGCATTGCACCGCCCAGCGATGCCGCCATACCTACGACCAAAGCGTAAAGACAAATGGCGTCAACCATATGACCTCCAAACCCTTCGGTGCGTCCGGGCCGCAGCGGCGACAACATCGAACCGAGGCTGAAAGGCTGCTTCATGTTATAGAACGCGAACGCGAACATTAAGCCGCCGATGGCATAGATCGCGTAAGGCGTCCATGTCCAATGGTAAAAGATCGAATCCATAGTGAAAATGACAGCTTCCGGACTTTCCGGCTCAATGCCGAGCGTCTTTGGCGGGTCACTCAGGAAGAACATAGGTTCAGCCGCCGCCCAACTTAAAATTCCAATTGCGATAGTCGTGCAAAGGATGATGGCAAACCATCGCCACCGAGTCAGCAGGGGCTTGGCGTCCGGTCCGCCGATAATGACCCGCCCAAAAGGGCAAAAGTATATCCCAACGCACACGATGAGCATCAGGAAGGGTGTCAGGGAAAAAAGCCATCCGAAAGTACCCAGCACCCAGGAATGAGCGTTCGTTACCATACCGGCAAATGCATCTTTGTTGATAAAATTCAAAATAACAGCCGCAAGCAGTAACAAAAACGGCGGCCAGAATACTATAGGTTTAATATTCTTCAATAAATTTTCCTTTTGGCCATTTTGTATCTTTTCTGTTTTCGGCTAAATTATAATTTGATTTACACTGTCCCTGTATCTGGGATTTCCCATATACCATTATATTATTTACTTTATATAACCACCTAATCCGAGAAAAATCAAGTCGATTTTGCGCAAAAATCGTATAATTTTGCGCAAAATCTTCAAAGTGTGCCCAGTCCAGCCAATTTAATCGTGTCTTGCCGACTCGTCAAGCAAAATTACACATCAAATTGCCCAAAAACGGCCTGCAACTTGATATTGAATACTTTCAGCTAATAGCTACAGCTTTTTTTTAAGAAATATTATTACGTATAGCTAAAGTGTTACGAGCATTAAAGTTACTTGCAAAATTTCTACAATGAGTGTACATTATCATAAAAGTCTTTGGAGTTATTGAGCCATGAGTATAAAAGTAGCGATGCTGTTAAGAATGGGGGTCGGATATAATCGCCAGATCATGCGGGGCGTTGTGGATTACTCCCGCCACCACGGCCCCTGGTCGTTTTATGTAAAACCCATTGGCATTGAACAGAAATCCCTCCATCTTAAAGAGTGGGGCTGTAATGGTATCATCGGCCTCATTGACAATCAAAAAATTGCAAATGAGGTCACAAGTTGCAATGTTCCAATAATTGAGCTTCCTGGGCATTCCACAAAATATACTCTGGATGTCCCACCTCATAGTATAATACAAGGCCAGGTTGAACGTGAAAAGATCTGCGCCATGGTTGCCCGGTATTTCCTGGATCGCGGTTTCTTCAACTTTGCCTTTTGCGGATATCGTGATCCGCCTTGGTCCTTGCAGCACCAGGAATACTTCTCTAAAGAAATTAAAAAGACCGGCAACAAGGCAATTGTTTACAAACCCCCTCATCTGAAAAAGGAAAATGTCTGGCCGAACGAACAGGACCACATGTCCCGCTGGCTTCTTTCCTTGCCCAAACCCATCGCAATGATGTGCTGCGACGACCAGCGCGGCCGCCATGTCATTGATACCTGCGCTACTGTAGAAATCAAGGTCCCCGAGGAGATAGCTGTCGTTGGGTTGGATAATGACGAATTGGTCTGCAACCTGGCAAACCCGCCTTTGTCCAGCGTTGAGGTAAATGCTCGACAGGGCGGTTACCAGATGGCTGAGATATTGGATCAGATGATGGCAGGGAAAAAGCCGCAACTTAAAACCGTCTTAATTGAACCGGTTCGAATGATTACCAGGGCCTCCTCAGATATTCTTGCCATTACCAATCCGCTGATAGCCGAGGCCGTCCGCTTTATTCGCCAGCAAGCCCATACAGGTATTCGCGTCGATGATGTCACAAACGCCGCCTGTGTCTCCCGCCGTAAACTCGAGATCGACTTCAAGCGAATTCTCGGCCGTTCCGTCTTTCAAGAGATCCGCCGCCTTCAAATAGAAAAAGTCACCGAGTTGCTCCGGGAAACTGATTTTTCCAACAATCGAATTGCCTGCGACACCGGTTTTAGAACCCCTCAGTATATGTGCCAGGTCTTCCACAAAGACAAGGGCATGACAATGCGGCAGTACCGCATCAAGTACCGCATTCGAGAATAGCAATTCTCTTATACCATTCCGCGTAAAAAAATGCGCGTTTATACGCGGAATACTCCTTTGTTTGCAATGACTTATAGTCTTTACAACGCGAAAACAAAAAATACCATTGGTATTAAACGTAATAGGGAAACACCAATTCACCCTGAACCAGTTCCATTGCTCAGCCGGCCCCCGCAAAAATGTGCGCTATATTATACAAAAAATGCGCAAAGTTATCTTGACTTGTTGCAGAAAAATCGATATAATTGCAAATGAATTGGGTTTTCGTAAAAAATATCTTGACTTATTACCGATAAGTTGATATTCTCATAGACAATAGGAATGGGTATTAAAATAGCGTAAATCTGTCGTAAGAGGATTACCGGGGAAAAGTGAACCGGTACGGGAAAATTTTATTATTTTATTTTGGAGGAAAAGATCATGAAGAGAATTTTGTTAGCAATGATGGTATTGGCCGTGTGTGCTGGCCTCGCCTGGGGCGATGGAATGTACACAGACGCGGATTTTGAGGCCGACATTTCTTTGGTCCCCAATCCGGGCGACACGAGTCCCGCCAAACCGACCGGCTGGGAATTCTACCAGGGTTACCCCGGCACTTGGATCGTGGATGCGTGGCTGATGAACGTTTCGGCTATCGGCGACGGCAGCGGTGGAGACGTTGGAGTTGTGTTCCCCAACCTGGTGGACGACAATGCCTGGTGGGCGGGCGTAGACAAGACAGGCAGTGATTGTGGAACCTTCGCCCCCGGAAGTTACACGCTGACCGTAACGGCGACCGTGGAAAGGGTAAACGGGACGGTGCCGAGTTCCACCGATATGTTGAGAATATCGTTTTGGGGGGTGGATGACTATACCAACCCATGGGCTGGTACATATGGCGTCAACTACATCGGGCTTGTCGAAGAACTCTATGGAGGGAACATGTTCGACGAAAATACCTGGACGACGTTCAACTGGGATATAGCTATAGATCCGGGCGATGACGTGGTGGGTAAAGACGTGTCGCCGTTCCTTGCTTCGTACAATGGGAATGGACATTTCGTGGTGGGCGAAATGACCCTCTCAAATAAACGACAGGCGTTTTACCCCACTCCGGCACATCTCACCACAGGCGTTTCCCCAACCCTGACAGAGGTGACCTGGTTGTTGCCGGATCCGCGAGATTCGGGCGACGAGCGCAGCGATATGACCGTGGATGTGTATTTCAGCACCGATGAGACGCTAGTCACCAACGGCGATGTTACCGTCAGGATCGGGGACCAATTGAGTTCGACGGATCCGAATGGACCGACATCAACCAGCAATTTTCCCGCCTTGGCGGCGAACACCGAGTACTTCTGGCGGGTGGACGTCACTGACCCCGATGGTGGGGGTAGTCCGATAACGGTCGAAGGCGATGTGTGGAGTTTTACCTCGCAGTCGCTACTGGCCACGCAACCCGATCCGAATGGGGTGACGGGTGTGAGCATCTACACGGATCTTGAGTGGTATCCGGGCGCCGGGGCTACCACACATACGGTTTATGGCCCCTCGACCGACGAAGCGGCGGTTAGCGCAGGCACGGCATCTTCGGTTACGATCGATCCCAATTTTTACGACCTGCCGGGCAACCTGGACTTGGATACGGAATACTTCTGGCGGGTGGATGAGAATAACGGCGCAGGCGCCGGTGACGTTTGGAGCTTCACTACGATAGAGTATGACTCGCTCGATGCTTTTGGTTACGGTCCCAACGACGATCACAGCGCCCTGCGGGCCGCATGGACCAGTTCGCCGGTTAATAACATCGTCACGAACGCCAACGGCTGGATGGCCATTCCTTATACCGACACCGAGCAGACCTATACCTACATTGTTGACGCGGACAGGGGCGGCCTTAAAGAAGCGGTCGATGCTACGTCGGCTGCCTATCTCTATTTAACTTACTGGCAGAATGAGCCGGACGGTCTGTTACCGCCGGATATTACTATAAACCTTAAGAACTCCGGGGGTGCGGTCGTGAGCACTTATATGTTTACCGGGGATCAGGAACTATCTGGTACTACATTAACTGACACTGATTCTTATGCAAATGCAGTACCAGGTCTTGGTCTTAACTGGCGGGTCAATATATACCCCGGGCTCAGCGACATTACGAAGATTGAGATCGTGGTCCCGGCCAGTACCGCCGATGGTCTTTTCGAGGTGTACGACATCGGCATCAGCATACCATATTGCGTAGATCCCCCGGTTTTCGACACGGACGGTGATTGCACGGTAACGATAGTGGATCTCGCCGTGTTAGCGGAAATCTGGCTTACATGCGGCGGCTACCCGCCGGAGGCAGGCTGTGTGAGTGGGAATATCTATTATTATTAAAGATGATTTACGCAAAGCGGGTTGCTTTTGACGCTTTGCAGGTAGTATGCAGTATGTAGAAAAACGGCATGGTTGATGCGTCTCTATGATCGGGACGCATCAATCTGCCTTATTGTTTATTTTTTGAAAACGTAGAACTTTATCAGGGAATATTTCGGGGTTTTTTGCCATGGATACCAGAAAAAAAGGATTTACGCTAATTGAACTGTTGGTGGTAATCGCCATAATCGCGTTACTGACGTCGATAATGATGCCAGCCCTGGGAAAAGCAAAAGAACAGGCACAGGCAGTAATTTGCAGGTCCAACTTAAAGCAGTGGGGGCTTATCTTCGCGCTGTATGCCCAGGACAACGACGATAGCCTGGTGCAAAGTGAAGGAGATACCAAGGTCAATTCCACGGACGCATACTGGCCTGGCGCTACCCTGCCCTATTATCAAGACACAGATATTCGCCACTGCCCGTCTACGAAAATTGATAAACAGGTAGTAGCGGCAGGAGGGGTTTATCGGAGTCACGGCGGTACGCTTCTTGCGTGGGGTCCTTTTCCCCCCAGCCCTTGGGGTACCACCTGGTGGGATAGTTTCGACAGCGGCAGTTACGGCCTTAATGAGTGGTGTGCCAACCCCCCGACAGGTTCCACATATTGGGGCACCCAGGCTACGGTAAAAACATGGAGAAAAATCACAGCCGAAGGTGTTGCCAATATTCCGCTGATGCTGGATTGTGCGTATATTAGCACTGCACCAAGAGATAACGATACTCCTCTGTTCCTTGATCCGGGACTGGACCGGTGGCATGAGCCTGACTGGGGTACGTGGAACTGGCAGGGAATAAGGATGAATTGCATTGACCGTCATAATAAAAGCATAAACGGTGTCTTTCTGGACATGTCTGCCCGAAAGATACGCCTTAAAGAACTCTGGAAACTCAAATGGCACAAAAACTTTGATACCCACAACCCCTATTCAATGCCGGACGCACCCTGGCCGGAATGGATGGCGAAGTTTAGTAATAAATAAACCACAACCCACCCATAACTGACCGGTTACAACCCTACGACTTGTGTTAAAATCTAACTTTTCAAAATTGGCTTTGCTTTTCATTTCTTATTTTTTTGGAAGACGGGGGATTTCCATTTCGGAAAGTGGGGGGTGCGCATACAATAATAAAGGACGGCTCAAGTTTTTAATTTGAAAAAACGTGTTTTTTGGGTTTTTGAAAGTTGATTTTCGGGAAAATCGGGGTTTACGGGGACAAGAATCTATTGCGGATATTAAAGAACCGTAGAATTTGGGCATTTTCGGGGTGTTTTCCGGGTGCTTTTGGTTCACTTTTGCACACTTTTTGTCAGAAATTGTTCGTTTTGCTTCACTTTTGGTCGGTTTTTTAGGGTATTTTTCAGGACTAAACAATTCGGGAATCCGTCTTCGCTACCACCCGGCGTCGCCAGAGGCTCTGCCGTGACAAGCAGGTCGGCGGGCTAAATCCTCCTTGATTCGACTTTGCTCACCACAGGAAATTCGGCGGTGCTCACCACAGGACGGCGGACCTTCGGCGTTGGATGGGGCGGTCATGCAGCATGCGGCGGGTATGGCACTGCATCGCTCGAAAATACGTCAAATGATGGATGCCGTAAGGCCTTATTGGGCAAAGAGTTACGCGATGAACGCCCCAAAAAAACACTATTTTTTTGAAAAAAATGGCCAATTTTGGATTTTTTTCTTGACTTGGTGGTGCCAAAGTGTTAATATGCTAAATGGATGAGGGTCCGGAAATATGTGCATTTCTATGCGTTTGCCGATCCCGTCCTATAATTTGTGTTTTATTGTGCGGTGTTCATACATGTAGGGCACTGTGGAAAAAGTAATGTTTTTAATTTTTAGGAGGTAGGACGATGAAAAAGAAGTTTATATTGATGTTTGTGGCACTCGTGCTCGTTGCCGGAGTGCCAACCTGGGCGACGGTACTGGACTTTAATATTGCCGGTATCGCCAACACTGACTTGATGCAGAACAGCGGCTCTGCCTCTAATTTTTATGGGGACCAGGTCGGCTCATCCGGTGTGCGTACTGACTGGATTACGGACATTTGGGGGGCCTGGAAGGAACTCGATTCAACTTACGCAGAGGGTGACACGCCGAATATCGAAACCTTATGGTCAGGGGCCGGGACCGGGTTTTGGGATACCGGTTACGGGGATCTCTCGGGTATTGTGTATTACAGTGATGCTGCTGGCGGCGGTGCCTGGCCTGTCGGCTTCCAGCCTCAAGCTGGTTTCGGCGTGGTAATCGAGAGCTTTGATGTGGCTTATTACGGTAGCGATGTTCATGCCGATATCATGATCGAGACGTATCTTGCTGGAACAAATACGTTAGTTAGTACTGACACGATAGCAACCGGCGTAACGATTTCCGGCGCTACGGCTACGCATACGAACATTCCGGTCAACTTCACCGGGACCGATGCGACCATGGAGTATTGGATTGCTGTCATGATGAGTGATGGCACCGCGAGCAGTTTGGGTTTTGACAACATCCATTTCTCGCAGGTTCCCGAGCCGACTACAATGGCCCTTTTGGCTCTTGGAGGTCTGCGTTTAATTCGCCGGCGCAGGCGTGCGTAATGGCATAGATGTCATTGACATGACAACCATGTTATCGTGGTTGAAAAAGTAAGTAACGCGGGGCGGCTTTGGGCAAATAAGCTCGAAGCGGCCCCGCTGTTTTTTTGCGCCGCCGAGGGGGGTGTCTTACGCAAAAACTAAACGAAAGCCAAAGATTTTAAATTTCACCGATAGTTTTTGGGATATTGCTCATTGAAAACTGAATACTTGAAGTTTGGCGGCTGATAATTTTTATCACTTTGGTAACTCTTTCTAAATCGACGCAGACCTTCCCCCCCCCCTGCCTTGCAATCTACCCAATTGTCTTGCTCTATATTTTCAGCCTAAGCCGCCCTGCTATAAACATGATGCAATCCGCCAAGAATTGGCTTGCTTACAATCTTGCCATCTTTTTGAATTGGTCTATGTACCGGCGAATCCTTCCCAAGTGACACATGTGTTCTGCTGACATTGTAATACTCAAAGATGTATTCATGCAGAATATCATACAGGT
>SDBV01011717.1_pt1 | contig 11316 bp, 9 predicted proteins | sample 2277081 | NCBI WGS metagenome assembly SDBV01 (sample SAMN10402039, study PRJNA504765) | marine sediment metagenome | isolation source: marine sediment core GS10_PC15, 223 cmbsf | place: Arctic Ocean: Southern Knipovich Ridge | collected 2010
TTGCCACCCGGCCATGCTTACCTTTAGCTGGGGTATGTTGTTTCAATAGCCAACTAAGGGGATTGATCGGGGTGTTACGGTTCCACATGAGGACTAATCGCAGTTTCGCTCATTATCATTAAGCCTGGATTCAACTACTAAGTGCAACATTGGGTTTGATGCCGGAAAATACCTGATTAGGTGTTTTGAAGCCAAGGCATTTTCGCGGACGGTTGTTTAGTTTATCCATGACGGTCTGTATTTCGCTATCAGTGATGGATGCAAAATCTCTGCTCTTCGGGAAGTACTGACGGATCAGACCGTTGGTGTTCTCGTTCAGTCCCCGCTCCCAAGAGGCATACGGATGGGCAAAGTAGAAGTCTGTATCCAGCAATTTTGCTATCTCCTGGTGGCCTGAAAATTCTTTGCCGTTGTCCCCCGTAATCGTGTGAACCCGGTGTTTCACAGGCCTGAGAAGTTCCATCACCGCCCGGGATACCTGTTGAGATGTTTTGCGGTCCACCTTCCGGATCAGAGCCAAGCGTGATTTCCGTTCAGCGAGGGAGACAATGGCCTGTTGATGTTTTCTGCCGATAATGGTATCCACTTCCCAGTCGCCATAACGGCACCGTGAATCGACAATACGGGGACGCTCATCAATAGATATCCTATTCGGTATTTGTCCCCGCCGGTCATGGGAGCCATAGCGTTTCCTGCGCTTTTTCCGGCAACGCAGGTGGAGATACAACTTACCCCCGGTCTGTTTGTCCTCGAGAATGTGCTGGTAAATCCGTTCATGGCTTACTGAGTAGCCCATTTCCTTTTTCATCCATCCGCTGATCTGTTCCAGACTCCATTCTTGCTGAATAAGCCTTTCTATAAAGGCCCAAGTGCCGGCGTCAATACGCGGCTTGACCTTCTCCTTTCGGCGGATCCCCGATCCACTGATCCCACGGGGATCTGCCTACCGGCATGGTAGCGTCAGGGCTTCCTGAGATTGCATGTTGTTACTTCAATGCAAGTCCTGGTCTCCCGCTCCCAGTTTTCTAACCCAGAACACGGCCAGCCCGCCCATGAGAATCGCGGCCGCTATCGCCCCCGGGATGGCTGCAGGGTGCGCCTGGTATAGGGCCTGCTGCAGTTCATCCAGGATCACCATGGCTGCCAGGGCCAGGGGTATGAGGGCAATGTGGAACCTCAGCACCAGGAGGTAGGCCAGCAGCAGGGTGCCCCCTGCCAGCAGTCCTGAGACGAGCCAGAAGGGGAGGCTCTCGATAGAGCCGGCGCCGGTGATGACCAGACCCAACAGGACCAGGGCGGCTGAGAAGAGGCCCCGCCGGTGCCTCCAGCCGCGGGTAAAACGGTCTACCGCCGTGAAAACAAGCAAGAACAGGGTGGCACTAATGATGTATCCCGGAAGTGGACCAAGTCCGGCGGCCAGGACGGGCAGGTAGCCGCCCACCGCGGCGTACTGCGCCCAGGAGGGAGATAGCGAGGGTGCCGCCCAGGCCATCAACGCGCCCAGACCGGCGGCGAGGGTTCCCAGGGAGATTCCCCACAGGATCAATCGGGTGCCCCCGGGCTGTGCCTGTGGGCCTTGGTGGGCGTGGACGAAGCCGATGATCAGGGCAACACTGGCAGCCAGAAAGAGCGATCCCAGCAGGGAAAAGCCGATGGCAGAGAGGAACTGGTTCGCCAGGGGCTGGGCCGTGGAGAAGCGGGCCAGGGTAGTGGGCCATCCGTTGATGAGAGCGATGATACCCAGGCCGAAGAGCAGGCCAAAGAAGGTCCAGAAGAGTCGGACCGGGAAATTCTTCCGGCTCCAGCTAACGATCCCGCCAATAGCCCCGGCGAGCATCACCATGGAGATCACCATACCGCAGAAAAGGGATATGGTACTGGCCAGGTTCCTCTGGTTGCGCTCCTGCCGGGCCCATTCCTCGGGGACGTGAACAAATCGGTACGTGTCCCCGACCTGGTCACCGGCGATTCTCACGGCGATGCGCGCTTCTCCTTCCGACAAGGGGTATCCGGCGGTATCGGCGAAGGTGAAGGTCCAGTCGCGGCGGTTGGGGAGCTTCGCTTCCACCGCTGATACCTCTTTGAGCTGGAGGGGGTCGAGGTGGGTGACATTTCGCACGGCGGTATGGGCAATGATCCGGGCCTCGTCTTCGGCTATACTGGCCGCGGCCCGGGCCTCCGGCAGCCGGTGGCGGAGCCGGTAGACATGGCCCGCTCCAGCAACAAAGACCTGGAATTCCTCGGCGCGCTCGGCCAAGTCACCCTCGAAGCGGGCGAAACGGACACGCCAGTGCGGCGGCGGCAGGTATTCCGCCATGAGGTCGTGGTAGACCTCCTCATCTCCCGCCTGCCAGATGAAGCGATCGGGCTGAGCCACCCCAGCCGAGATCGAGCTCAAGGCCCGCCACGCCACCGGCAGTTCCACGCCCTGATCAGCAAGGGCCTCGCGAGCCAGGCCTTTGGCGTCACTGCGTCCCACGGTGAGTGCCGGGGCATCATCCTGGAAATCGGCGGCCAGGAGCCAGAGGACGAGGCCCGCCAGTCCGCCGATCAGCAGCAGGCGGCCAACAGTCGGCCCGATACCGCCAGTCGAGGGCGCCGGGGCCTCTTCCTCTACCTGGACCTCTTTTTCCGGTGGAGCCCAGGAGCGGTTGTACTCCTCTTCCGGTACCTCAACCCACTGCCTGGCATGCCATCTCTGGCCGAGAACGAGCCACAGCGGGACGAGAGTCAGGATCACCACCAGCAGTTGATCAATCCAGACTCCGGGTGCCGCAGAGACGAACAGGGGCAGGGCGAACCAGACCACGTCGAAGGCAAAGTGCAGGACGATAGCCGGCAGAAGGCCGAAGTATAGATACAGGAGCCCGAAGCCCAACGATGGGATGATCAGTTCCACCAGGCGGGCGTAGGCGGGCTGGGCGGTGTAGGCGTGGGCGGCGCCGAAGACGAGCGCCTGGAGGAAGAACGCCCCGACGATCCAGGCCCGCCGGTGGCCGAAACGCTGGCCTATCAGAGCCGCTCCAGCGATGGGCACCGCCCGGAACAGGCTCTCTTCCGTGAAACCGGCCTGCAGAGAGACTGCGATGGACGTAAGCCAGGGGAAGTAGGTAGCCAACACATCGGGATGAAAGAGGGCTTCAGAAGGCGTCCACCAGCCCAGCACCCGGGTGGAGAAGAAATAGAACGCTACCTCGAAGGCAAAGAAGATCCCTACCAGGAGAAAGCCACCGACGGTCCGGCCCAGGATGGCCGGGGAATTAGCCACCCCCGGCGACCAAAGGCGCCACTGCTGTAGATGGTGGGGGAAGGCCTTCCTGGAGAGGCTCTCCGCGGCCATGAAGATGAGAGAGAAGAAAGTACCGAGAAATATGAAGTTAACCAGCAGGACAATAACCTGCCGGAGCAGGAAACCGGTGGCGGATAGGGCCGTGTCGTAGTTCATCCAGGCCAGGGGCCAGTTGTTGATCCCGACCAGGACCTGCAGGAAAGCCACGAACAAACCCAAGAACAGGGCTCTGCGCCAGAGAACCCAGCCCTGGCGCAGCAGAAAGAACAGGCCCACCACACAGCCACCCAGGATGTAGAGGACAGCCGCGGCGATCAGTGCCACCGACCCGATGGTATTGTTGGCTGACCGCATTTCTTCGTAGCGCCGGCTGAAGGCCTCGGGGATTTTGACGAAGTGGGTGAGTTCAATGAGCCTGTCTCCGCCCACCACCAGGCGCAGGCGATAGCGTCCCTCACCGTACTCTCCTACGGTTTGGATGGTCACGTCGGGCCGCTCGTAGACGAAGGTGTGATCGGTGCGACCGCCGGGGCGGAGCCTTTGGGAGGTTTCCACCAGCTCGTAGGCGGTGAGGTCCACCGATCCCTGCGCACCCGCTGCCCGTTCAGCGATAGCCCGGGCCGAATCGGAGGTCAGGCTAGCGCCGGGCTCATCCTCCGGCAGTTTTTCCCTGAAGCCGTAAGGAGCTCCCCGGGGAGTGAAGCGGATGAGGACCTCGTTGGTCTCCCCCTCCTTAAAGTGGCGGACGCGCCAGGTGTAGGGTGAGTAGAGTCCTGCTTCCAGCATCCGGCTGAAGGCCGCGTTCCCACCAGCCTCCAGCTCCACGAAGTGCTGCACCCCCCGATCCAGCCGGAAAGAAGCCGCCTGGCTGAACCCCTCCGGCCCCAACCGGAGCTCTCCTGATAGAGCCCGTGCCGACTTCAGCGCCACCTGCCGGTCCATCTGTAGATCCAGGGTCACCAGGGGGAAGGCTTGGGAAAAATACCGGAGGGTAAAGAAGATGCAGCCGATGGAGATGATGGGAAATACAATCCAGAAAACGGGTTTCCTCAGCATATGATCTCCTTAAGGAACTGGTGAAGGTGACCGTGGTTCGCAAGTCATCTCCGAGACCTGATTCCGCAGCAACCGGGATGTTAGGCACCTGTAAAATATAGTCCGGCCCTCCAGGGCTGGGAAAGGGAAATGTTAGCGGGAGGGCAGACGCCTCAGAGCGGCTCCTGACAGCACAAGTTGCAACCCACGCGGCGGGGGCAGCAGGTTGCGGCCCCTTAATTACTCCCGCGGCACCCCCGCCACCGCCTTTGGCGGGACAGGCATTCTACCCCGCCCCGCCCCGCTTACAGCGGGATTAGGCACTTTCTGCGGGATAAAGTACTTACAGCGGGATAGGGACGGGACTACTCTGGCGCTTACTATAGCAAAAGCATCCTTCACTGAACTCAACCTTGATGGGCCTGCTCCCGATTCCGCACTACCCTCAAAGGACTTGGTTTATGAAGATGCCAGTGCTATTTTCGCCAGGTTCAGGCCCTAACTTCAACGAACGGATAGGCGGCATTAACAATCACCGATAAACAGGGAATTCTAACCACTGGTGGTCGAGGCGATACCCGGACCGGTAAGGAGCAGGGATTCTACCAATCATTCTGATCCGGGGAGGTTTGCGATGGGTATGATGGATAAAATGATGGACTCGATGATGGGCAAGATGAGCGATGAGGATAAGAAGAATATGATGGACAGCATGATGGGAAAGTTGTTTGGCGAAATGAGTGTCGACGATAAAAAGCGGATGATGGCCGAGATGATGCCCAAGATGATGGGGGGAATTGATATGAAGGCGATGATGCCTCAGATGATGATGAGTATGATGGGCGGCGACAAAGGTGAGGGTGGCATGAGGGGCATGATGTCAGAGATGATGGGTCAGGCAGATGGCGAAGGTGAGACCACGATGCCTAAGATGATGATGAAGATGATGCCGCAATGCATCGAAATGATGTTCCCCAAGATGGCGAAAGAAGAGCGCACCGAGTTCGTAATGAATCTGCTCGTCAAGACGGTGGAACAGGGCCTGGCCGGCCTGTCGGGGCAGGAAAAAGAGGACTTTCTGATTCAGGTGGTCGAGACGGTTAAAGCTTGATATCAGGGGCATTGCCTCGGTGGTAACCAGGGCGGCCGGCTGCTTCCCCGCCGGTAGTGGGCTGGTTGGCCGTCACCAGGGTGCAAATTTATGCCTAACTTTCAAGCCTACCAGTTAAAAGGAGGATAAGGTATGGACCCCACCCGTAGAGGAATCCCCATACGGGTCCGTAGGCTTGCCTCAGGTAGATAAACTGCCCCCCCGCTTTGGGCATGGCGGCCCCCAGCTCCGCCATGGAGAGTGCCCCGAACAAGGTCACGACGCCCGCCACCAGCCATACGGCCACCGTTAGAATGGACGAGTTCAGATAAAGGGCTATGGTAGTGGGGACCAGAAAAATGCCGGAACCGATGATGGTCCCCACATTGATCATGGTGGAGTCAAGAAGGGTCAGAACGCGCTTCATCTTGCAGGTCTTCAGATCCTTTTTACACAATTCGGGCTAAAAACAAAGAGAGACAGTCCACGTTTCCAAGGTTTAATTCATGCCTACTCTGAACTATCGAATCTTTGACTAGCGACAGCGCCCTATTAATACCTTATATTCCCCCGCTCTTTGAAAATCTAGTCCTGAGCGGGCCGAAGGGCATGCCCTGGACCCCGCCATCGGCCTGCCCGGGGCTCCCCGTGGGTCCTCGGCGGAGCCGGTACGGCGAGTCTCCGCCCAGGGCCAGGGCGGGGGAGTTTGTCGGATGGGCGGACCGAAGGGCGAGTTAGAAAACCGGTTCCGGTATCTGCAAATGGGTTCCCAAGTTGAAAGGCAGTTAACCTCTTCATTCTTAATATCTTATACTCTTCTCATCTCCCTTTGCGCCTTTGCGGTTAATTTCTGAATAAACAAACGGTTCACCTCCCCCGACGGTGAAAGTGAACCTTTTGATAGTCTTTAGCTATCCTTCTGCGATCTTTCAGAGGGCCTTCGGATAGCCTATCGTTAGCCTGGAGCTAACCTATTGCGGCCCTAGCGCGAACCCCAGCAGGGCGCAGTACCGGCCAGCCTTGGCACAATAATTGCACTCTATCTCCCCGGAGAAGGAGATGGAAGAATGAACCTAGCCGCAGGCATTGCACTGCTCATTGTTGCCCTGTTGGGCGGCTTGGCTCGCCAGCAAAGCGTGGAGCGGTCCAATGCGGTCATTTATTACCAGAATGGGTATACCGCGCAGGTAAAGGTTATCAACTTCGGTGCTAGTTTTTGCCCTTTCAATTGCGGAGTACGGCACCGGCATGAAGCCCACGATATTCGCTGGTCTTGTTCTATGGGAGAAGACTGCGATCATTTTATTGTATTTCATGTTATCTATCGAGGTGACGAAAATCGAATCGCCGCTCTTGAGAAGGAACTCAGGGAATCAGATTTGACCGCTGGCAGTAGCATCACCGTCATCGCCTCCGAGCGGTGAAGGTGACACCAGCGGCGGCCTTCGCAACCTTTTGATTCACTTTTTCTGCCACGCTCGCCCGCGATGCCCAGTCGCACATAATCGATGAACACAGTGATGTCGAAGTGAAGGGCCATTTCCTTGCCCCTTGCCGCCACAGACGGTAAACTTGTTTCGTTATCCCCCGACAATCGGAGCGGGAAAGAGCCGTTAAGATGGGCTACGATATGAGCAAGCGAACCAAACTGGGCACCTTTCCATCGGCTGGGAAGTGGTGTAGAGGCATCTTATACCTGTTGCTTTTCACCGGCTGTGCCTATTTCAATACCTTCTACAATGCCCAGAATTATTTCCGCTCCGGCCTGGCATTCATGGAGTCTGCCTCCAGGCCGGGCGAAGATAAGATCCCTCGGCAGGCCGCCGACGCCTTCGACAAGGCCATCGCAAAGTCGCTGAAGGTGATTGAGGAGTACCCTGAAAGCAAATTGGTCGACGATGCCCTGTTCATTCTGGGGCGCAGCCATTACTACCGGCAGGAGTATGGTCTGGCCGAACGCTACTTTACGCAACTGCTCAATGAATTCGTTTGGCTGGATTATACCGACCAGGTGCGGCTATGGCTGGCCAAGGTGCACGCCAAGATGGGGTTATACGAAACCATGGAGGCCGACCTGGCCCCAATTCTCAAAGCGGACAACCCGCCGCGAAATTTGCTGACCGAAATATATATTCTTCGCGGTGACCTGGCTGTACGAAGCCAGGAAACCCAGTTGGCGATCCGGGCTTATGAAGCAGGAGCCTTGGGAGCCGACACCGACGCCCAGCGGGCCGCGATTTACTACAAGCTGTATAATTTGGCGATGGCGGAGGAGGATCTACCCACTGCCCTGCAGTATCTTGAAAAATTCACTGGAACCACGCCCAACGAGACCGAGCGGGTGGAGGCCCAATTGGGTCGCATCCGGTTGATGCAGCAGATGGGGGCGGTAGAGGCGGCCTTCAAGGAAATCCGTAAGATGGAAACCCTGGCGGAGTACTCCAGCATTATCCCCGGGTTGCGCCTGGAGATTGGCAAGATCGAATATGAACGGGGGAATGTGGAAATCGCCCTGGAACGGTTCGGTGAGATTATAGCGGAATATGGCACACTCCCCGAGGCGAGCGAGGCCGCGTTCCGGGCCGGGGAAATCCAACTGGTGGAGAATCAGGACACCAAGGAATCTCGGGCCCTGATGCGCAAAGTACGCGCTAATACACTCTATTACCAGGCAGCCCGGACCAAATTGGACTTAATCGATAGTATCGATAAACTGCAGCAGGAAATCACTAAACTGGAAGAGCATTTGGCGCTCGCGTCACGAAATGCACAAAAGGGCGGGGAGACCGATTCCACCACCGGCCAGGTTGATACCCTGGCCATCCATCAGGAATTGGCCTATGCCAAGTACCGCCTGGGGGAGACCCGTTTGTTGGATATGCGTGACAGCGGTACCGGCCTGGAGCTGATGGCTGAAATCGTTACGCGCCATCCAACCAGCGACGTGGCCGCCCAGGCGGCGTATGTCTTATACTACCATACTGAGGAAAACCAGGACCAGGCGGAATTCTGGCGAGCTGTGCTGTTGGAGCAATATCCCAACTCAGCCTATAGCTTGCTGTTGGCCGATCCGGGAGCGGAATCCGGCTCCTGGGAACTGGACTACCTGATGTCGGCCGCTGCCCGGGCTGTTACCTATGACCCTCGTCATGCTCTGGAGCTATTCCAGGCGATCAGGCGGCAGTTCGGTACCGAGCAATCCAGCTTTGCCATCGCGTACCTTTACGATGAATACCTGGCGGAACTGGACAGCGCAATCATGGCCTATGAAGAAAATCTGCTGGTCTACCCGCATGGAAAATACAGCCTTAATGCTGATCAGCGGCTCAAGGAATTGCGCGCCATCAAACTGGGACCCGAATCCGCCAGTGGAAGCGCGGCTACTGAGGTCCTCCCCGGCGCCGATGATCCCGCTGTCGGTCAGCGGCCTGATGTCGAGGAACCTTCCGTCGATCAGATTCCCGAGAACGAGGGTCCGGCCGATATCGAGCCGCCCGAGGCCGACACTGTGCCTCGGGAAAAGCAGGATCGGGATCATTAGCCATGTTGCTGGAGGAAAGTGAGGTTCGCTCGAACAAGCCCCTGGCGAGTGGATTGTACGAGATGAAATTGGATGCTCCCGGCATCTCCGCCCAGGCCCGGCCCGGACAATTTGTGAATGTTCTGGTGAATACGACGGTCACGCCCTTGCTGCGCCGGCCTATGAGCATCGCGCATGTAATTGGAACCACCTTCGGGCTGATATACAAGGTGCTGGGCCGGGGCACCCGGGAATTGTCCACCTGGAAAGCGGGTCATAAGGCCGACGTCCTGGGACCGTTGGGGAACGGCTGGCAGGCGACCGATGACCAGCTACCGGTGTTGGTGGGGGGCGGGGTAGGGATCGCGCCCATCAACTTCCTGCATCAACAGCTTTCCCAAGCTGGATCGCCTCACCAGTTGATCATGGGCGCCCGGAACCGGTCCGAGCATTTCCTAAGGCATGATCCCGCCGCAGGCATCACCCTGACCACCGATGACGGCAGCGCCGGTATCACGGGCACGGTGATTGCAGGATTGGAGGCTACCCTGAGCCGCCAGGATCATGTGGCGGTCGCTCTGTTTGGTTGTGGGCCGCCGGGGATGCTGCGAGCACTGCAAGCCTTCGCCCTTGAGCGCGCCCTACCCTGTCAACTGGCGGTGGAAGAGATGATGGCCTGCGGCATCGGCATTTGCATGGGGTGCAGTGTTGAGTGCCGCGACGGCGGCTCCACCGGGACGACTGGAGCTGGGCGCCGGTTTCGACTGGCTTGCCTGGATGGCCCGGTATTTTCCGCCGGCGTATTGGTGTTGGACGATGCCTGACCTGGCGGTGCCATTAGGCCTGGGGCTAGTCCTCAAGAATCCGGTCATGGTGGCCAGTGGTACTTTCGGCTATGGCGACGAGACCGCTGATCTGTTGGATTCCAGCGAGCTGGGCGGGCTAGTCACTAAGTCGATTTCACTGGCGCCCCGTGACGGCCACCCGCCCCCGCGCATCTGCGAAACACCGGCCGGGATGCTTAACGCCATCGGCTGGGCCAACATGGGTGTCGAGGCTTTCTGCCGGGACAAACTACCTTACCTGGGTGGCCTCCGGACGGCGGTGTTTGTATCGGTGGCCGGATCGAGCCATGCCGAATATGCCGCGGTGATCGAGGCCGTGGAGCGGTCAGCGCCCGAAATAGCGGGCTATGAGATCAATATCTCCTGCCCGCATGTGGATAAAGGGGGCCTGGAGTTCGGAGTAAGTACCGAGCAGACCGAAGAACTTACCCGCCGTCTTCGCGCCATTACCGAGCGCTATCTGATTGTTAAATTAAGCCCGAACGTGACCGATATCGGCTTGATAGCCCAAGCCGCCGAGCGGGGTGGGGCTGACGCAGTTAGCGCGATAAATACGGTTGTGGGGATGGAATTGGATCCAGCAACTGGTAAATTCAAGGTTCATACCGGACTTTGTGGACTCTCAGGCCCGGCTATCAGGCCTATCGCTCTGGCCAATGTCTATAAAGTGGCCCGGGCCGTGAGCATTCCGGTGATCGGTATCGGCGGCATAATGTCGGTGGAGGATGTGGTCCGGTTCATCAGGGTGGGGGCTCAGGCTGTGCAGATCGGCACCGCCAATTACCGCGATCCCCGAATCGGGGCACGGATCGCCCGGGAACTGCCCGGCTATTTGGCTGCGATAAACGCCGCCGGCCTGGAGGAAATCCGAGGTAGCGCCCATTGACCGCCCGGCATTTATACCGCTACGCCGTAATCGGCCTGGGCGTAATACTGTTAACCTGGGCCTGTGCATCGGCGCCGCGCTACACCTCCGACGGCCGTCCGCCGGCCCGTAAGAAGGCCCCCCGCCGCCCACCGCCGGCCCGAAAGAAGGCTCCCAAATCCACCCGGTTCCGCGAAGGGCAGGTACTGATGGGCATTTCCTCATTCTACGGTCCCGATTTTCACGGCAAGCTGACGGCCAACGGTGAAGTCTACGACATGTACGGCCGCACCGCCGCCCATAAGACAATGCCGCTGAACACCATTATCAGGGTGACAAACCTGGCCAATGGCGCCACTATTATCGTGCGTGTAAACGACCGCGGTCCCTATGTGGCCGGCCGCATCCTGGACCTTTCTTACGGCGCGGCCAAGAAACTGGGTTTCGTGGCCCAGGGCACCACCAGGGTTAAAATCGTGATAATAGAGTTGGGTGATGGTGAGTATATCAAGCATCTGCCCGACAAATGACCGGCCTGGCGCATCAGTGGATTGACATTGGCACCCCGGCGGCTCGATATTAAATTGCCGCCCGTGACTGACGGCAACCCGAACAAGGACACCATCAAAGGCCGCCTGCTGGTAGACGTGCTGGGCATACCGGCCCTGCTGA
>SDBV01011718.1_pt1 | contig 11316 bp, 8 predicted proteins | sample 2277081 | NCBI WGS metagenome assembly SDBV01 (sample SAMN10402039, study PRJNA504765) | marine sediment metagenome | isolation source: marine sediment core GS10_PC15, 223 cmbsf | place: Arctic Ocean: Southern Knipovich Ridge | collected 2010
AGGGGAATCGATGCGAAAGATCATAGAGCCACAGATGCAGTTTGGACAGGTAGATATCTCAGAGATCAAGTTTGATCTGCGCTCAAGGGATGAGATCCCCAAACTTCTGATGGGTCTGCAGTACATCTATTGCACTCCTGAGATACGGCGTGAAGTTTTCAAGATCCTCGAAGAGATTGTTCCCGAAGGAACTGATGCGAATAACGGTAGGCCCGGGATGCTGTTGTGGAAGATCCTTGTGCTTGGCACCATACGGCTGAACTGCAACTGGGATTATGACAAAGTGAAAGAGATAGCCGACAACCACAGGACGCTGAGGCTGATGCTTGGACATATTGCGTGGGAGGATGAATATCTGTATCCGATCCAGACGATCAAAGACAACGTCTCCCTCTTTACTCCTGAGATACTTGATAGGATCAACCAGATTGTAGTGAAGGCGGGGCACAATCTGGTTAAAAAAAAACGAAAAGTTAAAAGGCCGTTGCGATAGCTTTGTTGTAAAGACCAACGTACGTTGAAGAGACCGACGTACATTACCCCACAGACATCAATCTTTTGTTTGACGCCATCGGCAAGGTGATTACTCTGGTGGCCAGAGTATGCGATGGGCTGGGAATGAGGGGGTGGCGTCAGAGTGCGTACAACCTCAGGAAGCTCAAGAAGCTGTATCGAACGGCACAGAGTCTGAAACGATCCAGGGCAAAGAAGAACGAGAAGGTTGAAGAGAAGAGGGAGAGAATTGCTAAAGCCCATGGGCAATACACCGATCAAGCAGAAGCCTATCTTGAGAAAGCGCGAGCAACGCTTGATGTTCTTCTGGCTACGAATCGGCTGAGTGTGATAACTTACGATACTATAAAGTATTACATGCGGCATGCAGATCGGCAGATAGATCAGATCCGCAGGAGAGTCCTCGAGGGTGAGAAGATCTCGCATTCAGAGAAGATCTTTTCGATTTTTGAAGAGCATACGGAGTGGATCAGCAAGGGCAAAGCTGGGGTGCCACAGGAATTGGGACTGAAGGTATGTGTGGTTCAGGATCAGTATGGATTTTTTTTGAGCCACTTGGTGATGAGAAAGTGCACTGACGAGTTGGTGGCGGTTCCCTTCATAAGGGCGACAAAGAAAAGATTTCCGGAGTTGGAAAGCTGCAGCTTTGACAAAAACTTCTACACTCCTGACAATATAAAGCAGCTTGAGAAAATTGTTGATCTGGTGGTACTGCCGAAAAAAGGAAGACGTAGCGAAGAAGAGAGGGCGCACGAGAGCTCGGATGAGTTTGTTCGACAGAGAAGGAAACATCCTGCCATCGAATCGGGGATCAATGCCTTGGAGAACCACGGTCTTGATCGCTGCTTTGATCACAGCTTACAAGGCTTTGAGCGGTATGTAGCATTAGCGGTTTTATCACGCAACATTCAGATCCTTGGCACCATTATCTGGAAAAGGAAATTGAGAAAGCTCCAGAGAGAGCAGACGCCGTATCGCAAGGCGTCATAGCCGGCAATCTGCTACGACCCCTGTTTAGAGGATAGGTATGTCCGCATAACAACACTATCCTCGATATCTGCAATATAATCCCCTGATTTCCCATCATTCTTGATATTGAGCTGTTGTTTCAGGTATTGTTCTGTGTGATAGCTGTAAATTATCTACCGGAAAACCGCTTTAAATGGGCTTTTCGGTCAGACACTAACTAGTACCCCATCTCAGAAGTTCTGTCAATGAATTCGGCAATTTATTGTTTTCTCCCAGTTGTGCCAGAATTGGCTCGTAGGTTGTGCCTGGCTACGTTATCGTACAGGATTCTGGTTTAGACATCCCAAGGCTTGCTCGGCTTTAACCCTCTGATGTTCTCTGGGGTCACAGACGATGAGGCTGCTGAGATATTTCTGCTTTTGGGTCAACAGATGAAGCAGTTGCTGCCGAAGAGAAAGTATTCTCTATCTTCGAAGAGCATGCGGGAGTGGATTGGCAAGGATAACGGGAAACGATGTGTGCAGCAAATTGGGCCGCAGCCGGGAATGGTTTTACAAATGGCTACGACGATATCAATCAGGTGATTCTGAATGGTATCAGGAGCGACCGAGAGCTCCCAGACGAGTAGCGAACAAAACCCCAAAGAAGTCCGAGGAGCAAGTATTGAAGATCCGCTCACGGCTTGAGAATTGCAAATATTCTCAACTTGGAGCGATGGCAATCCAGTGGGAGATGGAAAAACTGGGAATGCAACCATTGCCTGCCTGGACCATCGATCGAATCCTCAAGCGGTACAGTGTCGTTCGGGAGAAGAAAAAACACGAGCCTTCGGGGAAAAAATATCCGGATGTGAAAGAGATATTCTCCGATTCCATTCAGCAGGCTGACCTCCTTGGCCCCAGGTACATAAAAAAGGATGGGCGCTTCTATAGTTTTAACGTGATAGATCTGGAAAGTTACCTGAGCTCTATCTATCCGTGCAGAACCAAAGGTGATGAAGAGTCCTGCTATCCAGCACTTTACCTATTGAAATTGACGAGTAGCTCGGCCTATCGTAGCGAGTACCAGGAAAAAATCGCCCTGCATCTCGAAAAAACGGGGTTTTCGGCCAGGCAATAACTATGTAGCTTAAATAGCGTTTTGCTGATATTCATGTTGTTCTGCACTCTAAAATGCGCGAATGGAGGAATGGCTGCCTACAATACCAGAAAGGTGTGTTACGTTATTAAAAGGGAGCACTCTCATGCTGATAAGCATTATGTGCCCAAATAGACCCGGACAGTGCGAGCTCAATCAATCGATGGCTCGGATCGCTAGTTCGATAGCAAGGATTAATCATGCCCCCAATAATAGCTTTGATACTTTGCACCAGTTTCGTGGTTTTTCTCTTAAGGCTTGAAAAAAAACAAGCATTTGTAGTTTCTGCTGCGTCGTGGATACCGACCATTTGGATGCTGTACACTGCAAGCAAGCCTTTGGGGATTTGGTTTCGCACGGTATCTGAGAATGATATTGCAGGAAGCCCATTGGACCGAGTATTCTTGAGTGCACTGCTATGCATAGGTCTAGTTATACTCGGGTTTAGAAAAGGTAAATGGTCGAGAGTTATAAAAGAGCAATCCTGGATGTTTTTGCTGATCAGTTACATGCTCGTTAGTATAATGTGGTCCGATATCCCATATACATCCTTCAAACGTTGGATTAGAGAGCTAATTGCAGTTGTTATGGCCTTGCTTATTCTTACTGAGCGGGATCCACGCACAGCGGTGCTGAGTGTCCTCAGGAGATCTATATATATACTCATTCCATTTTCAGTTCTTCTTGTAAAGTACTATCCTGAATATGGCGTGCAATTTGCGCGTTGGTCGGGCCAACGAATGTGGATAGGCGTTGCTACACAGAAAAATGGGCTTGGTCGATTGTGTCTGATCTCCACGTTTTTTTTGATATGGATGCTCATAAGAAGATGGCAGCGGCACGATATTCCAGCATACAAGTTTCAAACCTTCATCGAAGTGATTGTATTAATTATAACTCTCTGGCTATTAAGAGGTCCAGAAGGCTCATACCCCGCTACTGCGATCGTAGCGTTACTCGCGGGACTGGCCGGCTACATTGGGCTTCTTTTAGCGAAGAGATTCCGAGTCCGATTGGGACGATACTTGATTCTATCTTTGATTATATGCGGCATCGTTTTTGGTATAGTCACGGTGTTTGTTAGTGGAACAACTGTTGGGAGTTTCGCATCTATCCTAGGGCGCGACACGACTCTGACTGGTCGGGTTGGTGTCTGGGCGGCGCTCATTCCTATTGTGTTGCAGCGGCCCTTGGTAGGATCCGGCTTTGGAGGCTTCTGGACTGATGCGATTCGCGGGGTGTATGATATCAGCGAAGGCCACAGCGGGTATTTGGATGTGCTTCTGGAATTGGGATTCCTGGGCTTGTTTCTGTTCGCGATGTTCCTCTTATCTTCTTGCCGGAAAGCTGTAGCAGAACTAGATCATGACTTCGATTGGGCTAGCCTTTGGATATGTTTTCTGTTGATAGCTGTAATTCACAATGTCACTGAGTCTTCGATAAATACACTTACGAGCCAAATGACAGCGGTCATTCTTTTTTTAACAGTATCCTCGCGTGCGGTAGCCAAAGGCGAGTAGATATTCAAGCGAGAGGTGTGATACATAACTGTCTGGGCATATATTAAACCGACATTAATGCTGGCTCATTAACACTTTCATAGAAACTTTATATTTATTAGGCATGTAATGGAAAACCATATTTCAGTATGCATTTTAACTTTCCGGCGCAATCAGATGCTAGAACGTCTGCTTAAGAAAATTGTATCCCAACAGACAGGCGGCCTTTTTGAGTTTTCAGTGGTTGTAGTTGACAATGACGCGAATGGCCTAGCTAGAGCTACCGTGATTCGATTGAGAAAGGAGCTGGGGTTAGAGATAAATTACGGAATTGAGCCAGAACGTACGATTCCCGTTGCCAGAAACCATGCACTTACGCTTGCTCGCGGCAATTATATCGGCATCATCGATGATGATGAATTTCCGCCGCCGCACTGGTTGATCACTTTATATCGAGCTATCCATACGTTTGACGTTGACGGGTGCCTGGGTCCTGTTTATCCGTTTTTTGAGAAAACGCCCCCAGCGTGGTTAGTGAAAGGTCGGTTTTGTGAACGACCAGCATACCGCACGGGCACCTTGCTGCAATGGAACCAGACCCGCACCGGGAATGTTCTCCTTAAAAAAGCCGTCTTCGACAAGCACGACCTATGTTTTGATGAAGAGTTCAAAACCGGCGGCTCAGATCAAGAGCTTTTTAGGCAGGCAATCCAGGCAGGATGCAGATTCGTGTTTGTTAAGGAAGCTCCGGTCTACGAGATTGTTCCGCCAGAGCGTTGGGCACGAAGCTATTATTTGAAACGCGCTTTGATAAACGGATTCAACTCACATAGGTACATCTTGAGAGAATCGCACGGATTTTCTCGAGTGCTGGCACCTGTAAAGTCGATGGCAGCCTTGCTGGCTTACACGCTGGCATTGCCTTTTAGTGTGTGTCTGGGAAGTCATGTAATTATAAACTGTCTTGAGCGTGGAGGATATCACCTGAGCCGCCTTCTTGCTTTGGTAGGAATCGAATTATTAAGCAAACGCAACTTCTAGGAAGATGGATGGTGTTCGGAAAACTCAAGAAGCATTGGGGACCTCGCATCTGCTCGTGGATTCCTCTTACTATCTGGCATAGGCTGCTTGAGATAGAGCTTGTGATCCCTTACTACCACGTAATAAGCGACCAAAATCTAGCTCATGTAAGCGGTCTTTACAACTACAGAAGCATTCGGCAATTTAAAATGGACCTGGAATTCTTGCTTCGCTCATACGTTCCTATCGATCTGGGGGATTTGGTTAATTATTTAGATGGTATCGGACGGCTACCCAAAAGGTGTTTCTTATTGACCTTCGATGATGGATTTCGCGAGCTCTATGATATCGTCGCACCTATACTCTACGCAAAAGGTATTCCTGCTGCTTTTTTTTTAATCGCTTCTGTCATTAATAATCGGGAATTGTGCTATCCTCAGAAGAAGAGCCTACTGATTAATGCTCTAGCTACATTGAGTAATTCCACTGCGACGAGAGAGATTTCGCAGCATTTATTTGGTGCCGGGGTCAAAGAATCAGATATGCTTTCTGCTATTCGAAGAATATCCTATAGCCAACGGCATATACTTGATGAATTGGCAGAGGTTGTTGGGTGCGACTTTGCAGCTTATGCAGCTTCGGCCCAACCTTACCTAACATTTGAGCAGACAAGAGATCTAATACAGCAGGGATTTGCTATAGGTTCTCACAGCGTCGATCATCCTCTCTATTCAGAGCTGAGCCTGGAAGAGCAATTTAGCCAAACCTGTGAGAGCCTTAACTACTTATCGAATCATCTTCACTATGATTGTCAATCCTTCGCATTCCCGTATAGGGATACGGGGGTATCTCTTGAGTTTTTTCAAAACGTTTTCGCCGATGGGCACATAAAGGTTACTTTTGGTACCGGGGGCCTACTGCGGCATTTCTTTCCAAGAAACTTGTCGCGGTTCACAATAGAAGGAACTAATCTCCCTCCAGCACAAGCTTTTGCGCGCCATTTTGGGAAGGCTTTTCTCCGCAAAGCAGTGGGCGGAATAACCAATAATCAAATGGCTTGGAATCCCATGTAAAATTTTGGCTTAGCACCAAACGAGTGCAATCGAAATTTTTATGTATCCTTTCAGAAAATCATAGTAATCTGCGTTGCCGATTGTTACTGAGATGCCCTCTCGCTGATTATTTGGGATAACGGCGGGATTGCGAACAATCGTTTTATTCGATCCAGAAAATAATCATAGCAGTTTATCCCCATTTTCTTGCACGTCTCAATTATACCCAGGGTACTGATGAGGCAGGGGAACCATCGGGAGAACAACTTCATGAAACTATGGCCCATGTGGCATTGGTCCGCAGTCTCATACGCGAGAAGAAGCGTCACTGACGGTGGTACCCAATAACGTCTTGCAGTGAGGCATAGTGCCATTCCGCAGAGGATGCCCAGAAAGGGGAGTAACTGCAACTTCTGGTGGCGAAAAACGATACGTAGTTTCGGCCGTCCTCATCCACGCCGATAATCCCACTCATTATTAGGACCCACCACCGTAAAAGAGGTTTCGGGGACCACCGGCAATGAGGGAAGTTCACGGACTATCTTATCGAGGATCCAGATCGAGTACGACTACGGGCCCAACCAAAGGAAAACTTTGATCCTGCACATGGCTGTCTGCGATGAGAGCTGGGTAGAGGTCGATGAGCGCACGGCGCTACAAGAAGCGCTGCAATCTTGGGGGTCGTCATCGCTGGGCGATTGAAGAAAGCTTTCTGGTAGAGAAACATCAAGGCTACAACTACGAGCACTGTTATGAGGCGTACTCGGCAAGACTAATCGTAACTATTCAGCACAAACCAGGACATTAGGACGAACAATCTGTGAAGACCAGACGCTCCGTATCGCATCAAAGACTGACTGTTTGTTTTTCCGGACGCTTGATATATAGCCTCTTATTCTACAGAATGATTCTGCTCCCCTATTGGAGCGGAAGGTGCCGGAAACCTTTTGCTGAACTTTCAGCATTCTAATATCTCTTTCGCATCGTAATCCTAATGTTAGGATTACAAGGTTTATGCTCAGGATTTCATAATCCTCAGGATTCAGGTAAATCCTTTGTAGAACGTACGAATTTAGGATTCGCTGCCTGAATCCTGAGGATAATCATTTGTTCATCTGAGCCCGCTTAGTTTCGCCATCATGGACTCATCGTCTTCCCAGATAGGCTTTACTGCTTTTTCTTCCGATGTTTCCACGGACTCTATCGCATCACGAAGCATCTTCAGGCTCGGCTTTGCATATAATCGCGTCGTTTCTAAAGATGCATGTCCAAGAAGGCGCGAAACGAGCGGTAAACGCACACCATTCTGGTACAGCTGGGTCGCGCGTGTTCTGCGGAACATGTGGGGGTGAACATGATCTGGGACCGATGGACAAGAAGACTGCGCTTTGCGCGCATATTCCTTTACAAATCGCTCAACGTTTCCCTCCGACATCATTCCGATCACGTTTTTGATGACCGTGAAAAAGAGCAAATCCGTGTCCGGGCACTCGCTCGTATGGTACACGGAAAGTTGTTTGCTGCCTTTACCAGTCACTCGGATGTAGGGATTGTCGCCGGCGATCACAACATCGGAGACCTTCAGGCCCAAGACTTCAGCAAGCCTGGCTCCGCTGTCGTACAACAGAATCATAATAGTGCGCCCTGAGGCCCATCTTTGTGTTGGATGGCTGTTGGAGTATGGCGGTCATTGCATCTTAATACAACTTCCTTTCTCGACTGGGCGACATCGCAGGAAAAACGGCGTATGCGTCAGAACTGACTTACGGAAAGTAGTATTGAATGTTAGAAACATAAGAGCTATAATTGCTGCTGTAAGCTAGAGAAAAAAATCACAGTATCGTGATGTGATCTATGGTCAGAAGTATATTAGCTATGGTGTGGCTTTCAATATTAATAATCTAGTGAGGATTGATGTGGTGTAATAGATGCCTAGGATTCGATACGATTGACTATCATAGGTCGAACGAGAACCGATATAGGAAAGAAGTGTATCAATGAAAACTAAATGCTCACGTATAATAGCTGGCCTGTTTATTCTGCCTTTAGCATTATGGGCAGAAACACAGACAGCTGCTTCATGTTCACTAGCAGATGTTATAACAGCATACAATGCCGCGTCAGCAGGAGATGTAGTACTAATTCCTTCTGGTTCAGAAACGTGGTCATCAACATTTACCATAGACAAAGAAATATCTCTTGTAGGGGCAGGGCCCAGCTTTACACGGATTGAGATTGATAGTGGAATTCCGGCTGGCATTGTGATTGATCTAGATAATGATGTTCCCGTAAGGGTAACGGGCATTCATTTCAAATTTTCGACAAACAACACCGGTGGTGCTTCAATTTATATCCGTGGCAAAAAAGATGGTTCTTTTCCCCTAACAAAAGTGCGAATTGATCACAACAAATTCGAGAAAGGCACTAGAGCAGTTGCTGTTGGTGGTTGGGTAGAGTCATTAATTGACCACAATGAATTTGTTAATAGTAATATTGGAGTAGGTATTAACGGAGATAATAACTATTCCTGGAGTCGGCCCATTGCAGCAGGGACAGCCAATAGTCTATTTATAGAGGATAATACCTTCACTATAAACAACAATGCTGATCGCGAACCAGCACAACAAATTTACCATCAAGAAGGTGGAAGAACGGTTATCAGATACAATACATTTGATGGCACTGATTATACAGCTGGCAATTCCCTTTGGATCGATTCCCATGGTACCCAAAATTACTATCAAGGAGATCGCTTCGACTTTAGGGGACAACCGATCATTGAAATATATGAGAATACATTTGATTGCCACAAAACATATAATCTAACCGTAATCCGCGGAGGATCTGTGCTTGTCTACAATAACACTTTCACACAAATTTCGGGTGTTAGTGACGTTTTTCGACTTCAGGAAGAAGAGGCTTGGTCATCACACTTTGCGGGCAATTTTCGAACAGAATGGCCTGCTGAAGATCAAGTTACGAATAGTTTTTTCTGGGACAATACCTATAAAGGATCTCCAGTAACAATCAACGTTAGCCCTGCTGATGCCGTATTTATTCAGATAGACCGCGACTTTTTCAGGCATGCTCCACAGGCTTCTGGGGGGAAATCATATTATCCTACCCGTCAAGGAGCAGATGATATGATATTCAGTCCAGCAGGTGCCAATGCCTATTTTCCCTACACACCGTATGTTTATCCACATCCCTTGCAAGAAAGTTTTCCAAATCCACAACAACAACCACAAGCTCCTGCAAATTTGCGTATTAAGTAAAAAAATAACACCCCTAAATTATTCATTGCTGCTCACGGCTTGATGGTGTAGTTCAAATCTCCTTGGAAGTCTGCTTGCTTGAGAATAATCCTCTTTCATCGCTCCTACGCGCTCATGCGCCAGACCAAATCCCTCCTGCCGCTTTTCAGATCCGGTAGACGGAAGGCTTAGAATGTCCGTCCTGTTGCTTTTTTGGTGATCCGCGGCGTCTTTGGGGCCGCCCTCGTGTGCAAGATTGCCGTCCGGGCGGCGGCACTGACCCACCAGGTCTTATACGACCGCGAGCGGACTCATCCGATTCTAGTGAAATTCAGGTCACCTGTGCTAACCGGATAGGCATAAACTCAACCACCATCGGCTAAAGCCGATGGGTTGGCGCGCGTCGGCTGAAAGCCGACTGGGACGGACTTCACCCATCGACCTTGAACTCTAGTTAATCAACCGCTTACGTCAAGCGAAAGGGGCCCTGAAGCCGACCGAATAATATGAGGTTGGCGATCTCCTTAAACGTGCTGATGTCGTCCTCTTTATTTCCGCGTAGCGGTTCCGTTTAACTCATCTTATGTGCCATCGCACATAAGATGAGGGAGCTGCTTATACAGTTCCGAGAGGTGCTGGAGCGAAACTTTAGTACAGATGAAATATTGTGGCACCGCCGGGAACCCGGGCGGAAAACAGAGAAAACAAACCTCATCCTATAGCCAAGGGAGACTCCAGCCTACTCGAAATAACAGATAAGATAGCAGCAATTTAGAAATAATGTTAGGCTTTAGGGAGGAGACGAGAAGATTTATGAAAAAGCATTGGATTAATTCAATCTTGTTGGCGACGATATTCGTGGTGGGCGTAGTTTACGGAGTCGTTATTTATCGAGATCAAGTATTTCCTTATGAATTCTTCAAAATTGCATACCGTCTGATTCAAAAGCCGAAGCTTGGTCCTTGGTCCATCGGGATATATGAAGGTTCTACTCCATTTGATTTGGCTGCTTCGAAAGATATTCCCAACCCGGTTCTAACAAGAAAAGATGTTGTCGATATCGACGCAGGTTTTGTTGCGGATCCATTCATGATGGTTAAGGATGGAAAACATTTCATGTTTTTTGAAGTACTAAACCGGGAAACAGATCAAGGTGATATTGCTTATGCAGAGAGCGTAGATGGAAGAGAATGGAATTACAGAAAAGTCGTCATTGATGAGGAATTTCATTTGTCATACCCGTATGTTTTCGAGTTTGATAATAGCTACTACCTGATTCCAGAGAGTTCTAATGATTTTTCTGTGAGGTTATATAAGGCAACAAAGTTTCCTGAAGAGTGGGAGTATGGCGGGAATCTATTGTCCGGATATAGATATGTTGACCCATCAATATTTCGCTATGAAGATAAGTGGTGGATGTTTGTGTCTACCGGTGATAACAACATTCTGAACCTGCATTTTTCGGAGAACTTATTAACAGGATGGAAGTCCCACCCAATGAACCCAATAGTAAAATCAGATAAGCATTTTTCAAGACCAGGTGGTCGAGTTATAGTTTTTAATAACAAGCTGTTCAGATTAACACAAGACGATGATCCAATTTATGGGATCCAGGTTTTTGCTTTTGAAATAACTGAGCTATCAGAAACATCATATGCGGATGCGACACCAAACCAATTATCCGAAAAACTCAGAAAATATCTATAAGCAACGTTGTAGTTTTCGAGGCCAGGACTACTGCTAATTATATCCAGTTCCCTCGAATTATAATAGTTAATATCAAAACGCTCTTTCATCCGCGTTAATGCGGTAAAGGCAAATGCGAATTTGCTATTCTTTGGGCGATAACTATATGATAAGAACAAAGTACTA
>SDBV01011719.1_pt1 | contig 11315 bp, 10 predicted proteins | sample 2277081 | NCBI WGS metagenome assembly SDBV01 (sample SAMN10402039, study PRJNA504765) | marine sediment metagenome | isolation source: marine sediment core GS10_PC15, 223 cmbsf | place: Arctic Ocean: Southern Knipovich Ridge | collected 2010
CCTGTATGAGAAAGCTCCTGGTGATCGCGCTTGGCGTGCTTAGAAACGGAGTGCCATATCAGGAGGACTGGGTGAGCAAACGACCTGTGGGATAATAACACTTGACTCTGATCACGGAATCTATGGCAAATCAGGACCAGCTATGTGATTGAGAGTTCACTGCAAAATGGCAGATCAGGACGTGCTTGGTTTTTGAGAGTAAATAAAAATACAGATTAGAAGCGGTCGGGGCGGACGGCCTCAAGTTAATACCAGCCCATGGCTGGGGGCTGGCTTAGATTTCTTTTGGGTTGCCGCCTGAGCGTTTTAGCAACTCCCTGAGTTCTTCTCTGGACATGACCTTGACGCCTTTTTCCATATCTCCTGGCCGGATGCCTTTTGCTTCCAGGTCTTCATCAAGCACAAAGGCTGTACCGCAAAACCCTTCGAGCGCTTTTTTCAGTGCCAGGGGCACTGCTTCGCGCACAAGTATCAGGTCGACAGTTTCAAGGGCGGCCTGCCCGACCTTGCGCTGAGTCTCCACAGAGCCGGGGCGGCCGGATATGACGATCAGGATGACGCCACCGTAAGGCTAGACCACTATCCCTTCGATCAGGTCGCTTCTGTCCTTGAGGCGCTCGGTGAGGACTTCCTTCATGAGCAGGCACGCCTCGGTGACCTTGTGGCTCGACAGGGAATAATAGATGTTGACTCCGTCGCGGCGGTTTGAGAGAACCCCTGTGTTACGCATTACCGCCAGGTGTTGCGAGACATTGGCCTTTGGCACGCCCAGTATGTCCACGAGATCGGTAACGGTCTTCTCTCCGTTCTTCAGGGCGCTGATGATCTCAAGGCGCTTGGGATTGCCAAGGGTCTTGCACACCTCTGCCTGAAGTTCATAAAGCCTCTTGTCATGTGTCAGGTCTCTTTCCATTCTATTGCTCCTGTACTACCGTGGTCTGGGCGCCTGTGCAGCCATAACCTCTCCTGCATGGCGCCTCCATAGAATAGATATACAACCGATCAAATTCAAGTGCGAAACGATTTTCCACGTGCCTCACACTCGCTATTCTATATAATAAAGATATATCAAAATATCAGTACTTGCAAGGAGTATTTTTCTTATGGCAGGTGCAGGGTGGGGGATTCCCCCAGGTGCGCTGAGCGTCCGGATTACAGGAGTTGTGCAGGGAGTGGGGTTCAGGCCCTTTGTATACAATCTTGCAACATCCATGGGCCTGAGGGGCTATGTGTCCAACACGTCCGACGGCGTCCGTATAGAGGTGGAGGGCGACGGGCTTGGGGAATTCCTTAAGAGGCTGGAAACTGAAGCCCCGCCGCTTGCCCGGATAGACGATATCCGCTCAAGCACTGCGACCCCTCAGGGACATGATATTTTTCAGATAAAAGAGAGTGCTGATGGAGGCTCCTTCACCCTGGTATCCCCTGATGTGGCAACATGTGCCGACTGCCTGCGCGAGCTGGCTGATCCAGATGACCGCAGGCACGGTTATCCGTTCATAAACTGCACCAACTGCGGCCCGAGGTATTCCATCACAGAGAGCGTCCCATACGACCGTCCAAACACTACCATGCGCGCCTTCACCATGTGTCCTGAGTGTCAGGCAGAGTACGAGGACCCATCAAACCGCAGATTCCATGCTGTGCCAAACGCGTGCGCCAGGTGCGGGCCAAGCCTCAGTCTTCTTGGCATCGACGGCGAGCCTCTGGAGTGCGGTGATCCGGTTGCTGAGGCTGCTTCTGTCATCGTAAAAGGTGGGATCGTAGCGCTAAAGGGCCTTGGAGGGTTTCACCTGGCCTGTGACGCTGAAAATACCGAAGCGGTAGGGGAGTTAAGAAACAGAAAGCGTAGAAGTGGAAAACCCTTTGCGCTTATGTGTGCAAGCCTTGACCAGATGCGCAGGCACTGCTACATGAGCGAGGCTGAGGAAAGGGCGCTCACCTCGGTGAGAAAGCCTGTGGTGCTCCTTGAGAAGCGTCCGGGTTGCGGGCTGCCTGGCGAGCTTGCCCCTGGCAATCGCTACCTCGGGTTCATGCTGCCCTATACGCCCCTGCACGAGCTTCTTCTCAGGGCAGTGCCCGGAGCTATAATGGTCATGACAAGCGGCAATATGAGCCAGGAGCCCATAGAAGTGGACAATGCCGGGGCCTGCCAGAAGCTCTCAGGCGTTGCGGATGCCTTTTTAGTGCATGACCGGGATATCTTCATGCGCGTGGACGACTCGGTGGTCATGGCCCACTCTACAGCCCAGGGGGACTCTCTGGGATTCATCCGCCGCTCACGGGGCTGGGTGCCAGAGCCGCTGAAGCTCATGGAGGACGGCCCGGACATACTCGCGGTTGGCGCGGACCTCAAGAATACGTTTACCGTGGCCAAGGGGCCTTACGCAATTGTGAGCCAGCACATAGGGGACATGGAAGTGCTCCAGAGCACTTTGTTCTTTGAAGAGACCCTTGGCAACCTTAGTTCAGTCTATCGTGTGAAGCCTGTGGCCGTGGCCCACGACATGCATCCGGGCTACGCCTCTACCAGATGGGCCATCGAGAACGCCGGAGATGCCATGCTCTATCCTGTCCAGCACCACCATGCCCACATAGCCTCTGTCATGGCAGAGCACGGCCTCAGAGGGGAGGTGATCGGGGTGGCGCTGGATGGCACGGGTTACGGCCCTGACGGTACGCTATGGGGAGGGGAGTTCCTTGTGGCCGACCTCGACGGGTATGAGCGGGCCGGGCACTTTGGGTACATTGCGCTTCCGGGGGGCGCACAGGCCATCAGGGAGCCCTGGCGCACTGCGGTGAGCCTCGCATGCTCTTCATACGGCCATGATGAGGCCATGCCGGTGCTGGGGGACCTCGGCTTTTTCGATACTTATGGCCAGGACAAGGTGCGCGCTGTGGCTGGGCTTGTGGGCATGCGGGAGTTCTCCCCGCTGTCCTCCGGCGCAGGGAGGTTATTCGACGCTGCTGCCGCACTGCTTGGCCTTTGCGGGTACAATACCTTCGAGGGCGAGGCGGCCATCGCTCTGGAGGCGGCAGCTGATGATGACGAGATGGGGGACTACCCCGTTAATGTGGTGTTCAAAAGCCCCATGGAAGTGGATTTCACTTACACGCTAATATGTATAATAGACGACATTATTAAGGGCATTGCCCCTGGGCGCGTGGCCGCGAAGTTCCACAACACAGTGGCTGGTGCGGTTGTGGCGGTGGTGGGAAAGCTCTCCGCCTCCAGGGGGATAAGTGTTGTGGCCCTAAGCGGCGGGGTGTTCCAGAACAGGAGGCTTTTAAACTCCGTGCGTTCAAGCCTCATGGAAGGCGGGCTCAATGTATTTGTTAACGAACTTGTCCCGGCAAACGACGGTGGTATCTCGCTGGGGCAGGCATATCTGTTAAGGGAGAAGCTTAAGAATGGCGGATAAGAATGGCGGATAATAAGGAGAGCGCACAGGAGAGCACAAAGCAGCAGGCACAAAGGCTGGCGCATGCCATAGCTGTTGCCAACAGGAAGATCAACAGGCCTGTAAACCTGATGGAGGTCTGCGGCACGCATACAGTGGCGCTTTTTCGCCATGGCATACGCGGGGTGCTGCCCGATGGCATCCGCCTTTTAAGCGGGCCGGGCTGTCCGGTATGTGTCACGGGAATCCCTGACGTGGAGGCTGCCATGGCCCTTGCACGCTTGCCAGGGGTGGTGCTCTGCACCTTTGGGGACATGATGCGCGTGCCCGGGGGCAAGCTCAACCTTTTTGACGCAAAGGCCGATGGCGCGGACGTGCGCATCGTCTACTCCCCTCTTGACGCCCTGAAGCTGGCAATAGAGAACCCCGACCGCAAGGTGGTCTTCTTTGCCACGGGGTTCGAGACCACCTCTCCTTTAGTCGCGGCCACGCTCATGCAGGCTGAAGAAAAAAAGGTTAAGAACTTCTATGTGCATACGGTGCACAAGCTCGTGCCTCCGGCGCTTGCTGCCCTGCTTGGCTCCGGGGAGGTAAATATAGACGGACTGATACTTCCGGGCCATGCCTGCACGATAACGGGCACCGTGCCTTTTGAGTTTCTGGCCAAAGACCACGCAACTCCATCGGTGGTCACGGGTTTCGGGCCTCTTGATATCCTAGAGGGCATCCTGATGATACTTAACCAGATAGTGGAGGGCAAGCCCTCGGTGGACATTCAGTATAAGAAGATGGTCCGCCCCGAGGGCAACCCCAGGGCACAGGAGGCACTTCAGAAGGTCTTCACCCCTTCAGACGCATACTGGCGCGGCATAGGGACCATACCCCAGAGCGGTTTTGCCCTCAACGGGCCTTACGCAAAATATGAGGCAGTGGCCGCCCTTGGGCTGGTTGATATACCTGATTACCCGGAGCCGAAGGGCTGTGCCTGCGGCGAGGTATTAAAAGGGCTGAAGCTGCCCACTGACTGCAAGCTCTTTGGCAAGGCCTGCGTGCCAGAAAAACCCGTGGGCGCGTGCATGGTAAGCACAGAGGGTTCATGTGCCGCGTACTATAAATACGGTGGGGAGGGCTGATGGACCAGAAGGAAAAGATCCTCATGGGCCACGGCTCAGGCGGCAGGATGATGCACGAGCTCGTCTCCGGGCACTTTGCCCCAGCTTTTGAGATAGAGGGCGTGGCCGATGCGGCTGTACTTGATCTGGGCTCTGACCATCCGGGATCAGAACATGGTCAGGTACGCATAGCCATGTCCACTGATTCATACGTTGTCTCCCCGCTGTTCTTCCCGGGCGGCAACATCGGGGACCTGGCCGTAAACGGCACAGTGAACGACCTGGCTATGGTCGGTGCGCGCCCGCTGTACCTCACGGCAGGCTTCATCATCGAAGAGGGCTTTGCCATGGCTGAGCTGGACATCATCATCCGGAGCATGGCCTCGGCGGCAAAGGCAGCCGGGGTAAAGATAGTGGCAGGGGATACCAAGGTGGTGGACCGGGGCAAGGGCGACGGTGTGTTCATAAACACCGCTGGCGTGGGTGTTGTGCCCGCCGGGGTTGATCTCTCTGTTGGCAGGATAAGCCCTGGGGACAGGATAATCGTAAGCGGAAGCATAGGCAGGCACGGGGTGGCAGTGATGGGAGAGCGAAACGGATTGAGCTTTGCTCCCCCGGTCATAAGCGATTCCGCGCCCCTGAACACCCTTACTGAGGCCATTTTAGAAAAACCCGGAGCCGTGAAGGTCATGCGCGACCCCACCAGGGGCGGGCTTGCCACGACCCTTAAGGAATTTGCCGTGGAAAGCAGCCTGTGTTTCCAGATTGAGGAGGAAGCAATCCCGGTGGAGCCGGGGGTGGGAGGTGCCTGCGACCTGCTCGGCCTTGACCCCCTGTATGTTGCCAACGAGGGCACGCTTCTTGCTGTCGTTGCGCCCGATATGTCAGACTATCTTTTGGAAAAGATGCGGGAGCATCCAGCCGCAGCAGGAGCCACTGTGATAGGAAAAGTTGAGAAGGAGCCCGAGGGGGCGGTTGTCCTGTCCACGTCCATCGGAGGCTCGCGCCTGGTGGACTATCTGCTGGGGGACCAGCTTCCGCGCATCTGTTAATAACCCATACCGACCGGGAGTACTTATCGTGACAAGAAAGACCTTATATTTCCTGATGGCCCTGATGTTTGCGGTAGCCCTCTTGGGCTGTTCCAGTGAGACGCCCCAGAGCAGAAAAGCCAAAGCCAGGGACAAGGTAGCCCTTACCGTAAACGGAGCACCCATTACAGAGGGCATGATAGAGCAAGAGATAGCGAAGATGGGCAGGCAGCACTCAAACAGCCCCGAGGCCCTCAAGAGCGAGCAGATGCGGGACGCTGTGATCCAGAACCTTGTGGGCGAGGTCCTTGTGCTTGAGGGTGCGCGTGAGGCCGGCTTTGAGATCACGGAGGCGCAGGTGGCGGGGAAGGTCTCTTTTATAAAGCAGAGAATGGGGGATGAGAAATTTGCCGCCAAGCTCGGCAGGGAGGGGCTTACTCAGGAGGAGTTCGGACAGGAGCTCAGGAACAAACTCCTCAAGCAGCGCTTTGTCAATTCCCTTGTGCCGGAGGACGCGGTTACCGAGGAAGATGCGAAGAAGGTCTACAAGGAAAGCCCCATACCCATGATCCACCCGGCGCAGTTGAAGGTGCGCTTTATCCAGGTAAGCACCTTTGATGAGGCTGACAAGGCGCTTGAAAATATCGAGGCATCCGGGTTTGAGGATGTTGCCGATGAGATGCAGGGAAAGGGAGGGGCCATGGTAAGCTCCTATGGATGGACCTCCCCCGGAATGTACTCAAAGGACATCTCCGAGGGCCTGAGGGCTCTTGAGGCGGGCCAGACCGGCGGGCCCTACGAGGGCAAGGAGGGCTACTTCATCTTCCATGTTGCCGAGAAAAAACCCGAGCGGCCCAAGAGTTTTAGCGAGGCCAGGGACGGCATAGTCCGGGAACTCCTGCAGAATAAAAAAATGGCGGCCCTGGCGCACTGGGTTGGAAAAATGCGCTCTGAAGCCGAGATCGTGGAAAAATAGATATGAGATTCAAGATCAATGGAAAAATGGCGGTTGCGCTTGTTTTTTGCATGGCCCTGGCATTCGTGTTCGTATTCCCCACAGGTGCTGGAGCTGTGGTGCTCGACCGCATTGTGGCGGTGGTGGGCAACGAGTCCATCACCTGGGTGGACCTTCGGCAGGCCATGGAGGACGAACTGTCCCCCCAGCTCAAGGGGCTCAGCCAAGAGGAAAGGGAGCGGGCGCTTTCAGAAGCAGAGGAAACTTACCTCCAGACATTGATTATGCGCAGGCTACAGATACAGGAAGCTGTGAAGCAGAAGATCAATGCAACCCCTGCGGACATCGACGCTGCCATCTCTGACATTATCAGCAAATATAATATTGACCTGGAAGCGTTTCGGAAGGTCATCCTCCAGGAAGGCCTCAAGTGGGACAGGTACAGAAGGATCATAGGCGACCAGATCACCATGCAGCGTATTGTGGACAGGATGGTGAGGAGGAAGACGCCTGCACCCGAGAGAGTTGAGGGCGCCTCCGCCCTCTATAAGGTCCGCCTTGTGCTGTTTGCGCAGAAGCCCGGAGAGGACGCCGAAGCCCTGAGGCCAAGGGTAGATAGTTTCCTTGATGAGTTAAGCTCAGGGACGAGCTTTGAGGAGCTTGAGCCCAGGTACTCTGACGGCCCGGTCGGCATTATCAAAATAAAGGAGTCTTCCATAAGCAGCGAGCTCAGGGCGGCGCTTGAGGGTTTGGCCCCAGAGCAGGTCAGCGCGCCATTTAGTACCGAGCGCGGCATAATGGTGGTCAAGTTTTATGGACGGCGCACCCCAGAGGAGCTGGAACGCGAGCGTTTATTCAATGAACGCTACGAGCGTTGGGTTGCCGAGTTACTAGGCAACGCCTACATCGACGTCCGCCTTTAGCTCTTATTCACTGCGTCTGCGGCGAAATAAGCCGCTCGAAGTACGAAAATGTACTCCTTCACGACTTCTTTCTTGCAGCCACAGCAAATAAGAGCTAAAGGTCTCAATGGTTTGATAGCTGTGGCTGAAAAGCACTCGAAGTATCTGTAAAAGGGGCCTGTGGCCCCTTCGCAACTTGTCGTGAGCGACTCGTGCCGACTTTCTTGCATCCACAGCAAATAAGAGCTAAAGGTATAAATGGTTCGAACTCCTTAACGGCTCTCGTTACTTCTACTGAGTACGGTGGAGGCTGACGGCCACCAGTTTAAAAGGGGCCTGCCTTTTAAGGCACGCCCCTTTTAGAGTTTGATTCAGAGTGGTGCTACTTCTTGTGGCACATCTTGCAGTCTTTCTTTGCAGAGAAGGCCTTGTCTCCGTTATGGCATGAGCCGCAGCTTGCGTCTGTTTTGTGAGGAGCTGCAAAAGCGGCCCCGGCCTTCATTGGGAAGATGCTGGAGTGGCAGCTGTTACACTTGAGCCCGGCGGCTGCATGTGTGTCAGCGGAGAATGTCACCGCGCCCATTTTTGTGTCAAAGGATGCGCTCTTCCCCTTGGGTGTTGCCATGGCCGCACCCACTAGTGCCATCGAGATGACCAGCACGACTAATATGATAAACTTCTTCATTTTACACTACCTCCTTACAGAAATTATAAGACAGAGATCATCAAGCATTCTAAAACTATAACTGAATATAATCTAAAGCTATGGTTTTGTCAAGAAGTTCGTTATGGGGGAAAATCCGGTGCTTGAGCGCCAATCCATGCTTTGTTTATCAAGGTTTGAACACTCAGGGTGCTTGAGGTTATTTTCACCAGAACAGGGTTCCGATGCTATCAGAATGCGGTGAAGTTCGCCACCCTTTAAGGAGGTCGGATGAGAACGCTTCATCGTATGCGCATGCTGAAATTAAAGACAGACATGGTTACTTTCCAGGGGGTCTGTTTTGGAGGGTTTCAGGGGGTGGCGGCTTAATTGTTTGCGATTGTAACCACTTGATCTTATACCTGATATTCTTTAAGGCGCGAATAAGTAAGGCCGTTTCGCGAATGCTTGACATCACTCTTGAGCCTGCCCAGGGAGGGTGTACTTAAATGCTTGTTATAATTACATAATTCATTACATAACATGGCATTTTCAGACCCCTTTGCTGGTAATCAGGCTGAAAGTAATTATGCTATTTGCTGAGATGCCTGGAGACAATGTTTGTAGCCGAATAATATAAATATATAGTAATATATTAAGTATGTAATTTAGCTTGCCGAATTGGAGTGTAAATGAACTTTGGAATGACCCAACGATTTTCCCTGCTGTGCCTTGTTGCCCTGCTCATAGTGGGTTATGCGCTTGTGCGGACGCTCTCGGATTCCATGGTGCACTTGATGCACACGGGGGCTATTAATGAGACCTCTGACATCGTAAGGCAGAACCTGCTGAAGCATTTCGAGCCTTCTGACTTCCTTCGGCCCAAGACAGGTGCTGAGCATGAGAAGTTCAGGCAGGAGATCAGCCATCTTTCCTTTGGCCCCAATGTCATTGAGATCATGGTATGGAACAGAAACGGGGAAGTTGTGTGGTGTGATGACATTGACAATGTGGGCCGCATAGTTGAAAGCAAAGGCCTCATGAGTGCTTTGGAGGGCAAGGTCATATCTTTTATTGACCATTGGAAAGAGGATGGCCATGGCAATCATAAATCGGACGATGTGAAAAACGTGCAAGAGGTATTCGTGCCGGTGCTTTTCCCTGGGGAGCGCGAGGTCAATACCGTTGTGGAGATATACAAGGATATCACGCCCCTGGTCAGAGCGATAGAGATACATGAGCGCATCATATGGACGAGGCTCTCCATGGGGTTCCTTGTGCTCTACGGCCTTCTGTTCGGGATAGTATACGGCGCTTCAAGGCGGATATCAGCCCAGACCCATGAACTTGAGGACATGTTCCTGCAGACGACCACCGCCATGGTCAATGCCCTTGATACCAAGAGCCCATGGACAAAGGGCCACTCGGAAAGGACGGAGAAGTACGCTGAGCAGATAGCCAGGGCAATGGGGTATGGTGACCAGGCGGTCAGGGAGATCATGATAGCGGGCCTCCTGCATGACATAGGAAAGATAGGGACGTACGGCTACCTGCTTGAGAAGGAGGAGCAACTGACGAAAGAGGAATCCGACGTCATAAGGCGACACCCTGACCATGGGATAAAGATACTTGGGGGAATACGCCAGCTCAAAAGAGTGTTGCCGATAATCAAACACCACCACGAGCGCTACGACGGCATGGGTTATCCCTCCGGGCTCAAGGCTGAGCAGATTCCCCTTGGGGCAAGAATTCTGCATGTGGCGGACTCATATGACGCCATGAGCTCTGACCGCCCCTACAGGCGGGCCCTTGGCAGGGAAGAGGTGATAAGGGAACTAAAGGACAACAGCGGCACGCAGTTCGACCCTCAGGTGGTTGAGGTGTTCCTTGGGGTCATCGCCGGAGAAGGGAAAGCCTGACAGCCCTTGTGGCGCATTTGCGGGTTATTAAATGCAGTTGCCTAAACCTTGATATCCCTTAACCAGTCGCGGTTGTCGGTGTGCCAGCGCACCGTGTCCTGAAAACCCTCGTCAAAGCCGATCTTCGGTACCCAGCCAAGGAGTTCTTTGGCTTTGGTTATGTCCGCCCAGGTCTCCATCATATCGGCCTTGTGGAAGGGTTTTTGAACTATCGCGGCACGCTTTCCAAGCAGGCTCTCTATCTTCTCTATCATGTAGTTGATGGAGTAGGGTTTCTGCCCACCGCCGAGGTTGATGATCTCATATCCAAGGGGCCGTAAGGCCCTTATCGTTCCCTCCGCGATGTCGTCAACATGAGTAAAATCCCGGCTCTGGCTACCGTCCCCGAAAAGCTCGATGGGCGTGCCCTCGTCAATCCATTTTATGAACCTGAAGGGGCTCATGTCAGGCCTCCCGGCGGGGCCGTAGACGGTGAAGTACCTCAGCACGCTCACGTCAATCCCGTACAGGTGGTGATATGTGTAGGCCATTGCCTCTGCGGCTTTTTTTGAGGCTGCGTAGGGCGATATGGGAGTGTTCACGGGCAGGTCCTCGGTAAAGGGCAAGGGCTGGCCCGCGTATAGCGAGGAGGTGGAGGCAAGTGTTATTTTCCTGACATCATTTGTCCGCATCAGTTCAAGCAGGTTAAGAGAGCCGCCTGTGTTCGTCCTCAGGTAAACATGCGGGTCCACGAGCGAGTACCGCACGCCCGCGCGCGCTGCAAGGTTTATCACTGCGTCGGGTGCTGCCTTCTCAAATACGGGCTTGAGCGCATCCATCTCCTCGATGTCGATATTGTGGAAAGTGAAGCCCTCGCGGCCCTTCAGGTCATCAAGCCGGTATTGTTTCAGGCGTACGTCGTAGTAGTCGTTGAGGTTGTCAATGCCTGTCACACTGAACCCGTGCTCAAGCAGCTTGCACGTCGTGCGCCAGCCGATGAACCCGGCGGCTCCGGTGACCAGCACCCTGTTTATTTTCAGTTCATCTTTCATGTATGCATGTGCAACTTTCTTAAGCCCCGGGTGCGTTGACGCTGTGCGCGGCTGGCGGGGTCATTACTCTCTGAAGGGGGGCGCGCCCTGCCCTTCATGAAATATGCGGGCTAGCCGCTCGTCATCTGATTGGTGGTCCAGTCCAGCCCGGCGTTTGTAAGGATGCTTGAGGTGTCCTCAGGCGGGGCCAGCCCTGCTGCGGTCATGTCTGCGGCTGTCATGACGCGTACAAGGTCTGAAAAGCTCACGCAGGGCTCCCACCCCAGCCGCTCCCGGGCGCGGGAGGCGTCAGCCTGAAGGAAATCCACCTCTGTGGGGCGG
>SDBV01011720.1_pt1 | contig 11315 bp, 7 predicted proteins | sample 2277081 | NCBI WGS metagenome assembly SDBV01 (sample SAMN10402039, study PRJNA504765) | marine sediment metagenome | isolation source: marine sediment core GS10_PC15, 223 cmbsf | place: Arctic Ocean: Southern Knipovich Ridge | collected 2010
GAGTGGCTTCAGCACCATGACGCAACACATCGTGATGAATGGGAAGTCACCGGGACAGAACAGGGCCGCGCAACCTATCTGTGGGTAACACGCGGCCTCGATTCCGTCGAATGCGACGAAGTGCGAGCGGGCGACATTGTCACGATTTCGGGCCCCAAAATGCTCACAATCGGTGACACTATTTCAGCGCCGGAACTGGAAAACTGCGCATTGCCCCCGTTGGAGATTGAGGAACCGACAGTTTCGATGTTGTTCATGATCAACAACGGACCTTTTGCCGGACAAGAAGGTAACGCAGTCACAATTCGTCAGATCAGGACCCGTCTTGATCGCGAACTGCGCACAAACGTCGCCTTGCGCGTTGAAAACGCCGAGCGTGGCGACGCCATGAAAGTGTCCGGCCGCGGAGAATTGCATCTGGCAATTCTAATCGAAGAAATGCGGCGGGAAGGTATGGAACTTTGTGTATCGCCGCCGGAAATTATCACCCATCGCGACAGAGACGGCAAATTGCTGGAGCCTTTCGAGCAGCTTACCATAGACGTGCCTCTCCAGTTCCAGGGTGTCGTTATCGAAAAAGTGGCGACACGCAAAGGCCAGTTGCTCAATATGGAAAACAACAGCGCGGGCATAATTCGCCTCGAATTCAAAATCGCAACGCGCGGCCTCATAGGCTACCGCAGCGAATTCCTCACCGATACACGCGGCCTCGGCATTATGGCCTCACGCTTCACTGGCTACGGCCCTTGGTGCGGCGAAGTCGCCACGCGCAACCGCGGTTCGATGATCAGCATGGAAACAGGCGAAGCGACTTCGTACAGCCTTGAAAACCTTCAACAACGCTCCACACTCTTCGTGTCGCCAATGGATTCGGTTTATGAAGGCATGGTTGTAGGCGAGAATTCGCGTCCAGGCGACCTGCCCTGCAACCCCTGCAAGCGCAAGGCTCTCACAAACCACCGCGCATCAGGAAAAGACCACAGCACAGGACTAGACGTTCCCCGCGAACTGACACTAGACGCATCACTAGAATGGATTGCACCAGACGAACTAGTCGAAGTTACCCCAAAAAGCGTACGAATCCGAAAATCAATCCTAGCAGCCGAAGAACGCAAACGAGAAAACAAACGAAACGCCGTCGGCTAGGTCTTGCGTGCCCGAACCAAGGCGTGCATGAATGCAATGATACCGACAACTTCCCCTATCGCGAACATCAGCCAGTTGAAGCTCTCGGGCATTTCGCCCAGCATCGTGCTGCTATAATCCTCACAGAAGCTGCCTATTATGATCAATCCTCCGGCCACTATTCCCGTCCAATGGAACCATCTTGCGCGAAGGGCCCGGCCGGCGCTGATCTCAGCCAGTATTATCAATCCAGCCCCAATCATTGTAACCGACACGATAACTGGAGCCAGCACCGGCCCCAGCCAAGGCACCGGAAGCAGAAACAGGATGTCCCAAGTCAGCAGCGACTCGGGAAAACCGATCATCGCTTTCAATCCCACATAGAAGATGATGTCCCACACGCCGAAACCGATCATGAACATGGCAATCCACTCACCCTTACGGCGCACCGCAAGGGCCGCCATTGCCACCAGCATAACCATCGTGGCAAATTCGCGCCCAAGCTCGATGATCAACCGGCGAATATGGAGGGGATCGACCTCGCGCAGTTGTTCAAGCGTAATCAGCGGCAACAACGCATCAACCGGCTGGTCCGGGTACAACGAAGCACGAATTGGGTCGTAGATGACGCGCAAATAAACAACGACTGAAGCTTCCACGTATCCAAAGGCGGTCGCCAACACAGTCACCCATATGACACGCTTAACCCAACTGCTCAAAACCGGCTCGACTTCGTCCATCGTCGATTGCATGATCGCCTCTTTCTTCAAACGCCACTCTGTCTTTCCAATCCACCGTGATTATTCTAGCAGAGCGGACGTCATTAGCAAAGAGCGAAGACATCCCGAAAAAGGCCCTTGACAATGAAGCCAGATCTAAGCAAGTATTACCGCTATGAGGCGACGCGACTTTCTAAAGACATGTGCATTTGCCTGCGCAGGGAACATATTGCTGGCAAACCAAAGCGCCAAGGCTGCTGCAAGTGTCGGCCCTTTGGACTTACTTGATGGTCTTGAGGGTTTTCCGGCGCAACAGTTGCATCACGTTTTCAACCGTTCCAAGAAGCATTTCTATATCGTTCATAAAATCTCGGACGATGCAGGCAGTGAAATGGAGTGGGGGACCCTTCGTCATGCGGTGGCCTCGGCAGTAAGCGCTAAGAAAGAGGAGATGACATGGATCGTCTTTGATCCCGATGTATTCGCCCCGGCCAAGAATGAATCCATCGAACTGAACGAAGCACTGGAACTCAGCTCAAATACGATTATTGATGGCCGGGGGGCCAAAGTCACTATTTGCAGCACCAAGGACGTCCACCTTCTCAAAATATGCGGCGCGAAAAACGTTATTCTGCGGAATCTCATTCTTCATAAAGTCGCCCCATTCGTACGAGACAAGCCAGGAAAGGGCATCGTATTTCCCGTTACTTTACGCCCCGGCTTTTCACCGGAAAGAGCGGCCAAAGGAATCGACAGGGACGGGATTCCAATTCGCGAGGGCTCGGACAATATCTGGATTGACCACTGCACTTTCTTCCTATGTGGTGACGAATGCATCAGCGCCAGGGGGGACGCAAGTGTTGCCCATACGAACATAACCGTTTCCTGGTGCGACTTTTCGGACCAGTACTACGCTGCTCTGATTGGACACACCAAAGAGGAAAGCGCAGTCGATGAGAGAATCAGATTCACTTTCCACCATAACAAGTCAACTGATTGCGCAAGGAGAAGTCCGAGGATCAATCGTGCCACTGCTGACGTCTATAACAATTACCTTAACGGCTGGGTTGACTGGGGTATGGCTGCAAACGCCCATTCAAGAGTACTGGTCGAAGCCAATGTCTTCCAGGCAAAGCAGTCTACCATGGCGATTTCTGTCGGCACGGGAACACACATCAAGGGTTTTGTGAGACTAAGGAACAACATGCTGTTAAACGGGGCCGAACTCGATTCCCACATGCCTCATGAGGTTCCCGAAGCACCGTACAAGCGGAAGGTCGATAAAGCGGACAACGGTCTGAGAGAATTGCTTAATCGCGAGACTGGGTGGCAGAATATGGTAGTGGATTTTTCGTCGCTCACAGGCAGGGAACAATCGACTAAAAGGTGAAGGCAAGGGGCTGCAGCCCCTTGTCACAGCTCTAGAAAGGGTGTAAGTCAGAAACGGCAAAAGGGGGGCTTTGTTATGACAAGACTGACACGTAGGGATTTTGTAAAGGTCAGTACACTAGCCGCAGGCGTGGCCGGGCTGCACAAACGCAGCATTGCCCAGGCGCCGTTCGCGAAGCTGCGCGGGGCCAATGACGATGTCCGCGTTGCGGTGGTCGGCATCGGTTCGAACGTGAAGATAGGCGGTAAAGGCAAGAAAGAGATAGCCGACTATCGCAAAATACCGGGGGTGCGGATAGTCGCTCTGTGCGACCCCGAACGCGCACACCTGGATCCGGAGGCCAAGAAGTTCAAGGATCGCAATGAACGCGTGGACTCCTATACTGATGTCCGAAAGCTGCTCGAAGACGACGACATTGACGCCGTAAGCATCGTAACTCCCAATCACTGGCATGCGCTGATAAGCGTGTGGTCTTGTCAGGCTGGTAAAGACGTGTTCGTCCAAAAGCCTGCCTCCCACAACATTTTTGAAGGCCGCAAAATGGTCGAGGCTGCCGCAAGGTATGACCGAATAGTCCAGTCCGCCTCAGGACCGCGTTCGCAGACGGGCATAGGCGAAGCCTTCGAGTACGTGCGCCAGGGGAATCTGGGCAAAATGCTGTACGTCTATGGCTCAAACTACAGGTCGCGCACAAGTATAGGAAAAGTGGCCGCTGCCTCGCCGGTACCTGACACGCTAGACTATGATCTGTGGTCCGGACCTGCCCCAATCGAGCCGGTGATGCGCGAATACCTGCATTACGACTGGCATTGGGACTGGCACTACGGAAACGGCGACCTGGGCAACATGGGCATTCACTACATGGACGCGTGCCGCTGGGCCACCGGTCAAGATACACTGCCCGAACGCGTTATCAGCATAGGTGGACGCTTCGGATACGACGACGATGGCGAGACGCCCAACACGCTGATCTCCTTCCTGGACTACAAACCCGTCCCCATCATTTTCGAGGTGCGCGGCCTTCCCCGCGACAAGTCCCTCCGGGCAGCGAAATGGAGTGGCAGCGAGATGGACAATTATCGCGACCAACGAGTCGGCGTCGTCGTTCAGTGCGAAAACGGATACACCAGCAAGAACAAAGCATTCGACAACGACGGCAATTTGATTAAAGAATTCAAGCCAACTAACGACGACCTCAAGACCAACTTCATCAAGGCCCTTCGCAGCCGCAAAAAGAGCGACCTGCGAACCGACATATTGCAGGGCCATCTTTCCGCCGCGCTCGTACACATGGTCAACATCTCGCACAGAGTCGGCAAAGACACGCCACAGGGGGAGATAAAGGAAATAATCCATGGCGAGAAGACATTTGCGGAATCCTTCGAGGACATGCAGAAGCACCTGGACGCCAACGAGATTGATATTGCCAAGACTCCGCTCACACTCTCACCATGGCTCACAATGAATCCCGAAAAAGAGCGATTCACCGGCGCGTTCAGCAAGAAAGCCAACAAGCTATTGACCAGAAACTACCGTGAACCTTTTGTCGTACCTGAGAAAGTTTAATTATCCACTGAAAGGGGAACCAACATGATTTCGGACAACAAATCTATTACACGACGCAGTTTTATGAACCGTAATCTCCAAACGGCCGCGGGACTTGCCGTTCTGGGCGGCATATCTTCTACCACAGCCTCCGCAGCCAGGAAGAAGGTAAAGATGCGATTCGGTTTTACCACTTACAAATGGGGCAAAGATTGGGACATCCCTACGCTTATTGCCAACTGCCAAAAGGCGAAAGCGTTTGGCCTGGAAACGCGCACAAGCCAATCCTACGCCCACGGAATCGAACTCGAACTAAGCGCAAAAGAACGGCGCGAGGTCAAGAAGCAGTTCAAAGGCAGTCCCGTCACGCTAGTCGGACTCGCTTGCAGCGAAAGGTTCGACTCACCCGAGCCGGAGAAGCTGAAGGCAGCCATCGAAAACGCCAAGGGGTATATGAAGCTCAGTCATGACGTGGGGGGGAGCGGCGTGCGTGTGTTTCCAAACGATTTCCACGACGAAGTGCCCCACGAAAAAACCATCGCACAAATCGCCAAGTCGGTCAACGAGGTCGGTGTATTCGCAGCCGAATACGGCCAACAAGTCCGCCTCGAAGCCCACGGTTCCGCCGGCGAGCTGCCGACTTTACGCGCCATCATGGACCAGGTAGACCAGCCAAACGTCCGTATAAAGCTGAACTCAAGTTCCAGAGACAACGAAGGAGAGGGTTATATACACAACTTCAATCTAGTCAAACACCTTCTAGGCGACACCCTCCACATGCACGACATCACCAGCAAGGACTTCCCCTACCAACTCCAGGTAGAGCAGCTAATAAAAATCGACTGGGACGGATGGTGGCTAGTAGAACAAAGCGCACAAGTACCCGACCGCCTCCAGGCCTTAATCGAATACCAAAAGATATGGCAAGCAATGGTCGACAAGGCCCTAAAGAAGTGAACATAGCCCGAAGGCCGTATGGTATGGGAGCCGGAATAATTCAGTTGACGAACCCTTCGACGCAGTGTACCATAGAATAAGGCAGTTCGGTATGTTTGTATCGAGTTGTCTGGTATTTTGTTTTCAAAAGATGCTGAACGCAATTGGAGAATGCAAAGGAGGCTACATACATGAAACGAAGTATAGGATTTACACTGATAGAATTGTTGGTGGTAATAGCCATCATAGGAATTCTGGCGGCGATATTGCTGCCGGCATTGGCCCGGGCGCGGGAAGCTGCGCGGCGCGCAAGTTGTGCAAACAACCTCAAGCAAGTTGGGTTGGTGTTCAAGATGTACGCGAACGAGTCCGCTGGAGGCATGTTTCCTCCGCTTATGCACAGGGAACACCTTATCTGGAACGGTCCACAGGACTGGTCGGTGTCGAAATCGCCGCACGGCGACTATTTCCATGGCCGGTCGGTATATCCTGAGTACTTGACCGATTTCAAAGTTTCTTTGTGTCCGTCGGACTCAGGTCTGTCTGAAGCCTTGGAAATCTTTGAAGACGCGGTGGCGCATCCCGAGGCCTTGCCGTTTTTCCCGGCGGGCAGCGCGTTGGCGGGCAAGCAGGGGTCTGCCGCCGACATCTTCAGGAGCAACTCTTACAATTACTACGGTTGGCTCATAGACAACGAACTCACTTTTAACTACAAATGGCCCGCAGACGCTGCCACTAACCAAGACTTTTCACTCAAGCAAGCGGTTAAGCAGTACTCGAGTAACGGCGTCAATGGCAGTTGGTCGAGGTCGGCCGGACGCGTCGTGTTCATGGACAAAAGCATCGACATGAAGACGCCCGGTTTTCCGGGAGCGGGTAGCGGCGGCAGTGACACTTTATACCGTCTGCGCGAAGGTATCGAACGGTTTCTCATCACAGACATCAACAACCCGGCTGGCAGCGCTGGGGCGCAGTCGAACATATGGGTGATGATGGATCTGGTCGCGGGACCGGCCAGGTCGATGACGACTTTCTCGGGTGCAAAACAGACCATCAGCACGGTGCCGGCCTTCAACCACGTGCCAGGCGGGGCGAATGTGCTCTTCATGGACGGACATGTCGAATTCATGAAGTACAGCAAGGACGGCAAGTTCCCCGCCAACCAGGCCATGGTCGATTTCAACGGAAACACAATGTTCCAGCAACCCCAGAATCCGCTATAGACGCGAGTAAACTATGTTATACCTGCCGCCGTGTGTGCAAGATCGTTTACATGCACGACGGCCAGTTTGTTGCGGAAACGGCCGCTGATTCGTCGTTGGCTTTGGTAGGACGTAGTTTTGCCATCCACACCGGCGGTGCGAATTACACGGACAACCTGGAACGGCTCGGGGTGGGTGCAGCACTTCATGTTCGGCACAAAACTCAAAGAAAAGATGGCCGCACCAGGCATTGCATGAGTGGGATTCAGGATGTCGCACCCATCGCCGTGGCCGTGTTGACGCTATTCTCGCTGCCCTCTCTTGACATCGTGTCCCCTGGCAGGTGGATCCGGCCGCACGCAACCACTTTCTGGATAGGCTCTTGTGCCGGGTCTTCAATCAATTGCAGCACGACTCGGGCGGCTTCGCGACCCACTTCTAGGGAGGGCACGCGGATGTGGGGCAAGCCGATTACCGGGTGTTCGATAAGGCGTTGCGCGGAAACGGTAGCCATCGCCACGTCTTCGGGCACACGCAGCCCCAAACGCCTCAACGTGGCAAGGGCGTTAACGCTCAAACTGCCTCCGGAAGCGAACAAAGCGTCTGGCCGGTTGTGCGGGTCTTGGAAAATGCGCTCGAGCGCCGCGACGTCGGGGCCTCCCAAGCCTAATTTAGCAGGGTCATCTGTGGGCACTACGGCTGTCCATGCCTCATTGAACTCAAGGCCAGCCTCACTGAGTGTCTCCCGGTAGCTCGCATAGCGAACGCGAATGAAAGGGCGCGGATAGTCCCAGCCAAGGAAAGCCACTCTACGGCGGCCAATGTCACGTAAGTACTCAATTGCCGTGCGGGTCGCTTCCGCGGCGTCCCACGCCACGTAGTTCGCCTCGGGCATCTCATCCAGCGTATCGCCCAAGAAAACAAGCGGGATGCCCAGCCCTCGCAAGAGACTGTAGTTGTCCCTTCCTGCCACGTTGGGAATTGCCAGAACCGCTTCTACTTGGCGCTCAAGCAGCATCTGGATTTCTTTGCGCTCCAGTTCCCCATCGAGCCGGTGAACAGCCACCAACGAAACGTAACCCGCCGACTCGAATTCCTCTCGAATCCCCTGCATGAGATGATCGGCCCAGTCATCGCGAAAATGCGCAAACAGCACACCCACGGTTCTCGAGCGCTGGCTGCGAAGCGAGCGCGCCATGCTGTTTGGCACGTAGTTGAGCCGGTCGGCCGCCTGCAATACGCGTTCCACCGTCTTTTCCGGAATGCCCCTCTCAGTGGCCTTTCCGTTGAGCACAAAACTGACCGTCGTCTGCGCCACCCCAGCAAGCTTTGCCACCTCCGTCATGGTGGCCATCGGCCTGCGGCCTTTGGGGGGAATAGTCATCGCGCGTATCTCCTGAGTACGTTGAAAAGCATGTTTACTAATGCGTATTATGATGTATTGGATTCACGGATGTCAAGGCTTAATTAATCCTTTTGGTATAGTCAACATATAAATTATCTAAAAGCTCTGATGTACAATAGCTTAGGGCTGGAAGGCAATGAGATTGGATTTGCTCAAATTAGTACTTGACAGGGTAAAAGAAAGACTATATAATACGTATTAGTAAATCGTGTTGTGACAGTTTTGACAAAGCTAAGAAACAGGCAACCTGCAAGGAGATCAGCTAATGAACAAAAAGGGATTCACGCTCATCGAACTATTGGTGGTGATAGCCATCATAGGTATCTTGGCGGCAATTCTATTACCCGCCTTGGCACGGGCAAGGGAGGCGGCGCGGCGCGCGAGTTGCGCCAATAATCTGAAGCAGATGGGTATCGTGTGCAAGATGTACGCCAACGAGTCGGGCGGCATGTTCCCCTCAAACGCTCTGAAACTAGATGCAAATACAGGTAAGGCTAAGAAAGGTTTCTGGATGTGCCACTTTTACACTAAACAGGTGTACCCGGAATATCTGACCGATCTCGACACGCTTTTCTGCCCTTCGGCCGCCGGCGGCGGCCAGACCCAAGAAGCAATTAAAGCAGTTCTTGGTGGCACGCCAATTACCTTCACTCTTGTACATAACGGGAATGAAGAGGGACCTCTTAATAATATCAATGAGTTTCTCGGTAACAAATGGATCAATCAGTATTTTTCTTACGCGTATTTGGGGCATGTAATGACGCGTGACACCGATTATCTCGGAATGGTGGTCGGCCAGAAGCAGAACTTTATCGAGCCGGCTGACATGGCGATGGATCCGACCAATATAATTGGCACCGATTTGATAGAGCTTATGGCAGCGTATCCCGACGTCACGCCGCCGACCGGTTCGGGCGGCGCGGTTGGCAATCCTGCAAATATCTATCGTACGCGGGAAGGTATTGAGCGGTTCCTCATCACTGACATCAATAACCCGGCGGGCAGCGCGGTGGCGCAGAGTTCCGTGCCCATAATGATGGACGTTGTAACGAGCGGGATGTATGACGGTGTCAACACAAGCAACAAAGGCGTCGGCACAATAGCGTTCAACCACATTCCGGGCGGCGCGAACATACTCTATTTGGACGGTCACGTGGAGTTTGTCAAATACCCCGGCAAATTCCCTGTGACGCCGTTTGTAGCGGCGGCAAACGGTCGTCCCATATCGCCCGGCCAGCCGATGAACTTTGTGACCAACTAGATATGCCAACAAGCGGGTGCGCCTTCTTCGGAAGGCGCACCTCGCCGGATGTGTTTGTGTTGCGTTGCAGCCATTCTGTTGCCGGCGCCGGCGCGGAAGGGTTCCTCGCTCCCACGGTCTCCTGGGGCTCCGTAAGGAGACGGGCTCCGTAAGGAGACAAGGAATGCATACCTCAACTTGACCCGGTTCACCGTGCCGTATTGTTTGTTCCCAGCATGACGTTCAGGGCATGGTTGACTACACGCACCACATACTTGTTTTCGCGGTCTTTCAATGCCTCTTTAAGTGCAGGAATGGCCGGACGCGCCTTGTCGCCAATGGTATCCAGTACGATGGCCGCATGCAGACGCACCCATTCATGCTTGCTTCCCAGGTCGTCGATCAGGGTCGGCAAGGCATCATCTTCCTTGTCCATGAGGCACAAGGCACGCCCTGCTGAAATTCGTACTACCGGAACTTCATCTTTCAACGCTTTCCCCAACGTAGCAGAGGAGGAAGCGGCCTTGGTGCCGAGGTTTCCCAGGCCAACAGCGGCCCAATATCGAATTGCGGCATCCTCGTCCTTAAGCGCCTTGTCCAATTTCTTCTTATCTCGCTTCTTCGGCACACCCGCAAGCGCCGCTACAGCGACCAAGCGTTCCATGTACTCCCCGCTTCCCGGTTTTTGAAAAATGGCATAGCGATCCCCGCCCAGTTTTGCGGCGCGTCTCAGGATTTCAGGTTCTGGCAGCATCCCAAGATCCTTAGTCTCACTTGCCCATTTCACCTGCGCCGCCCGCATCCGCTCCAATATCTCACGATGCGCAGATGACCCCGCCAGATTCCGCACCTCGTGCGGGTCTTCTTTAAGGTCATACAATTCCTCAACAGGCTTGGTCTCCGCCATAAACAACTCTGCTTCAGGCGGCAACTGTCCCTCAGCGTACAAACGCCGCAACTCCTTCATTATCACGCTCTTCTCCGCCGTGTTCATGTATTGGTAGTAAGGCTTGAAGGGCTCATAATTGCGGATATACCGGTAACGTTTGTCGCGCACCGCTCGAATGATGTCGTACCGCTCGTCCATGCGGTCCCTTGCGCCGTAAACGTAGGTGCGTTCGGCTGGCAGGGCGCGCCCAAGGAACGGCTGACCCTGAAAATGCCCAGGAATATCGATGCCCGCAAGATTCAGCACCGTTGGCGCGAAATCCACCGAACTCGTTAGCCGGTCGTCCACTGTTCCAGGCACCCCCTGGCCGTTCACACGAAACTTCTCAGGAATACGCACAATCAGAGGCACATGTGAACCCGAATCGTAAAGCCACCTCTTGGCGCGAGGCAGCCCAACTCCATGATCCGACCAGAAAAACACGATCGTGTCGTCCGCAAGCCCGTCCTCTTCCAACTGCTTGAGCAACTCGCCCGCATCGTAATCCATCTGCGTTATAAGCTCCAAATACCGCGCCCAAGTGTCCCGGATCAACGGAGTGTCCGGATAGTAAGGCGGGAACTTCTGTTTCGCGCGGTCCTGGCGCTGCTCCGGTTTCACATCCGGCGTCAACCCCATATGTTTCTTTTGGTCCGCCGTCAACTTGCCCTCATGCGTGACCCCGAAATTCCGCACAAAGAAAAACGGTTGCCCTGGCTTCTTATTGCGCCAATGAGCGCTGCCACTTGAATCGTCCCAAGGCGAAGCAGGTGTAACAAACTGATAATCTTCCTTGCTATTGTTTGCGCAATAATACCCAGCGTC
>SDBV01011721.1_pt1 | contig 11315 bp, 6 predicted proteins | sample 2277081 | NCBI WGS metagenome assembly SDBV01 (sample SAMN10402039, study PRJNA504765) | marine sediment metagenome | isolation source: marine sediment core GS10_PC15, 223 cmbsf | place: Arctic Ocean: Southern Knipovich Ridge | collected 2010
CGCCCCGCGCGGCACCATCCATGACCGGCACGGCACGCCGCTGCTCAGCGACGAACCAACGTTCGACGTCGGCCTCCGCTACGCCCTGGTCAGCGCTGATGAACCGTTCCTCGACAACTATCTCATCAAGGCCGCCCGCGATCTCCGCAAGCGCGGCGACTACCTCCCCAACGTGAAGCTCTTGGATATTGTCGCGGAGCTGAAGCAGATCGACATCCCCTACATGTGGCAACGACTGTCAGCGCTCACCGGCGTGTCCGCGGAACACCTAGCCGAGCGAGCCGACGCACTGCGGCGCCGCGTGCAACGCATTCTGGCGAACGTGCAGCGCAGCTCACCCAGCGTCCGCACGATCAAGGAGCAGAGCGAGCTCTTCCTGCCATTGGTTCAGGACATCCCCAACGACGTGGCGCTCGCCGTGCGGCTGGAACTCGAGTATTACCCCTGGCTCCGTGTCCTGCCGGCGTCCCGGCGCGTCGCCCAGCACGCCGACGCACTCGTACACGTACTCGGCCGCCTGGGCGCCGCCAGCGCCGCGCGCATCGCCGACGACCCCCTGCGCGGCGAGGAGCTGCGCGAGCTGCACCCGACCGACCGCTGCGGCATTTCGGGCATCGAGCGACTGGCGGAGACGTCTCTCCGCGGCTGGCGCGGTCGCATCGTCGAGAGCTACGATCGCCGCGTGCTTGAACACACTCATCCGGCACCCGGGCAAGACGTGTATCTGACCATCGACCTCGACCTCCAACGGCACGTCTTGAGGCTACTCGAGGACGCGGTCGGCGAACGCGTGCATCCGGCCGGGGCCGCGGCGGTCGTGATCGACGTGGCCACGCGGGAGGTCCTGGCGCTGGTCAGCTATCCGACGTACAGTTACGACCGATTCAGCGCCGATTACGACCGGCTCCGGCATGATGCGCGGCGACTCCCACTGCGTTTCCGGGCCGTCGCCGAACAATACCCCCCGGGTTCGATCTGCAAGGCCATCACCCTGGTCGGCGGGCTGACCGAAGGCGTGGTGACAGCACATACGCGCATCCACTGCACCGGCTACCTGCGGCCGGAAAAACCAAACCGCTTCCGGTGCTGGATCTACAAGTCATTCGGCGTCACGCACGATATGACCAACGATCCCAACGGCCAGGACGCCAGTAGCGCGGTCCGCAACTCCTGCAATATCTACTTCTACAAGGTCGGCGGGATGCTCGGCCCGGAGCGTCTTTGTCAGTGGTTCTCGCGCTTCGGCCTCGGCCGGCTCCAGGGCACCGGCCTGATCGAGGAGAGCCCTGGCATCGCGCCCGACGAGGCGTGGATGCAGACGCACGCCGACCGGCGCCATCGCGCCGCCGATGCCTGGAACTTTGCCATCGGCCAGGGCGAGGTCACTTGCACGCCGCTCCAGGCGGCCAACGTGGCAGCCACGATCGCCGCCGGCTACTGGGCCCCCGTGCGGCTGGCCTACGACGCCACCGGCCTGGCGTTCGGCGCCCCGCCCGCCCCCGCCGAGCCGTTCGATGCGCAACACTTACAAGTCCTCCGGGAAGGCATGTGGCGTGTCGTGAACGAGCGCGGCGGAACAGCCCAGAAGTACGCCAAGCTGGACCACGACCACTACGAGTTCTGTGGCAAGACCGGCTCGGCTCAAACGACGCCGCGGCCCTTGTCCTATCGTTACACGTTCGAATGGCCGGACGGTCGGCGCGAGGTGCGGATCGCGTATCTCGAGGATGAAGCCCTGGCTACCTTCGCAGACCCGAAACCGCGGCGCGTCGGCAAGCACGTCGCCACGCGCTATCCCTCCCTGGGCGGGGACGAGAAGCTGCCGACGCACGCCTGGTTCATGGGCTTCACCCAGCCGAAGACCACGCCCCGCGGCCACGTCCCCAACGGCCAGGTGTACGCGATCAGCGTGGTCATCGAGTTCGGCGGCGGCGGCGGCAGCGTCGCCGGGCCAGTGGCGCGGCAAATCGCCGAATACCTGCTCGACGGAGACAGCAGTCCGCAATAGCGAATAGAGAATACAGAATACAGGCTCGCGCGGCGCGGCTCCGATCGGAAGCCACGGCGCGGCCGCCTACTGTATTCTCTATTCTGTATTCTGTATTCTGCTCTCGTGCCCGAACAGAAACTGCTCAACCTGACCCGCCTCGGCTGGGGCCTGGCCGTCCCGGTGCTCTTTCTCTCCGTCATCAGCCTGGCCTGCATCCACGCCACGGACCGTGCCGCCTCACCAGCCCAACCGGTGGACAGCGGAACATCCCCGGACTCCGCCAATTGGCTCGTGCGTGCCCACCTGGCCGCCGGCCCGCAGACGACCCGGCAGGTGCTCTACCTGGCCACCGGCGTAGCGCTGATGCTGCTGGTGCTGTGGCCCAGCTACCAGAAAATCGGCTGGTACGCCTATCCGCTCTACGGGCTGGTGCTGTTCCTGCTCGTGCTGCTCGTCGCCGACCGGGTCCTCGATCGCCTCGATCTGCCCGGCCTGCCATTCGTGCCCGTCGTGCGTTACACTCGGCGCTGGATCGACCTCGGCTTGCTACGCATCCAGCCGTCGGAGTTCATGAAACTGGCGTTGATTCTCACTCTGGCGCGCTATCTGCGCTTTCGCAGCTCATACCGCCGCTGGTGGGGTCTCGGCGTCCCGTTTCTGCTGACGATCATCCCCATGGTGCTGATCCTCTTTCAGCCGGACCTGGGCACGCTGCTGATGCTGCTGCCGGTGCTGTTCACCATGCTCTTCGTCGCCGGCGCCCGTCTACGCCACCTGCTCATCGTGGTCGTGCTGGGCTGCGCCACGATGCCGTTCTTCTATTTCTACGGCATGCAGGAGTACCAGCGAACGCGCATCCAGGTTCTGTTCAAGCAGGACGTCGCCGACGAGGCCTGGCACATGGATGAGGGCTACCAACTCCGGCAGTCCAAAATCGCCCTGGGAACCGGCCGTCTCACGGGCACCGGCTATCGCGAGGGCCTGTTCGTGCAGTACGACGGCCTGCTGCCGGAAGAGCACAACGACTTCATCTTCGCGATCATCGGCCATCAATGGGGCCTGATCGGGGCGGTCCTCGTGATCGCGGCCTACGGCGTCATCGTGCTGGTCGGCCTGGAGGTCGCCACCGTCACCAACGACCCGTTTGGGCGACTGCTGGCGATCGGCGTGATCGTCATGATCGTCGTGCAGGCCCTGCTGAATATCTGCATGACCGTGGGCCTGGCCCCCATCACCGGCATGACCCTGCCCTTCGTCAGCGCCGGCGGCAGCAGCCTGTGGGCCAACTTCCTCGCCCTCGGCCTGCTGGTCAACGTCGCCCAACGCCGTCCCATGCTGATCACGAATCCCCCCTTCGAACACCACGATGATGAGTGAAGGAGCAGTGCTGGGTGTACACCTCGGCGGTCACCAACCGCCGCGATTCCTCACTCCGCCATGAGCGCGGCCCCGATCTTGTCCACCAGCGCCGAGGCCGTGTACGGCTTGTGCACGAATCCCGCCAAGGGCACATCCGCAAAGTGCAGCGCGGCCTCCTGCTCGCTGTACCCGGTCGACAGGATCACTTTCACCTCCGGTCTTTCGGCCACCAACGCCTGGAAAACCGCCTCGCCATTCATCCCCGGCATGTTCATGTCCAGCAGCACGGCGTCGATCGACTCGGCGTGCTCGCGGAACAACGCGATCCCGCGCTCCCCATCCTCCGCAGTGAGGACCTTGATCCCGCGATTCCCCAACACCGCCTCGACCACATCCCGGATGTCTTCTTCGTCGTCGATCACGAGCACCGTCGAGCCGCGTGGCAATCCGCGGCGCTGCTCCTCGCGGACGACGGGCTTGACCTGTGTCTTTGCCGCTGGGAACAGCACGCGGCAGACCGTGCCCTGCCCCTCCTGGCTGGTGATCACAACCGCTCCGCGATGCGCCCGTACAATCCCCAGAATGGCCGACAGGCCCAACCCCCGCCCCGCAAACTTGGTCGTGAAGAACGGGTCGAAAATCCGGCTCAACGTCTCCGGCGGCATCCCGCAACCCGTGTCGCGCACCTCCAGCAGCACATACGTTCCGGGCTCTAGTTGCTGTTCATGGAAGTCATCGGCGATGCGCTCCGCGTCCAGCTCCTCGGTCCACGTGCTGACGACAACCTCGCCGCCCTGCCCGTGAATGGCCTCCGCCGCATTGATCAGCAGGTTCATGATCACCTGCTGTACCTGGCTGCTGTCGGCGCAGATCAGGGGCAGGTCGGACGCCGTGTTGATCCGCACCGGCACGTTCTTCGGGATGGCCGCGCTAGCGAACTCGGTCATCTCCCGCACCAGCGCGTTGAGGTCCATGATCTGGACGTCGCAGCTCGCCCGGCCCGCGTAGGCCAACATCCGCTGCGTCAGCTCGGTGGCCCGGCGGCCGGCGTTGACCACCCGGTCCAGCAGCGGTCGCACACCCGCGTTGGCGGGCAACTGCTCAATCGCCAGCGACGCGTTGCCCATGATCCCGACCAGCAGGTTGTTGAAATCATGTGCCACCCCGCCCGCCAGCACACCCAGGCTCTCCAACCGCTGCGACTGACGAAGTTGTGCTTCCAGCCGTTCGCGTTCCGACACGTCGCGGATCAGCGTGGCCACGCCGTGGATGCCGCCCACCAGGTCCGGTAGCACCGTGTTGTACCACTCGCACCGGACCTGCTCGCCGTCCTGCCGCCGATTCACCAGCACACTGCCGCTGCACGGCTGCCCGTCCAGCAACGCCGCCCCCATCTTCTCGAACGCCTCGCGACCCTCCTCCGGGACGATCAAATCCCGGGCGCAACGGCCCATCGCGTCTTCCGGCGTGTAGCCGAAGATGGCGCTGGCCGCCGGATTCCACTCCAGCACGCGGAAGTCCGTGGACCACACCACATACGCCAGCGGCATGCGCGCCACCAGCGACTCGAACGTGGCGTGTGCCTCGCGTAACCGCTCCTGCGCCTTGCGTTGCTCGCTGACGTCCGTGGACGTACCGGTGCAACCGATGACGTTGCCATAGTCGTCGTGGACCGGGATCACGTTGACCGTCAGGTGAACTTGCGACCCGTCTTTCCGTACGTGCTCCGTTTCGTAAGACAGCCGCGGCTTGCCGGCCCGCAGCTCTTCGAGAATGCGCCGGGCCCGTTCGACGCGGTCCGGCTGCACGAACTCCAGCACCGACCGGCCCAGCATCTCCTCCGGGTCATAACCATAAATCGCCCGGGCCGCGTTGTTTACGAACGTCCAGCGGCCCTCCAGATCCAACGACCAGATCAGATCCCGCGAGGTCTCCACCAGGTTTCGATACTGGGCTTCGCTCCGCCGCAGCGCTTCCTCGGCGCGGCAGCGCTCCGTCACGTCGCGCGTGAACCCCACCAGGATCTTCGCGGGCCCGTCCCGCAGCACGATCACGCAGCTCTCCAGCCGGAAGATGTGGCCGTCCCTGTGACGGTGCGACGTCGCAAAGTGGTGCAGTCCCGTCCGCCAGTACGCCGCGCTCCCGCCGTCCGGCACCGGTGCGCTGACTTCCAGGTCCGTCATCTTCATGCCGAGCAGTTGCTCGGCGGTGTAGCCGGTCATGCGGCAAAACGCGTCGTTGACCTCCTGAAAGCGGTAGTCCTCCCCGAGGACGAAGAAGCCGTCCATCGCGTTCTTGAGGATCGCGTCGTTGCGCGCCGCCAGATGCTCGAGTTCCGTCAGCCTTCGCGCCTGCGCCAAGCGGGCGGCTTCCGCCTCCCGCGCCGCCGCCCGGGCCAGCGCGGCCGTGCGCAGCAATATCGCGAGCGCCCCCACGACCACCAGCGCGATTGCCAGCGTCATCCACGTCATCCCGGCTCTCCGTCCACCATCTCTCGCCGAACAGCGCCCAAGTGCGGTGCCGGCTAACCTGCGGCCGCAGGCGCGGCCGCGCTACACTGCCCGCGCGTCATGCACTGCGCCGCTTCTTCCCGGCGACCACTCTTCCGCAAACACTCCGCCTTCTGCATCCAGGCCGCCGCTTCCATGCGCGCGTTGGAATGCTGTCGCGCCAGTTCGATGCGCTTATCGGCACAGCGCCCGGCTTCGTCGTAGTCGCCGAGTTGCACGTTCATCTCCGCGATGTACTCGTAGGCGCGCGCCAGCCCGTTCCAGAAACGCGTTTCCTCCAGCACATTCAGCGCCATCGTGAATTCGTGCTTCGCCTCTGCAAAACGCCCTTCCATGGCCGCACAGCGCCCCAGGTGCATGCGCGTGGTCCCGACGTTGGTTCGGTCGCCGATCTCCGCCGCCAGGGCCAACGCCCGTTGGTAGTGCGTGCGCGCCTCCTCGTACCGTTGCTGTTCGACGAGCACGTTGCCAATCCCATTATACGGCCCGATCAGCGACGTCAGGCCGCCATAGGCGCGATGTGTCTCGATGGCCCGCAGGAAGGCTTGCTCCGCATCCGCCGGGCGCCCCCGCCGAAACAGCACAAACCCGAGATTGTTGCGGATCTGAGCGCTCTCCGCCGCCAGATCCAACTCGTCGGCCAGCCGGGCAGCCTCCACATAGTGCAACTCCGCCGCCTCGTAGTCCCCGCGGAAGTAGTTCATGACTCCCAGATTGGCCAGCGCCTCGATCTGCCGGCGGGCATCACCCCACCTCTTCGCCAATTCCTCTTGCCGCCGATGCTGAGCCTCGGCCTCGTCATAGCGCCCCAAGCGAGCCTGGCACACGCCCATGAAACCTATGGCCTCGGCGAATTCGTTATCAAGAGCAACCGCCTCCCGGGCTAATGCGATCGCTTTCTCATATTCCCCACGCAGATACTCCTGCTTCCCGAGCACGAACTTCTGCTGGGCAGCCAGCCCCGGCGTCGGAGCGGCGCGCTGCAAATCCACGCCCACCCGTCGTCCCAGGCCCAGGACCGCCGACAACCGCACGAACAGCCGTCGCTCGAGCTCAGCCAGATCCACCAGCGCGCCTTCTACCTGCGCCACGCCCGCCGGTCCCCCCTGCCCGCCGCGCAGTGCCTCGGCCTCGATCCGCACCGAGCTACCCGCGCGGCGGAAACGCCCCACTACGACCGTGCCGGCCCCCACCATCCGACCCGCCTCCAGCAGCCGCTCCTCCGCGCTCCGCCCATTGCGGCCCTCCGTCTCTATCCGTTCGACCATCGCGACCAGCCCGTCCTGATCGGCCACATACACGTCCGGGATTTCGGCCAGCGCACGCGAAAGGTAGTTTGCGACCGCATACCCCAGCCAGTCGTCGTCCTCCGTCTCGAGTTCGTTCCGCAGCGGCAGAACTCCCATGCCTCGCGGCTGCAACGCGTCCAACTGCAATGGCGCACGCCGCAAGGGTGCGACCGCATCCGCCGACTCGAGCTCCTCGATGAGCATCCGCGGCGTGTCAATCCGTGCCTCCGGCTCGATTGCGAGCAGCCGCAGAATCACCTGAACAAGCCAGACGGGTACGTCGTCCGCACCCTCCGCGGGCCACGCCACGGGCTGACATTGCGTGTCGATGAGTCGCCTGAAGACCCCCCCTCCCAGGTGCGGCAGCCGCCCCGTCGCCAGGTGGAACAGCGTGGCCCCCAGCGAATACAAGTCCGCCCGGTGACCGACCGAGACGTCCGGCCGGAACATCTCCGGTGCCGTATAGGCCAGCGTCCCCACCATCGCGGCCCCGGCCAGCTCGCCCATCTCATTGTGCTCGTGTGACAGGCTGGCCACGCCCAGATCCGCCACGCGGACGCGCCCATCTGTCCCTAGGATCAGGTTGCCCGGCTTGATGTCGCGATGCAGCAGGCCCGCTCGGTGAATCGCGCAAAGCCCCCGGGCGGCATCCGCACCAATCTGCACCACCTGCCGCCAATCGACCGTTTGGCCGGCCCCAAGCAGCACGGTCAGATCGGCCCCGTCCACGTACTCCATGACGAAGTACCACACCCCTTTGACCACGTCGCAGTCGAGCACACGAACCACGTGCGGGTCCTGTACGCAGAAGCCGGCCCGCGCCTCCCGACGAAGTCGAACGACGGCCCCGTCCGTCGCCTCACCGACCATATGTGGCAAGACCTTCACCACGCACGGGTGGCTCAGAAACACGTGCTCCGCGAGGTAGCTCACCCCGTGGGCCCCTTCCCCTAAGCGTTGCAGGAGCCGGTATTTACCGCGCAATAATCCGCCCGGCGCCACGGCGGAAAGTCGCGCGACAGAGCCGCCGACCACGCGGCCGTTGTTGGCCCGGGCCCGCGGATACAGAAAGCGGCAGGCTTCGCAGCGCAGCAGCCGCTCCGCGACAACACGGACCTGACCGCTTTGCCCGCAGTGCCCGCAGAGCGCTGTCTCGTCAGCCTTCGTCATGCCTGCGCCGCCGATCGCCCGTTCGGGCTGCCGCCGTTTCCCGACGTGACAATTATTCACCGAACCCCTTGACACACATATTTTATCGGCACATGTTACATATACGAGCGAGTGTTTTTGACACTGTCCTATCAGCACGGCCCAGCGAGGGCGTGCGTGCATATTCGGAAACGGTTTCGTCCGTCATGCGCTTCCTTTCTACGCCCAGGAGCGCAGGCAGCCTAGCGAAACCACCGGCGTTGTTCAAGAGGATTGTTGCCGCAGCGCATAGCGTGCGCCGCATGCAATGCCTCGCTCGTAACAGGAGAAGCGCGATGTTCTCAGGTTTCCTGGTGGTCGTGGTCAGCTCACTGGAGTTCCTTCTCTGCGGCTTCATCGACCAAGTCACTTGTTCATTCACCGAGCTTTTTTAGCAGGCGCGACCCAGCCATGATTGAAGTTATCACCGATCTCGACGACTTGGCCATCGATCAGCGCTAGGCGGCTCGACTCGCCCGCTGAATCCTTGCCAAGCGGAAACATCGCTGAAATGGGGCAGCCTGTTTGGTTGTGCGAATGCTGTCCCTCGCCAGCACCCTACACCTTCCGCCTCCCACCCGCCTCATTCACCTGTATGCCCCGGTGCGCCAACCGGCTTGATCACCGGCCACGTACGCATCATGCACCAGCATCTCGAACGCCGGTCGATGCGTTGCTCCGACCGACAACTGCCGCACCCGGCGGCCGGCCCGCTCCACCTTCGCGACCAACAGGTCCAATCGCTTCACATCGGCCCGCGAGCCGCCTCCGCGAGCCGCCTGCTGAAGACCCGGCCGCAGGCGTTTCAGCGCGTCCCCGCCGCACTCCAACGCACTGACGCAGGCATCACGCTCGTCACGCGCGTAGGCGCCGGCCGCGCGCTCCGCGCACCGCACCCATGCGACCGCCGCCCGATGCAGCAATATGCAAAAACGCAGCGGTTCCTCGCCCGAGAGGCTCGCTTCCGCCTCATCACACAGCGCCAGCACGGCGTCGCCGGCAGCCCCGCACGCCTCGCCCCGCCACCGCTGCCAGAGATAGAAGGGGTTCTGACGGATCACCAGGTTGTCTCGGAGCTGCCGCCAGGTGCCGGGCCGCAGAAAACTGGCGGCCTGTGGAATTTCATTGCCGAGGATATCCGCCGCCCGAGCGTACGCCGCCCCGCCTTCGGCCGTGATCGCCGCCTGCCAGTCATCCGCCCGCGACAATCGCCGCCCCGCCGCGTAGATCAGCGGCAATATCGTGCCGTACTGGGTGAAGTAGCTCTGTTCCCACGTCGTGACGAGCACGCCACGCGCACCCGCGGCGCGCGCGGCAGCCGCATGCGCATCGATGTTTTCCTCAGACTCCGCCAAAAAGCACCAACCCGCGTTATACGTTTGGATGCTCGGGCAGCAAACCACGTCGAAGCCACGCTGCCGAAACGCACGCGTGCTCTCCAGCGGGTCGCCAAAGTACTGCCAGTCAAAGATGACCGTGTCGCGCGGAATGGCGTCCAGGGCCTCGGGATGCTGCCGCAGCATGTCGCCCCACAGGCACGGCCGCCGGCCACGCTCCAGCACATAGCGGCACAGCGGCCCAAAGTACTCGGCGTACAACCCACCCTGCCCAACTTCCGCCACCCGCTCCGCGCAGGACGGACATTGGCCGAGCTGCTGGGTTTCGTCCCCACCCAGGTGCACCCACTCGTCGTCAAAAGTCGCCAGGGCATCCTCGACCAGGCCCCGCGCGAAGGCAACGCACGCCGGCCGCGTGGCACACATCTGCGCGCCGCCGAAGCCTGCGTCCCCCTCCGCCAGCCACTGCCCCCCTTCCGACCGCATGAACCCCTCCATATGCCCCAGCGTATTGAGAAACGGGATGATCCGCAGGCCATCCGTGTGACCCCGCGCCGCCAGCCGCTGCACAACCTCCGGCGTCAGGCAGCCCGGCCCCGCCGCCCAGGGCGCGGACGCATAGGCCAAGCGATGTTCCAGGTACAGCCCCACGGCGTTGTAGCCCACGGCCCGTGAGCGCCGGAACATCTCAGCGAGTGCATCCTCCCGCGGCGACTGCTCGCGCGCTATGTCGTACATCCAGCCGATGAAGTCCATGCTCATATAAGTGCGGAAAACCACTGACGCGCCAAGGGCGCGGACCGATTCAACCGGCACACGCCGGCGTTTCGGGCGCCATCATGGCTCTGGAGCAACCGAGGACCCGCCAACACGGGCACCGTCGCCCGATTGGCCGGTTTCAGATGTCCGGTTCCCGGTCTCCGGTTACCCAGATTCCACCCCCCGGATCAGAACTCGTTATACGTTTTGTCGCTCGTGGCCGCCTCGCTGTCGTCATTGGCACGGATCTCGCCGCTGGTCGCGTTGTAGAGCCAGCCGATGTTCGCGGCGGCGGTGACCGCGAGAATGGGGTTGCCCTCTACGATCTTCACGCCCGTGGCCCCCGCCCGCGGCCCGACCGGCAATGGCGGGACCCCATTGGCCAGATAGGGTCCGAAGGGGTGCGCGGCATCTCTCGCGTGCACCACCTGCCCCGGCTTGCCGCTGTACTGAGTAAGCTGACTGACGAAGGCTTGCTCAGTCTTGGCCGCGTTCGTGCCATCACCCTTGGCCGCCGGATACACGCCCACGTGCTCGGCGGCGTACATGTCGATCGCACCTCGCAGGATGCGCAGGTCCGCCACCAGAGCCGCCTCGCCACCGCTATCCGACCCCTGGCTCAGCCGTGGTATCGCGATCGCCACCAGTATCCCCAGAATGGCGATGACCAGCACCAGCTCCATCAGGCTGAAGGCCGAAATGCTCTCCGCGCGAAACTCGCGGCACTGCGCCATGGACTGCATTACCTCAGGTCCGATACATACTTCCTGCCGGCCAGCGGTACGGGCGTCGCCGGTCCGCACCGCTCCCAGTAGCATCTTCGGCGGATCAGCGGACGCGCTTCAATCACTCTGCTCTGGCGAGGGAGGTGCGGCTGCTGCCA
>SDBV01011722.1_pt1 | contig 11314 bp, 22 predicted proteins | sample 2277081 | NCBI WGS metagenome assembly SDBV01 (sample SAMN10402039, study PRJNA504765) | marine sediment metagenome | isolation source: marine sediment core GS10_PC15, 223 cmbsf | place: Arctic Ocean: Southern Knipovich Ridge | collected 2010
CACCGATGTCGCTTCCTGGGAATCAGGACGGTTCGACTTCGATCTCCCAGGAATCAAGAAAACACTGCTACGGGTCACCGTGGTAACCGATGGACTTGATGCTCTGACCTCGATGACGTGCAAAGTGTCGGCGGATGGGGCGACTTTCGCTACCGTCGCAGGCACTCACGAAGATGACGGAGCTACAACGTTCACCTGGGTTGTGTCCAAGTCGGGGAATGAGGATCAGCAGACCACTGGCTATGACTTCGGAATCCAACTACTGCCGCTCACTACGTCGAGTGCGGTAACACCGAAGATCCGTGAGATATTCGCCGAGGCTATTTCGGCGGAGAAACGCCGCGGTGTTGAGATAGACGTTGACCTGCGATCTGACCCACGGGGTAAAGGTGCGTCTGGTACTGCGTTGCTCGCACAGTTGCGTGAAGCGTCAGAGTACGCTGGTGGCATTGTTCGTTGGAAGGATCCGTTCGCGGTGGCCGAAACTGACCCTGTGCGAGAGTCTGATGTGATGGTGGAACTGATGGGTGGCGAACGTGATCAGCAGTTCGCCACTATCAGGATGTGGGAAACTGAGTTGGTCGGCTAATGGGACGTTTTCCCGCCCTACTTGATTTGGGTGCGCCACTAGCTACACGCCTAGCGTTTCAGCGGGAACTTTTAGACTACGTACCTCTGACAGAACCCGTGCTGAGACATATCGACGCGGTTGGTTCAGTTAGCGGATTTACCGGAGTGACGTTGCGGTCCTTAAGAGCGTCAGACGGAGCTGAATCAAAGGCTACCTTCTCTAAGGTCACGGGCCGTGCCGATGTGTGGCTGTCGGTGTTTTCATCTAGTGGGGCAGTCCACTTCCTTGACGCTGAGAATGATCTTGACCTGGGATCGGTCAGCCGTTTGGCATGGACCGTCGGATCAGCAGCTTGGGGTGGGGCGCTCAATGTTGCTGCCGCTGACGCCACCAACGAAGGCGGCGAGATAGTTCTGTTAGGTGCAGCTTCTAACAACAACTGGCATGTGGATACCTCAGCTACTCTCCTCAGGTTCCATCACGGCAGCGCTATCTATTTCTCTATGGCTCCTGGTGGTAGTACCACAATCTCGCAGCGAACCACTGACTCTGGCCTACCTGTTCAAATTCTTGAGCAGCTTGACGTTGATGACACCTTCGTCAATTTCATCGGTGATACTGCGGCTGACGGAACTAAAAGCATTTCGTCTGATACGTCAGAGGACGCATCGAAGTTCGGTGCGTACCGAGTTGAGATCAATGGGACTACGAAATGGGTTCGGGTCTACGACGATGAATCGTAAGGGAAGAACAACATGAAGGTTTGGCTAGGTCTTTTGCTGATCGGATTCGGATTTATCTATGCCGGTATTTGGACTCGTTGGTTGCTGGAGGATCGTCTACTTCAGACCGGGTTCGTTACCCTGGCTTTGGCCGTTGTTGTTTTCTATCTGGAGAAGAAATGAAGCAGCATTTGTGTAACGACAGTGACGAATGGACTCCTGGGACGGTGGCTGAATGCGGCTGCGGCAATCGCTTCGGACGTACCCAACTAAATCGTACTGGTTATGAGGATAAGACGAGGGTGCGGGAGTCTGATATGCCGTCTAATACGGAGACGACGGTAACACATGAGGATCATTACTCGGGGCGGGTTGATGCTACTGTTCGCCCCGAAACGATCAGGGTAAAGACACCGAGATGAGTCCCACTCCGCAAGAACGACATGCGGCGGCATTAGCGACACAAGCCTCTGTCCTTGCTGACTTCGTAGCAACTAAAGACGCCCACCGTGCTGATCCGACAGCCGCAAACAAGGCTGCGAAACAGTCAGCATCTGCCCAACTCGACGCAGCGAAACAAGAGGTTCGGATCACCCGTCCTCCGCTTGGACTCGCAGACGGAGCAGTACGCGGAGAAGACGCTGAGGCATTCCTTCCCGTAGATCAAGGTGGTAACACGGCACGGGCGCTTGCCCTTTTAGAATTGATCTTTGACGCCCGCGGTGACACCACCTCTGACCCGGCTACCGTCTTGGCTGCTAAGCGGGCCGCGGTAATAGCGAATCGGAGCATCTGATGGCTATTCCCGCATCAGGAATGTACGGCAAAACGTGGCAAGACCTCCTCGACACCACCCAACTTGCAGTCGATTATGACCTCGAAACCCACAAAGGTGCCCTGTTCACCGACTCCATCACTCCGAACTTCGACACCGACACCGCCTACAACGTCTCACCTTACGACGGCAACGAAACGTCCGGTGGTTCATGGTCCGCTGGCGGCATCGCCTTAACGGGCACTGCTCTAACCCTGTCATCGGGAACGATGAAGTACGACGCCACCGACGTATCGGTAGCCTCCACCGATGTCACCGCAGCAATGGGTTACCTCCTCTATGCCGATGCCCTCGGAGGCAACAACGCCCTCTTCCTAGTGGACTTCGTGACCGCCGTGACCACCGTATCGGGGACTCTGACGATCACTTGGAACGCGTCAGGAATATATACTTTGGATTACACCCCTTGACCTGAAAGGGGATGAATTCATGATTACTCAGGACACTCCGATTGGCGAAGTGCTTGATGCTCTGCTCAGTTTGTTTAACGATCCAGTGACCAATCCTCCCGTTGATCTATCGCCGAAATGGGAAGCTCTGCAAACCCGTCTAGGTAACTGATGGCCGCGCCGACAATCGTAGATGACGATACGGTAACGTCGGAACAGGCCCAGAGTGCCGGTGACCACACGGTAAGTATTGCCACCAACTCGGTGGCCGGCGAGACGCTCAGGATGTTCGTGTCGGTTCAGAACGGCTCAGTCTCGACGGGGCCTTCTGGCTGGACCGAGTACGGCACCAAGGCTTCTGCTACCAGTAACAACCATTGGTATTGGAAGAAATCAGACGGGTCTGAACCATCGACGATCGTCTTTTCACCGTCGGGTTCGGTCGTTTCAACCCACATCTGTCATCGGATCACCGGAGCCGACGATCCTGATACTTCTGCCCCAGAAATAACGATGACCGACCACGGCTCGGCAAGTGACCCCGATCCGGCGACACATACCCCTTCGGGCGGCTCAGACGACTATCTCTACATTACGGATCTAGCGGCCTTCTCATCTGAAACGCTGACTTTGCAACCATCGGGTTATTCGACACCGACCGAACGTGACCACGCAAGCGGCAACAACCACGTCTTTTCTTGTGACAAAGAAACAACTGCGTCTTCGTCGGATAATCCTGGTGCTTGGGACATCACGTTCGGACGTTACATCAGCGGCACCACCAGTGTCACCCCCAGTGGCGGCGATGACGCCACCGTAATCCCGGCCACTATCGCCACTGTCATCGCGATACCCGCTCCAACAGTGATCGGCGACGAAACAGTCACCCCTTCGACAATTGTTACAACAATCGCGATACCCGCACCATCACTCTCTTTTGGCACTACGGCTTCGCCAGCCGTTCTCGCCACCGTCATTGCGATGCCCGCTCCGGCGATCACCTACGGAGCGGGACTAACACCAGCGACCATCGTCACCATCATCGCCATACCTGCTGTCGAGCATGTCGGAGTACCACGACCGACCGCACAATTCGTCTTAGCGATGGACACCACCTCACGGTTCGGCTTAGACATGGACACCGCATCACGGTTTATTGAAGAGATGGACACCATCAGCCGATTCGGCTTAGACATGGACACCACTAGCCGATTTGATTTAGAGATGGATACCACTAGCCGTTTCGGACTACTCTTGGAATAACATGAGCCATATTGAAGAAGTCCAATACGATGCCATAGGCCACATCCTTGAGGTCACCGCCAAGAAACGTGACGCTGATGGCACTCTCTCCGTCCGCGACATCTCAGGCCAAACCGCCCTCGCGATTTACGGTGAACCACCTAGCGGAACGGTTAAGACTTTCACTGGATCTTTAACCACTGATGGTACGGACGGCAAATTCCAATATGCCACCGTCTCCGGCGACCTAGACGAATCCGGGATCTGGAAGTTCCAAGGCAAGGTCACCGAAGGCTCGTCGCCGATTCAAAGCTCAGGGATTGGGAAGCTCTTGGTCAAGGACAATCTCGTATAATACGTTTGGGCGTACCTACCTAGGTGGGAGAATTTGTGGATGAAACGAGAAGGGTCGCCCGAGAGGAGGCCGAACGTGCTACGGAACCACTCTGGACAATCCTGTCCGGCCCTAAACATCCGTCAGGAGATGGTCGCGTGACCGCTCAGGGGATGGAAGCCCAACTCAAAGAAGTCCACGAGATCATCACCAACGGTGGCCGCAAACTGACCCGCCGTGAGAAGGTAGATTTGGCCCTTATCCGTGCCGCTCAGGCCATCGCTCTTGCCGTCATCGTCAAAGTCTTCTAGTGAAACTGCTGTCTGACTTCCTGACGATCAATGAGCATGTGCAATTCTGGAACGGCAACATCTGGAACGCAGGCCATTGCGGCAGCGGTCGCAGTCCATCGTCACCTCAATACGATCCTGCTCGCAACGGACGTGAACACAACGGCACCGACTTCGCCTGCCGACGCGGCGATCTACGAGCCCCACACGACGGACTCATCCGTTACGCACGATGGCAAAACAACGGAGCCGGACACGCAGTTACCATCAACCACGGCGACGTACTCATAGACGTAGGCTCACGTTTCGCCGGACAGACCCGTCGCGTCTACACCCGTCACCTCCACATGAGTCCAGACCGCAAGTGGCAGACGAAGACATTCAAGGTTCGTGAAGGACAGACAGTCGTTAAGGGCCAACTGCTCGGCACCTCCGGCACATCCGGCGCTAGTGCAGGCGTTCACTGTCACTGCGAAGCACCCATCGACCGACCTTACCAACCGGCGACAGCGCACATGAACTTGGACACCGAACTCATTTACACAGGATCCACGAAAGGATATTGGGGAGGAGGTGAGGACGAAATGGCAATGGTCGAAGACATGCAAACCAGCCTCAACACCAACGGATTCACATCTCTAGATGGCAACCCGCTAGTGGTTGATGGGAACTGGGGTCCGAAGACAGCGCAAGCGAACGCTGCGCGGGATCATGCAGCGGCAATGACCGGAGGAGGTAACGGTCACACCCATCAGGAAGTCTTAGTAGCGGGACCAACTATCTAGGAGGAAGAAATGCTCGCAGCAGTAGCCGCAGCAGCAATTTTCGTAACCAAGTTCACCGAGTACGTCAAAAACGAATTCAACCTACGAGGACGACTCGTCTCCCTCGTCGCGATGGGGGCCGGTGTCGCCATCGCCTTCGGATTCGGCATCGAAGCGTTTAGCGTTATGCTTGGCGACTTCGGTGTGGCCCCTGAGGCTTGGGTCGACAAAGTGTTCACCGGGCTGACGATTGGTGCCGGTGCTGGTTTCGCCTCTGACGTAGCCGGAAGATAGATCGAACCCACGGTCAACAAAACTGAATGCGGCAGAGCCGTGGCTATACGTCACGTTCGGCCGTAGGCTGAACGACGCTTAGAGCGTTGGACAAACTTCTCTGACCGATCATGCAAGCGGAGATTGCGCCGTCTGCGCCGTCTGCGAAGAGTCTTGCTGCTCAATGTCTGGCCTTCCCTCATATCCGTGCATCGCGACAGCATGTGTTCGAGCCTCGTAAAAAGCCTTACGCCGATGCTCATACTTCGTTGTGACATCACACTCAGAACAAGTCACGATCATGTTCGCCGAGTGGTTCTCTTTCGACAAGAACCGGTCCGTATTGACGGGGACGGGCTACTGCATCGCCGCGCAGCCGTGACATCTTCAAGGGCTGTTTCGGTCCGTAAGTAAACACTTTGATCACGTCTCCACCGCCGTTGGTGATAGTGAGAATCCAGAGGCCGTTCCGCTCTGTCTCGTTGATCTGGAATGGGGTTGTTCCCATAATGCCAAACCTCCTTTTCTGTACCGATACGGGGAGTCGAACCCCGGCTACGAGGGTGAAAACCTCGCGGTCTGACCGTTAACCTATATCGGCGCAGACTTTACTGTAGCAGAAACCTCCTTGACCATGCAACCACAAGACGCTACAGTGTGACCATGAGTCCATCAGGCGGCATCGCCCTACAAGGCGACAAACTCCGCACACTCCGAGAAAACTCAGGACACTCCATCCGATCACTCGCCAAAACCATCGGACTCTCCTACCAAATGCTCGGCATGGTCGAACTCGGACAACGACGAGCCTCCCCCTCCACAGCCAAAGCAATCGCCGACGCGTTAGGAGTCACCGTCAAGGAAATACGAGAATGAATCGCACCATGCTCACCCATACCGATAGGGCAGTTCTTAAGAGCACCCTCAAAGTGATTGAGAAGAAGGTCGATGATGTGATCCGCTCTGTGGCTATGGCATCTCACGGCATCGGGGGCTTGGGCCGGGGCTACAGTCAGGACTTCGACCGTCAAGAACTCGACGAACTTCAAGCAGTATTGGACCGTTATCACCAAGAATTACGTCGTGCTCGAAGTCGGGTCTTTCGCGAACTAGATCAAGCTGCCGAATGACTAGCACGACGAAGCGTGACGGTTCAAGAACCTACTCAGTCCCCGATGCTGATGGGAACCTCATCGACCTACCGAGCGTCACCACAATTTTACGAATCGTCAACAAACCCGCCCTCATCTACTGGGCAGCCAACTCAGTGGCGAACTACGCACTCGACCATCTCGACGAAGTCAACAGCCTCATGGGCAACCAGGTGGGGATGCTTGAAGACTCACCTGGCCCAGCCCCTGATCGTGATGGTGCGTACCGACTACTCAAAGGGAGTCCCTGGTCCCACCGCGACAGAGCAGCAAACGTCGGAACCATCGTGCATGACACCATTGCCAAACTCACGCTCGACGAATTTGTAGATGTGCCGGTGGCGGCAAAGCCGTATGTAGATGCTTGGGGTGAGTTCATCAAGGACTACGGCAGGGAGTTCGAAGCAGCCGAGATGACGGTGTTCTCATTGACTCACGGGTATGCAGGGACGTTGGACGCGTTGTTTCGCTTCGGAAAACTTCTCGGTACCTTGGATTACAAGACAAGGCAGGGGAAGAAGAAAGCTGCCGTATCAGCGTATGAGACGGAGCTTTTGCAGGTAGCGGCGTACTCGAAGGCCGAGTGGATTTTGCTGCCTGATGGCTCGTCGGAGCGTATGCCGAAGATAGACGGTGGTTCAATCCTGATGCTCTGTGATGATGGGTATGCGGTTTCGAAGATTGATATGGAGTCAGATTTTGAGGGTTTCTTGGCTGCTCGTGCGTTGTTCGCATGGAACGAGGCGCTGTGATAACTCACGAAGAGAAGTGGATGGACCAGATACCACCAATGTGGGTCTTTTATTTCATGCTTGGTGGTACTGGATGGTTTGTGATTCTAGGTGTTTCTTGGGTAGCAGGAACCATGATCAGTGATCCTCCCAAGCACCTAGGTATCGTTGCACTCGGAGGGCTGGTATTTGCTGGCACAATATGGATGCTCGGTCTTGTACGAGCGTACTGGAACACAAATCAGCCATTGGCGCTACTCTCGTTGCTTTGGCCCCCAGTTGTAGGGAATCTGCTCGGAGTGTGGTTGTGGTCACTTCTTGGATGGCGGTGGTTACACCCAGCGACAATCGGGGTAGGACTTTTCTTACTCATCCCAGTATGGAGAGAAAGTAAAGAGCATGTCGATTCTTGATCTTCAGCTTCGTCATCGTGAGCTCGGACGGCTGCGCTTAGGCACGAAAGGGCCAAAGGGCAATCCGATGAAGCTGGACACTTGGCGGTTCACTTCGTCGTCTGTTGAGTTGATTCAGGCGGTAGCTGAGATGTGGGGTGGTAAGTGGAAGCATTGGGGTGACCACAAGTTCGAAGTTATCTCAGAGATCAGCGCTATCCCGGTTCGTATCCCTGCCCAGTTGCCGGATCCCGAGTACCAACTGTGGTCGGCTGGTGGTTTGCAACGTCGGTGCAACGGAGTGGTCGCCTACGTCGCCGGTAAGGGTGAGGGGATGCTCGAACAGCCGTGCATCTGCCTCAACGAGGATGAACGCTCCTGTAAACCGCACACTCGGTTCGAATTTATCCTGCCTGACATCCCTGACATCGGTATTTGGGCGATGACCTCCACAGGTTTTAATGCTGCGTCGGAGTTAACGTCGTCGGTGCGTATGCTGGCTGGCACACCTATCGAGGCGCAACTAGCTATTGAGCATCGTGAGACTAAACGGCCGGGGCAGCCGACACATAAGTTCGTTGTCGCAGTCCTCACCACTAGAATTTCGATGCGTTCACTCTTAGAAAGTGGTGGCGTGCTGACTGAGCCAATCTCCGGTCCTGTCACTCCCGCGCTACCACCTTCTGAGCCGGAGGTGTTGCCGTCTGAGCGTGGGGCAGTAGGGGTACTGGAATCCGACGATTCAGACGGTGACACTTCCGCAGACATCACTCATATCAGTGAGGGCCGTCGTTTGCCGCAGGAGATCGCTGAGACGGTTCAGGAGCAAGCATGGGTTTCGTTGCTTGCTGAACTAGAGTTTTCACCGGATGGCACGATGGATGAGAATGAGACTGCTTTGAGGACGTTGTTTCATCGTATGGAGGCGGTTGGTTTGTGGGGTGAGGCTGATCGGACGTTGCATGCGGTGTTGGCGAAGGATGGGTTGGAGCATGTGGGGGATATGAAGGCTGCTGGGTTGCGGGAGTTTTGTAAGCGAGCGTTTGCTGCGGCGAAAGAGGCGGTGGCGAACAGTGAGGACTGATGTTTCGACGCACGGCTACTCCGGCTACATGAATCGCAAGGATCCCTGTCGTTGTGGGATTTGTGTTGATGCGAAGCGTGTCTATAACCGTCGTTGGGTGGCTTCTAAACGGTGGAGTGATCGTCGTGGTCAATAAGTCCAAGAATCAGGGTACGAGCAACGAGTCAGACATCGTTGACTGGGCGAACGCGCACCCCCGAGTCCGAGCAGCATGGCGACTCTCAGAAGGCGGCAGCAAAGACCCCGGCGACGTAGCCATCGAAACCTGGGAAGGCGACGTGTACGTCATCGAAGCCAAACACCGCGAACGCCTCAACATCCACAAGGCGCTCGCGAAACATCTCGGCAAAGTCGAACGTGCCAATCTGCCGTTCGTGCCTGCTGGTGCGGCGTTACAGTGGAAGCGCACCGTTCTCAAGGAAGGCAACGTGCGGCGTTCAGCCGACGGTCTGCCAGAAGTGTTTGTCCTCACCCCTGACGAGTACCTAGATCTTATTTGCCGGTAACCAACCTAAGGAGTGACCCCTGATGGGACGCCAAACTGTCTGTGACGCGAAGAACTGCGAGACCGTCATCTCAGATCCGAACGACGATACCTACGTCACCGTGATGGTGACAGTCGGCAAAGGTGCCGGAACCCGTTCTCTACGCCGCGACCTCTGCTCAGAGCATGTTGCTGAACTCGCCGACATGCTGGATGCAGCGATTGTCGTCGATGTCCCTGTCCCCGAACGTAAGCCTGTCGATGTCACATCGTAAATGCAGGCGGGGCAAACATTTGGCTGTCTATTCGGGGGAGGCAAGGACTCCGCCGATGTTCCGGTCGTGTGCTCGGAAGGGTTGTGCTTGGGTGCAGCGTCGGGGTTTGATCAATGATGAGGGGGCGAATCCGTCTGATCGTTTGGCGGTTCGGACGTGGGAGTGTGCGGATGGTTCTTTTGAGACGGAGAGTGAGGTTGTGGTGTTGGGGGTGTGGGGGGTTCCGTTGGTGGATGCGTTCACTGCGGAGAGGATGCGCGCATGAGTGATAGCACCGAATATTTCATGCAGGAAATGCTGGAACTATGGGTCAATCTGGCTTACGCGATGCGCTTTGAGTATCCCGCGCTGGAATCCCTGGCGGACAAAGTGCAAGCAGCCCTTGATGAACAAGATACCGATGACTGATTTTGCTGTTGGTGCGACCATCATCACAGCCGTCACACTCGTCCTGTTCATCGTCCGACAGGTACGAAAATGAGCGACGATGACAAGATTATTGGCTACATAATGTGGCAACTGCGCGGTGAGGAGAAGCTGATCATGTGGCCCACTCGGTGGTGGCATTTACGTCGTCGTTGGCGGTGGTGGCGAATGATGAGCAGGAGGATGCGTAAATGAATCTCAACAGGATTTTCCCGTTCCTGGATGCTCAACTCGAACTGCGGGAACGATCTCTAGAGCTCTTCCTGTTCGTCCTCTGGTTGACCGCCTTGGTGCTGATTGTTGGCGCTCCTTGGTGGTTTACATGATCGGCCATGACCCTGAGTACATGCACCCCCTCGACCGCACCGCACGACTGTTCCTATGGCTCATCATCGGTGGTCTGGTCCTGGCATGGCTATTTTCACTGACCACCGACTCGTTCGCAACACTACAAGAGCCACCAGAAGCCGCTGATGAGCCAGTAATCATTGTGGAGCGGGTGGTTCCGTCTCAGACGGTGGTACTACCGGGTGGGTTGACTTTACGGAGCTTCTGGGCGAACCGACTAGCAGAGGAGCGAGAAGATGCCGCACGACGAACTTTGGCGACGAGTGATGGACTTGGAGAGAGCAGTGTTGGAGTTGCTGAACCAGAACAACTTAGATCGGAACCGCAACCCGATAGAGAACCTTCGGTATGGACTCCTGCCGATGAGTGCAAGGATATCCCCAACCCGGGACCAGTCTTTCTAACCTCCGACGTAATGAGATGGTGCCCGACGGTCGCCAACCACCTCGCCAAATACAACTGGCAACCCGGCGACCTATTCAGACTCCTCATCTACATGGAATGCGAAAGCAACGGAATCCCCACCGCCGTCAACCCCTCATCCGGCACCCTCGGCCTCTATCAATTCAGACCATCATCGTGGGAAAGCAGAAGCCAACGAGCAAACCACCCCGGTGACTGGACCGACCCGCATAACAACATCGGAACGGCCTTATGGCTCGTCAAATCCGGTGAGCCAGGGTCACAACCGATGCACCATGCGTGGAATGGTTGTGCGGCTCATGATGTGGTGCAGCAGACATTCAGGAACGGAGGCTTGTAATGACACCGACAGCGACCGTGGACTTCTGCTTCACCCACCAAGCATTGGAAGGGTCGTTTAGTTGGGAAGCCCCTATCTGCGTCGTGGGGTGGACGCAGCGACTCAAGGACGTTCCACGCTGTGAGATCGCGGCCGTAGAGGTTCATCGTCGTGGTTCGGGTGTGTGGGTAGGTCAGGTGCCATGCGACAACTGCGACGGGACGGGCAACTTCGGCCACGACCCGAGTGGATGCAGTTGCG
>SDBV01011723.1_pt1 | contig 11314 bp, 9 predicted proteins | sample 2277081 | NCBI WGS metagenome assembly SDBV01 (sample SAMN10402039, study PRJNA504765) | marine sediment metagenome | isolation source: marine sediment core GS10_PC15, 223 cmbsf | place: Arctic Ocean: Southern Knipovich Ridge | collected 2010
GCAGGGGCTCGCGGAAGAAGAATGTCTCGTTGGTGGTGATGGCGTCAAAGAGGCGGTTCACCTCTTTGCCGTTGCTTGAGTACTTCAGCATGTACAGGTATTCGTCGTATCCCTTGAGGTTGTAGTCCTCCAGGGTCTTGAACAGACGGTTCTCTATCAGGTATTTTTTCGTAGCTGGGATATGTATGCCGGTCTTGTCCTTGATGAACCCGGCAAGCTGGGTGAATGTGGAATCGCTAAGTGTGTATCCCATGTTCTTGTTAAAAATACCCTTCCGCCACCCTCGGTGGCCTGAGCGCAGGTTACTAAAAACCCTCTATAACTTCCCTGACGGTCGTCCTGACCATCTTGTCCTTGTGGTTCGCTATGGTGTTTAGCCGTGCAAAGGCGTCCTTGCCCCCGATGAGGGCCATGCTCTCCACCGCTGCAAGCACCACAGGTATCTCCTTGTCACCCAGCATGGGGGCAAGTGCCTCCACCATGTCCTGCCTGAGGCTGTTGCCAAGGCTCCTTACCGCGTGCACCCTGACCCACATGTCCTTGTCCTGGAGCAGGGGCTTCAAATTTTCCTGTCCGATATCCATGGAGCCCAGCGCTATGACCGCCGTGCGCCTGACCTCAGGGTCGTCGTCGTGTATGGCTTCCACGATCCTGTCCGAGGCCTTCTTGTCCGACATGTCCCCAAGGCTTGCTATTGCCGAGAGCTTCACAGTGGTGTCAGTGTCATGTGAGAGCTTGACCAGTATGTCCAGGTCAGAGGCGAACCTTCCCACTGCCTCTCTGATCTGGGATTTAAAGCCATCGAGGTGTGCGTAAAGGTTGCCCGGGTCCACCTTGAGAAGCGATTTTATTATCTCTTCGATCACATCGTTGTATGGCTCCATGTCCAGGCGCTTCAGGAGAGGTTCAAAAGTATCAGGGTGCGGGACAAAACCAAGGCATGTGATGGCCATCTTCCTCACGTTGCTCTCCGGGTCGCTTACAAGCCCGATGAGGGCGAGCCTGGCCTCGTCCGTGCCAATAAGCCCAAGTGCGTGGGCAGCGGCTTTCCTCAGGTCGCGTATGTCAGTGTCAAACTGCTCTATAAGGGCGGGTACAGCGTTCTTGGAGCGTGTTTTTCCGGCAAGCTCGGCAGCTAGCACCTTGCCCTTGAACTTGATATCTTTGTCCTGCAGTATCTCGGCGTATATGTCCGAGCTCCCAAAGCCCTCCATGATCTGTTTTATGCGAATGAGCTTATCGTCGTCATCAGGCACTGATTCGTCAAGCGACCCAGTGACGTCGATTATCATGGGGATCGTGCGATATTCCTTGAGGTCCACAAGGCCCTGGATGGCTATGAGCTTGTCGTCCCATGAGGCCTCGCGCATCATGCTCAAAAGCAGGTCGCTGACCTCGCTCATGGACGGTGTGATGCCTATCTTCACAAGGCTTTTTACGGCCAGGGATTTTTCGTCCTCGTCGCTTGAGTTCAGGATGTGCTTTAGAAGCGCGCCCGAGGCAAGAGGGGAGCCGATGGAGCCGAGGGTCTCCAGGGCAGCGATCCTCAGGGCCGCTGAGTCGTTGTTCAGGATGGAGAGGATGGAGCCGACAGTATCTTCGGATTTGAGCCTTCCCAGAGTGTCAAGCGCGGTGAAGGCGACCCATTCCTCGTCATCGAGGGCCTTCTCGACGTACAAAAAGCAATCCGGATCGCCGATGAGGCCGATGGCCCTTATGGCCGAAGCCCGTACGTTGGGGTTTGGGTCTTCGGTGAGAGGAAGGACCATTTTTATGTTCACTTCCTCCACTATGTCACCCATAAGGTCCAGGGCGAACTTGCGTATGTCGTCGTCCTTGTCATTCAACAGGGGGTAAAGCATTGGAACCGCAACAGCTCCGAGTTCCCTCAAAATGAGCTGGGCCGTGTTTCGGAGATAGGAGTCCTCCCTCAATAGAGGGATGACCATGTATGCCACCACTTCATCGCCGATGGAGATAAGGGAGCGTATCGCCGCATCCTGTACCCCGGGGTTCTCGTCGCGCAGGGCCAGTATGAGCGGGTATATTGCGCGCATGTCCCCTGAGGAGAGTTCCTGGGCCGCCTTCCTGCGCACAGAGCTGTCCTCATGGCGCAGATTTTCGACAAGTTTCCCTATGTTCACTACTGTGTTCATGGTATGGAATATTTTAGCATAAAGTCCGGTATAGATATTACAACTCATATATGGAACATATCTATACTATGGAGGCCTGCAAATCGCCTGCCCACCTGAGCGGAACGCACACCATGAACCCACCCCCCCCAGCCACGGGCTAGGATTAACCGGAGCGAGCCACGGGCTCGTATTAACTGGAGGCCGTCAGCCTCGAACGTATTCAGGATAAGTAATGCAGAAACTTTTCTTATATTGAGGGGATTTACTTTAGGCGGAGGCCACAGGCCCCATTTAAACTGGTGGCCGTCCGGTCGTCGCGACTCGTACCGACCTCAGACCTATTCAGGATAAGTAGCGCAGAAATTTTACCTGTATTGAGGGGGTTTACTTTAGGCGGAGTGCCCGCTGGCACCTTAGGAGGATACTTGACGGGTCGTCGCGACCGGTTAAGTCCAGCCCGTGGCTGGTTTGAGAGGTCAGGAAGCTAGTCTATGTAAGGTTGGCCAGGGCATCGGAAAGGGCATTGATCTCATCTTCGGAGTGCCCGGCCGTGACCGTAATGCGGACCATGGGCTCAGCCACTGTGGGGGGGCGTATGGCAGGGGCATAAAACCCCTTGGCAAGCAGGGCCTGGCCCATCTCAAGGGCATGCCGCGCGCTCCTGGCGCGGATCGGGATTATCGGGGTCCCGGACCCTCCAGTGCCGATGCCGAGGCCATCGAGCCTTTCGGCCAGCAGCAAGCGGTTCTCCCACAGCTTTCTGTTGAGGGAGATGTCCGCATCCATTATGTCCAGTGCGGCAATAGAGGCTCCAACCGGGGCCGGGGCAATTGCGGTGGAAAAGATGAACGTCCTGGCGGTGTTGAGTATCCATTTAATAACATCCCCGTCCGCTGCGATAAAACCGCCCATGGAGCCAGCGGCCTTTGAGAGCGTGCCCATCTGTATGATGTTCGGGGCGTGTGTGAGCCCCGCGTGGGCAAGCGCACCGCGACCTCCGCCAAGCACCCCGGTGCCATGGGCATCATCAATGTAGAGCAGGGCGTTGGTTTTATCAGCCAGTGCTGCCAGCTCCTTTAGAGGGGCCAGGTCCCCCTCCATGCTGAACACTGTGTCAGTGACTATGATCTTGTGATTTACATTATTATTTTCAATTAGTTCCTCAAGGTGGCCCATGTCCCTGTGGCGATAGACATGCACTTGGGCGCGTGCCAGGCGGCACCCGTCAATAATGCTTGCGTGGTTCATCTCATCGCTGAATATTGCATCCCCCTGGCTGGCAAGGGCGGGTATTGCCCCGGTGTTTGCCGCATATCCGGAGTTAAAGAGCAGGGCGCCGGGAGTGGCTTTGAATGATGCTATGCGCTCCTCAAGCTCCCTGTGCAGGGTGCAGCCCCCGCCAAGAAGCCTTGATGCCCCGGCCCCGGCCCCCCACCTCATGGCCGCATCAGAGGCTGCCGCCTTAAGCAGGCGGTGTCCAGCAAGCGCGAGGTAGTCGTTGGAGCCGAAATTCACGCACTGGCGGTTTTTTATCATGATGCGTGCCCCCTGCGCAGAGCCCCGGTCATGCACCGTCCTAATAAGGTTGGATTTTTGAAGTTTTTGCAGTTTGTCCCTGAACATCTGGATATTCTATCACGCAAGGGGGATATTCTGGTGATACAACAGCGGGATGCAATTACGCTTATGGGGGCATAACTTATAAAATCCTAAAATAAATCTCCTTGACTAGGCCAAGCCCACTATGATAGTCTCATTTCCCAGATACCTTAATCAGCTGTTATAAATAGGGAGAGCCATGCTAGAGCTTAATCAATGGTTTTTTGTGCTTCTTGCACTCTTTATTTCCACGTATTTCATATTGAACCGAATACTTTTCCAGCCACTTCTTCAGGTCTTCAGAGAGCGCGAGGAGGCGATAGCGGGTTCCATCGAGGCCGCCGGCAAGGTGCAGCTCCTGAAGGACCAGAAGCTCCAGGAGTTCAAACGCGGCATGAACGAGGCCTCACAAAAAGCCAGGGCCGGGTTCGAGACACTTCAGGAAGAGGGGCTCGAAAGCCAGCGCAAGCTGCTTCAGGAGGCGGGTGAAGAGGCACAGGGCATGATCGAGAGCGCCCGCGAGACCATCCGCTCAGAGAGCGAGAAGGCCCGCTCTGCGCTCAAGGAAGATGCTGAGAAATATGCTGACAAGATAGTTGATAAACTGCTGAGGGCATAATTTAATGATAAATACATCATATAAACCCGCAATTATTGCTGTTGTTGTTGCCCAGGTGCTATTCATGGCCAGCCTGTCCTATGCTTCAGTGGGCGGCGGGGGCGCAGAAGGCGGCTCCTTGCTAAAGGGCTTCCTGATACAGGTGCTTAATTTCTCAGTACTGATCGCGGTACTTGTCTGGTTTGGCCGCAAGCCTGTCCGTGAGTTCTTTGCCGGAAGGACCGAGGCCATCAAAAAGGGGATCGCCGATGCGCGCGAAGCACGCGATGCGGCAGAACATGCCCTTGAAGAGGTGCAGGAGAAACTCGACAGATCAGACGCTGAGATCGCCAAGATGGTCAAGGCTGCCACTGAGGCAGGGGCTCGCGAGCGCGAACACCTTATTAATGAGGGCCAGCGCATGAGCCAGCGAATAATCGAGCAGGCAAAGAGCGGAATAGAGTTCGAACTCACCCAGGCCACAGAGGGCCTTAGGGCCGAGGCTGCCGAGTTCGCTGTGAGGCTTGCCGAGGAAAAGATAGGCCAGAAGCTTGATGAGGCGGAGCAGATGAAACTCCTTGAGGACGCCATCAAGAGGTTGGAGGACAGGGCATGAAACACGCGCGCAAGTATGCAAAGATGTTCCTGAACACTGTGGAGGACGCCGAGGGCGCGCTCCAGGAACTGGCTGTCCTCAACGAGATAAAGGTCCAAAGCGCTGACTTCCAAAGCGTTCTGGTAAGCCCGGTATTCACGCGCCAGGAGCGGGACAAGGCCCTTGGGGCAATATGTGCCCATGCGGGCATCTCGGAGCAGACACAGAAGTTCGTCCGCTTCCTGGCTGACAAGGGTGATGCCGCAGGCCTTGCCGAAGTGCTTGAGAAGGCCGTGGCCCTGTACCGCGAGCGCGGCAACAAGGTGAAGGCCACGGTGATGAGCCCCGTGGAAGTTGGCGCGGTCGCCGTGGAGAGGATACGCACAGCGCTTGCCCGCATCACTGGCAAGGAAGTGGAGATAGATACCGAGCAGGACCCTGCTCTTATCGGAGGGCTGCTTGTAAAGGTCGGCAGCAGGATGTTCGACGCAAGCATAAAAGGACAGCTAAGGCTGTTAAAAGAAGAATTGATAAAGGGGTAAAGCAATGGAAATCAAGGTCGACGAGATCAGCGCACAGTTAAAAGCACAGATCAACGACTTCGAGAAGAAGGTTGACGTAAGCGAGGTCGGCTCGGTCATAAGCGTGGGTGACGGCATATCCCGCGTCTATGGTCTGGACAACTGCATGTCAATGGAACTCCTTGAGTTCCCAAACGGGGTCTTCGGCATGGCCCTCAACCTGGAGGAAGACTCTGTTGGAGCGGTCCTCTTTGGCGACGACTCCAAGGTCAAGGAGGGCGATGTTGTCAAGCGCACCGGACGCATCATGAGCGTGCCGGTGGGCGAGGAACTCGTGGGGAGGGTCGTAAACGGCATCGGACAGCCCATTGACGGCAAGGGCGATATCAAGACCACCGAGACGGCTGTAGTGGACGTTGTGGCCCCTGGCATCATACAGAGAAAATCAGTTGGCGAACCCCTGCAAACAGGCATAAAGGCAGTGGACGCCATGATCCCCATTGGTCGCGGCCAGCGCGAGCTAATCATCGGCGACCGCCAGACCGGAAAGACGACCATTGCGCTGGATACCATAATCAACCAGAAGGGCACCGGAGTCATATGCATCTACGTGGCAATCGGGCAGAAGCGCTCCAGCGTTGTCAACACCCAGAAGATACTGGAAGAGCACGGGGCCATGGAGCACACTATAATAGTAAGCGCCACGGCCAGCGAGCCCGCGCCCGTGCAGTACATCGCGCCATACGTGGGCTGCGCCATGGGCGAGTACTTCCGCGACAAGGGCAAGCACGCCCTCATCGTATATGACGATCTCTCAAAGCAGGCCACCGCATACCGCCAGCTCTCGCTCCTTCTGAGGCGTCCCCCTGGGCGTGAGGCATTTCCCGGCGACGTGTTCTATCTCCACTCGCGCCTTCTTGAGCGCTCTGCAAAGCTCTCGGACGCACTTGGCGGAGGGTCGCTGACCGCGCTTCCCATCATTGAGACACAGGCCGGTGATGTCTCCGGCTACATCCCCACCAACGTCATCTCCATCACGGACGGGCAGATATACCTTGAACCGGAGCTTTTCTATGCTGGCGTCAGGCCCGCAGTCAACGTGGGCATCTCGGTGAGCCGCGTGGGCGGCGCTGCCCAGACCAAGGCCGTAAAGAAGCTGGCCGGAGGACTGCGGATCGACCTTGCCCAGTATCGCGAGCTTGCGGCCTTTGCCCAGTTCGGCTCTGACCTTGATAAGGCCACGCTGGCCCAGATCGAACGGGGCAAGCGCATGGTGGAGCTGCTGAAGCAGGACCAGTACGTGCCGCTCAAGGTCGAGGAACAGATATTCGTCCTGTATATCGGCACAAAAGGACATCTGGACGATGTGGAAGTTGAGGCCATCGGCAAGTTCGAGGCCGAGTTCATGCGCTTCATACGCGACCAGAAGGCCGACCTGCTGAAGGAACTGGCCGAGAAGCTCGATATTGACGAAGACATCGACGCCCGCATGGCTAAGGCAGTTAGTGAGTTCAAGGAGACATTTCAGGCTTAGTGGCCAGGCTTAAGGGCTGGTCATGAAGACTGGAGATAAGGGACACTGATGGCAACTTTAAGAGACATACAGCGCCGGATCAAGGCTGTCAAGAACACGCAGCAGATCACGAAGGCCATGAAGATGGTGGCCGCGGCAAAGCTCAGGAAGGTGCAGAACAACATGCTTGAGCTGCGCCCCTATGCTGATAAGATGCGTTCTGTGATCGCAAGCCTGGCCGCAACAGCGGGAGAGGAGTCACATCCCCTGCTGGCCAAGCGCCCCCGTAAAAAGGCCGAGGTGCTGGTCATTACAAGCGACAAGGGCCTCTGCGGAGCCTTCAATACAAACATACTGCGCACTGCCCTGAAGCAGATCAACAGCCTTCAGGACGAACAGGGCGACGAGTCGGCAGGCAAGCTCGACGTGAGCGTGAGTTTCGTGGGACGCAAGGCGCAGGAATATTTCAAGCGCAAGGGCATGGAGACGCGCCAAAGCTGGACAGGCATCTCCGGAGCGCTTGCCTTCAGCGACGCAAAGGCCATATCCGACAATATCATCGATAAATACGTTGAGGGCGAGGTGGACGAGGTCCATCTTGTTTATAACGAGTTCGTAAACGTGGTGAAGCAGGAAGTCCGCTCGGTAAAGCTTCTGCCCACCACCGCAGAGGCGGAGGCGGAGGAGGAGTTTACCGGCCTTACCTCGGACTTCATCTTCGAGCCTGACAGGGAACAGCTCCTTGAGGCCCTTCTGCCAAAGAACGTGGAGATTCAGATATACAGGGCGCTCCTGGAGTCAATGGCCTCTGAGGAGGCCGCGCGCATGAGCGCCATGGAGAACGCGACAAAGGCCGCCTCGGAGATGATCGATACCCTCACGCTCCAGTACAACAAGGCGCGCCAGGCAAGCATCACCGGGGAACTCATGGATATCGTGGGCGGTGTGGAGGCCCTGAAGGATTAAGAAGAGAGAAGGTGCTCTTGTGCGGGTGCCTGATGATTTAAATATGAAAACATCCAGATATAAACGGAGGACGAGGACAGATGGCACAGAACGAGGGTAGAGTCTCCCAGGTCATCGGCGCGGTTGTTGACGTGGAGTTCGACGATCAACTGCCGGAGATACTAAACGCGATCAAGATCCAGCAGAAAGGCGACCCCGATAAGGGCGTGCCTGAGATAGACCTTACACTTGAGGTGGCCCTGCACCTTGGCGACGGCAAGGTGCGCACCATCGCCATGAGCGTCACGGACGGTCTTGTGCGCGGCATGAAGGCCGTGGACACGGGCTCTCCCATAACCGTCCCGGTTGGCGAGGGAGCGCTTGGCAGGATCATGAACGTCATAGGCGAGCCCATTGACGAGCTTGGGGAGATCAAGAGCGACAAGCGGAGCCCCATCCACAAGCCGGCCCCCGAGTATGCGGAGCAGAACCCCTCCAACGAGGTCTTCGAGACCGGGGTCAAGGTCTTCGACCTCATGGTGCCCTTTGTCAAAGGCGGCAAGATGGGCATGTTCGGCGGCGCAGGCGTTGGCAAGACCGTCGTCATCATGGAGATGATCCATAACATCGCGATGAAGCACGGTGGCGTGAGCTGCTTTGCAGGCGTTGGGGAGCGAACCAGAGAGGGCAACGACCTCTACTATGAGATGAAGGAAGGCGGGGTGTTAGAGAAGGTCGCGCTGATCTACGGCCAGATGAACGAACCCCCCGGGGCCCGTCTCCGCGTGGCGCTCTCAGCCATCTGCGTGGCGGAGTACTTCCGCGATGAGGGCCAGGACGTGCTTATCTTCCTGGACAATATCTTCCGCTATACTCTGGCTGGGGCCGAGGTTTCCGCGCTTCTTGGCCGCATGCCCTCGGCTGTCGGGTACCAGCCCAACCTTGGCACTGACATGGGCTCTTTGCAGGAGCGTATCACCACCACTAAGAAGGGGGCCATCACCTCCATGCAGGCCATTTACGTGCCTGCCGACGACCTCACCGACCCGGCCGTTGCAACGGCCTTTACACACCTTGACGGTACGGTTGTGCTCTCGCGCGCCATCACGGAGCTCGGCATCTATCCGGCCGTGGACCCTCTGGACAGCACAAGCCGCATCATGGACCCCAAGGTCCTCGGCGACGAGCACTACGGTGTTGCACGTCAGGTGCAGATGACCCTTCAGCGCTACAAGGAGCTACAGGACATCATCGCCATCCTTGGTATGGAAGAACTCTCAGAAGACGACAAGATAACAGTGTCAAGGGCCAGGAAGCTCCAGAGGTTCCTCTCCCAGCCCTTCTATGTTGCCGAGGTCTTTACCGGGACCCCCGGCAAGTACGTCAAACTCGAAGACACGATCAAGGGCTTCAAGGCAATCGTGGAGGGCGAGTACGACTCCATGCCGGAGCAGGCGTTCTACATGGTCGGCGCCATCGAAGAGGCCGAGGAGAAGGCCAAGGGCATGGGCTGGAGCAAGTCCTAGCAAGAGGAGCCTTAGAAGGGGACCAGAAATAATGAGCGATACAATACAGCTTGATATAGTAACCCCGCAGGGCGCGGTCTTCAGCGGCGAGGTAACCGAGGTCACGGCCTCGGGCACCGAGGGCGAGTTCGGGGTTCTGCCGGGCCACGCCCCCATGGTCACCACCCTCCGCTCAGGCCTTCTGGTCTGCGTGCAGGGAGGTAATAAGGAGCACTACTTTATCGGCTCCGGGTACGCAGAGGTGGGATCGTCCAAGGTGGTCATCCTTGCCGACAGTGCGGAACACATCGACGACATCGATGTGGACAGGGCCATAGAGGCCAGAAAACGCGCCCAGGAGAGGATCAAGAAGCAGGAGCAAATGGACGAGGCCCGTGCAAAAGCGGCGCTAGAGCGCGCGGCGGCCCGTATCCATGTTGCCGGGCATCTCGGCACTGGAAGAAAATAACAGCTGGAGCCGAAGATCTCCTTCGGTCCATTCACAGGGGTTTTTTCGATGTGATGGTAATTGTGTTTTGAAATATGGTATCGTTTTTTGCTACACTATAAAGTTCCTGATCTGGACTTGAGTCACGAACAGGGGATAAAAAGGCCAGCATGGGGGATGTCCCCATGGCCTTAGATTTCTGATAAAGAAGGGTGGTGGATGTAAACTGCTCGAAGTCAAAGTTAACGGCAACGATGTAGAGAAGGCGCTAAAGGTTCTGAAACGCCGTATTCAGAAAGAGGGACTACTTGGAGAGCTCAAGAAACGGCGCTTTTTCGAGAAGCCTTCTGTAAAGCTTCGCCGCAAGCAGCGCGAGGCTGAGAAGCGCAGGCTCAAGAGGGCAAGAAGAAAAAAAAGGTAGCATAAGTAACACGTTGACCATGACACCCGTTCCTCTGAAAAGGGGCGGGTGTTTTTTTTCCAAGCTTCCTGATTCGCCCATCTACTGCGGTATTGTTAAAAAGGGGCTCTTGCCCCTCGAAGTACGGAGAAGTACTCCTTCATGTTTTCTTCTTTGCAGCTACAGCACCTCTAAACGTGCAATATCCTTTCGGTAAGTTAAAACAAATGAACTGCATCTGACGTGAGGGTTTGCAATAACTTGAAGCTACGATAAATGTTATTAAACCAGCTTGTGTTGCTTTCTTTAAAACGACTGAAGCTGGACGCTCCAGTTCAATGGTGCCCGTGGCACCTTAGAAGCGGCGGTCCTTGAGCGCGGGAAACTCAGCGCGGGCCTGGCCCACCTCGTTGGGGTCGAACTCCACTATCTCTACAGACTCTGCCGTGCCAGCCCTGAGCAGCACCATCCCCGTGGGGCCCACGGCTAGAGAGCCCCCGTCGTAGTCAATGCCGTTGCCATCTGTTCCCGTGCGGTTGACGCCCAGGACAAAGCACTGGTTCTCAATGGCACGGGCCGTAAGCAGGGTGTGCCAGTGGCGGGCGCGTCCTGCGGGCCAGTTGGCAATGACGTACATGACCTGCACGCTCTCGGCCACCGAGCGCATGAGTTCGGGGAAGCGGAGGTCGTAGCAGATGAAAACGCTGGAGGCAGCCCCTGCTAGGTCGAAGACCACGGGCTCGTTACCGGCCCTGTAGCGTATGTCCTCGCCAGAGGGGGTGAAGGGGTGGCATTTGGTGTATTCCGCCACCCTTGTGCCGTTTCTGTCAAAGGCAAGGGCGCAGTTTCGGCCCAGCCCCTCCCCCTTTTCCCGAAGGGAAAGGCCTGCGATGAGGTTAATGCCGTGGCGGTGGGCTATGGCAGCGAGACCTTTTGCCGAGAGCCCCTCTGATGGTTCCGCAGCCTTATCTATGTCCATGGAAAAACCGGTGGTGCACATCTCCGGCAGCACGGCAATGTCTGCGTTTCGAGAGGCAGCTTCTGCCACCATC
>SDBV01011724.1_pt1 | contig 11313 bp, 7 predicted proteins | sample 2277081 | NCBI WGS metagenome assembly SDBV01 (sample SAMN10402039, study PRJNA504765) | marine sediment metagenome | isolation source: marine sediment core GS10_PC15, 223 cmbsf | place: Arctic Ocean: Southern Knipovich Ridge | collected 2010
TAAAGGTATTTTAGAGAAAATTTTGTTCATTAGATTTATTAATGATCTAAAGAAAAACCACCTTGCAATCACACCTAAAACAAAAATAAATACTATCAGCATGATAATTATTAAAATTCTTGCGAATATGGTGATCACAGTTGGACTTTTTAATAGAGTCAGAGTCTGGTCATATTTCGATAGAAAGTCTATAAACATTGTTAAAAAAGGAGCTGTAAATAGATCGATAACAAATACAAAAATCATTATTGTCAATATCAAGGGAAGTAAGATTATAAGTCCTGCTACTAGATGCTTTTTCATTTATTCTCTAATTGGCTCTCTAATTTATCCTCTCCTTTTTTTGGAGGAACAATAACCCCGCAAGATACAATATATTTAATTGCATCTTCTGTTTTCATATCTAAATAGATTAGATCTTCTTTCTTAAATAATAGTAAAAATCCCGTTGTTGGATTTGGTGTTGTCGGAACAAAGACTGAGATTAATTCTTTTTTTACAGCTTCTATACAAGTATCAGGTGATTTTCTGCTTACCAATCCCAAGCTATATAATCCCTCTCTTGGAAAAGGCACCATCACTACTTGCTTAAATGAATTTTTGTCAGTAATAAACAGAGTTTTTACGATTTCTTGCGTTGTTTTATAAACCTTATTAACAAGCGGTATTTTATGAAGTATTTTATCAGAGAGCTTTATCAATCCCTTAAACATAAACCATCTAGCAAAAAGACCTAAAACAATCGTAAATAAAACAAGCCCAATCAAAATTAGTATTTGCGAGCCATATTTAATTATCTGATCTGAAGATAAAATATGTGTTTGAATTTGCTGAATTTTTGTATTAGCTAAAATTTTTATAACAAGGCCCATAAAGGGTTTTGTTAAAAAATTTACAACAAAAGCAACTATCAAAATAGTAAGCGTCAAGGGAAGGAGTATTACTAAGCCTGTAATGAAATACTTTTTCATAATTTTACCTTATATGATTCGATTCTATAAAGAAATTGATTTATTTAGCAACACTTGTCCACTTGCTATTTTTAATTCTAAATCTCCAAGGTTTATTTACATACTCCTTTGCATAGTCAATTCCAACTCTCTTCGAGCATATAATATCTTTTTTTGAAATTTTTAATTCCCTATCTTCTATCCAGATATTTTCGCTTTTAAGACTTTTTCCATTTATCTTTTTTGTAATTCCAAGGGCCTTACTCAATGATCCAGGTCCTGCAGTAAGTGATCTTTTAACTTTTAATTTATTTCTTCTTTTTAACATCTCATCAATTCCAACTATAGGCTCGATCGCTCTTATCAACACAGCTTCCGGTATTTCTTTTTGATTGGTAACAACATTTAGCAAAGAGTGCATTCCATAGCATAGATATACATATGCAACTCCGCCAAGTTCAAACATAGTTTCATTTCGATTTGTTTTCTTTCCCAGATAGGCATGGCAAGCTTTATCCTCGATTCCTTTATAGCTCTCCGTTTCTGTTATCATTCCACCAGTTAAAACTCCGTCTATTTTTGTGAAGAGGTATTTACCAAGGAGCTTTTGGCCGACATCTATAACGTCTTTATTTAAGTAAAAATGTAAGGGGAGAATTTTCATGTTTTAAAACATTGTTTTTATTAATAATTTTATTCAGAAGGGGATTTGATTTCTTTGTTGGATTTTTGGCTCTCAACGATTTTTAAGGCTTCTTCGTAGGTTTCTTCGTGGATACGTTTAAAAGTTCCATTAGGATAAGCAATTTTATAATATATACTATTTTCAGCTAAAGTACACGAATGTATATATTTTTCTTTTCTCGGTTTTCCTTCTTCGCTATAAAATGCGATACTAAAATGCAACCCTTTATAATTGAAAGGATATTCATAAATATAATTTCTAATTTTTACATCATTATTTATTTTTGCTAAAAAATTTCCAATACTTTTAATTAGCTTTTCTCGCGCTGCATTTAAGTTAAGTTTTTCTTTTGAGAAGAAAGTTACATAAAATTTGTGTATTGAGTTCCGCTCTGGTGTTTCTATACTTTCATTTAAATTTATTCCATAACCTGATAAAATCAAGTTATTCTCCTTTTGAAATTTTTTAGAATTTTTGAGAAAATCATTTCCTCTCTTATAGAAATCATTAGGTTTTACATTTAAAAAGTAGGAAGCAAAAGTCAGAATTAGAAATAACAGGATATATTTTTTAATTTTCATGGGCAACTCCGTGTCTTCTGAATAACACATCCATGTTATTAGCAATAGATTCCTGATAAGTAGGATTTGCAAATGTATGACCAGAAAAAGGTAAGCCTTCATTTTGAGGCAAAGTATGAGTGGAATACTTATCTCTTTTTGCGAAATTATTTATAAGATTACCCATAAAACCTATATAAGGCCCTGCATGTGTAATTGTAGGAACTGGATCAGTAATCGATTTAATATTTTCAACTATATAGCCAAAATTCTTAGGTATTTCTTTTGCAAAGCCGCAGTTCAAGACTATTAGTTGATCTCTTTGATCCTGAGTCAATCCGTTTAAAGCTTGATAAGTGTCCAGTCCTCCTCTACTAAAGTCTACAAAGAAAGATTTTAAATTATTTTTTTTAGATCTTTCAGCTTCATTTCTCATTATATCTCTAATCATCTTAATTCTTTTTGGCTCAAAAAATCCTAGTCTTTGAGCAATTGTTGTAATGGAGTCTATAACAAGCCCTCTAGTACCCGTATGTATGGGTGTTACAGCCATGCTTTTATTTATATCTTGTATCGTATTATACAATACTTGACCATTAAATTGGGCCCCTTCTCTTGTATTAAATTGACCATTTATCAAATAAGTATTTGAATTACTACCAGCGTCACCAATTTTATCTAAAACTTTGAAGTCATGTTCATCTTTATAAGATCTCAGCCCATATAAATCTATGTAGATAAGAGGATCGTTATTAACAAAGGCATAAAGATTAAGCCCATCTGTGAACCCTTGAGGATCTGGGGTTAACCATCTGCCTATTTCAGGATCGTAGTACCTTCTGCCGTAATAAACTAGATTTGTTTCTTCATCTATTCTTTTAGAAGAAAATCTCCAGGGAGATGGTTTAAAGGGATCAAATATTAATGATCTAGATGCTTTATATGTTGTTTCTTCACCAAAGGCTGAATATCTGTAATGTTCAATAAGAGTTCTTGCAAAAATTAAAGATGTTACATTTCCTGAAATATCATAAATTGGAGTATAGATAAAACCATCTAATTCAATCGCGATAGCAGATCCTATTTCAGCTTTTTTTGTATCAGCCAAAATTCTAAGCTCTTTTTGATTGAGCTCTTTATCGAAAGATCCAATTTCATTTTGATCATCATATAAGAAATATTTAAAGTCCTTTTGTCTTTGAGGTAAATAATATTGAACTAAACAACAATTAGATGGTTTTATGGCTTTTTTAGATATTCTTCTGTTAAAAGAATCATATGTAAATATTAGAGTGTAAGCATCCGATTTTTCTACTTTTATGAGCCTATCTAAATCATCATAAAAAAATCTGATTTCACCATCTTCAGATTTTTTTAAAATTGGATTTCCATTTTTATCATATTCAAAGACTCTTTGGTTTGTAGAGAGGAGTTCATTTAAGTTATTTATTTCATATTGATCTTCATTTTTAGAGAGTCTATTGAAATGAGAGTCAAATTCATAGTTGTTTGGAAAAAGACCTTCTTCTTTAGTAATTTGATTGAGATCATCATATAAATAAGAGTTTTCATCATTAAGAAACCCTTGCCAATTGATGTTAGAGATTCTTCCTATTTCATCATATTGGGCATTTTGTGAATGATAGGGGGTATCTACAATTATTACTCTTTGAAGTTTGTCTATGTGATAAAAGACATCTCCAGCGTTTTTTATAAGCTTTTCATGTAAAAGATTTCCAGAAAGATCGTAGCGGGTGAATTCATGTTCATATGCAGCTATATCTTTTTGTGACCTGATCACTTTTTTTAGGTTGATAGGATTGTATTGATATTCAACAAAAGATTGATCTGGGAGGGTGCATTTTATTTTGTTTCCCAGGAGATCGTATCCATTTTTAATTACTAAACCACTTGCTTGTTTTTCTTTTAATAGATGGTTTTTAGCATCATATTTTCTCTTAGTTGTTTTATTTGAATTAACATCTTCTACAAGGATTAGTTGATTTAATTTGTTATAAGTAAATTTATAGTGAATTCGTTGATTGAGATGATTTTCATCTTGCTCAGAGTTTTGAGAATTATTTTTTGATTTTAGCTCTATTTGATTTGAGAGGGCATCATATTTATATTTTAAGGTGGTTTTATCTGGCTTTATTGTTTTATGGAGAAGGGCGTATTTATATATGTACTCAGTTGTCTTCTCATCATTTGTGTCATACGCTTCAGTAATTAACATGGGTTTATTCATGGAATCAAATTTCCAAAAGGTTGTAACTTGTTTTAACTCTTCTCCAAGAGAGTTATAAATATAACTTATCTGCCTTGTTAAATTGTTGTTAAAATCATAGAATTTTTCTTCAAAAGATAGGACTGTTCCAATTGGGCTTAGATGTTTTATAGTTTTTTCTCTATTTTGGGCATCATAGGTAGAGATGATTTTTTGATGCAGGGGATTTTCTAGAGTTTTTTGTATTAGATTATTTTGAGGATCATCCTCATATATGATGCTAGTTTCATTATCATAAGCATCTCTTGTTTTTATTAATCTTTTAAATACATCAAAATCTCTATATTCTGTAACTTTGAGATTTTTTCTAATATTATCTTCAACTGCTGTTATATATGAGGTTATCTCAATTTTATTATCAGCTAAATCGTATTTATATTTAGCTTTGGATAGAAGCTCTTGGTGGTTATTTAGCTGTTTTATCTTTTTTATTCTTCCGCTATTATCTAGTTGATAAGTAGTTATTAATTCATTTCCCTCTACCTTTTTTTCTACAAAACTAAGTTCATTATAAAAAAGCTCTTCGATCGATAAAAGTTGATTTTTATTGGATAAAAACTCTTCTTTGATTTTTCTTCCAGCTCCATCGTAAGTATATCTAGTGATATTCCCATCTGAGTCTTTTTTTGAAATCAAATCAAAAGCGCTATATTCAAAATACTCATCTTGTAAAAATTCATCATTAGAAGAATATATTTTTTTAGATACAACTCTTTGAAGATAATCATATTCATATTTTGTTTTGGTACCTAATTGATTTATGTATGTATCTAGAGTTCCATCTAAATTATAAAAATACTCTTCTCTTGTGTTGTCTGGATGCTCAATTAAAGTTGGTTTATTAAAAAGATTATAAGAAGTTTTAGTGATATTACTCTCAGCATCTTGTTTTTCTATTTGCCTGCCTAGCGCATCATAGCGGTAAGAGATCTCAGGATTTTTCATTGCACCAAATGTATCTTCAACTTGAGGTAAAATCTCTTTTGTTTTATTTCCTATGCAATCGTATTCATAACGTGTGATATTCCCATAAATGTTTTTTTCATAAATTTTATTATGGTTAGCATCATAGTCAAATTCTTCAACATATTCTTTTTGAATATCTTTTGTGATTTTTTTTATTAACCTATTGCAGTTATCAAAGTGAAAAAAAGTCTCTTTTCCAGAAAAATCTTTTTCATAGATCTTATTATTGCTTTCATCGTATTGATAGTGCGTCTCTCTTCCTATTGGATCCGATTCATATGTTAAATTATCTTTATGATCATATTTATATGAGAGCGTGTATTTTAATTTTCCATCAGATCCATAAATATCTTTTTTTGTCATGTTACAATCTAGCGTATAATCATAAACTTCCTTTTTGATTAACTTTTCATCTCTCGTTTCTAGATCCAAATACAATTCCTCATAAATTTCAGTTAATCCAAATGGTTCAATATCTCGTGGTTTATATTTTTTTATTAACCTTCTTGAAACATTTGCAAGATCTTCTCTATTTTCAGAAGATCCGTCATCTTCAATTTCTTTAATTAAAACATTATGCTCATCGTATTCATAAAAAATTCTTTGCTTTGTGAGACCTTCATATCTTATGAATTTCGTTGCAGGTAGGTCTGTATGAAAATTTTCCCCATCTATTGGGCTAATATGATAAGTGTATTCTGTTTTTAAACCGTTTTGTTTCGTCTCTGATTGAATAGAACCATTTTTGGTATGTGTATACTCTTCTATATTAATATCAACCCCATTATGAGCAGGAAGAGAGTCTCCCGCTAGTTGAATTGAAACAGGTGATGTATTTGATATATTTCCAAAAATTGTTTTTCTAACAATGTTTCCTTTGTTTTCTCTGTCATAGATATATCTTTCGCCTTTAATAGGATGACTATTTTCATCGTAAATTACTTTTCCAATTAAGAATCCTGCTTGATTATCTCCTCCCCAAATGAACATCTCTCGATTTTTTAAATATTGGGATCCATTTATATTTTGATATCTTTCAATTTTATCGATTCTTAAATGGTCTTGATTATAATGATATTTAATGTCATTTCCGAGCCCATCTTTTACAGTTGTTACATTACCGTCATAAGTAAAAGAGTGAGTTGTAAAAGCATGGTTATTGTTTTTTAACATTAAAATTTCAGAAACTTTTTTATAGTTACTAGATCGTTTCTCTCCTAAATGATACTTAAAAAACATTGCTCTATTTTGTGGAGCTCTGTATTCATTTAAAAAGAATACTGAGTGAGCTTGATATTGAAGGGATGTATGCCCGTAGAGTGAATGTGTGTTTTTTAAAACAAAACATGGATAATCTTGATCAGACTCCTCTACATCATATATACATTCTAGCTGTTTATTTGTATGAGTTAAAACTTTGACTTTTTCATTTATAGGTTTAGTGTGATCTCCATCTTTTAAATCTCTAAAATACTTAATCTCAACTTTTGAGTATAGCCTTGCCATTGGACTAAAAGATTCAATTCTAGAAGGTTGAAAAAACACTCCATTCATGCAATATTTAACTCTATTGCCATTTGGTAAAATTTCATTATCTAAATGATATCTTTCGTCTCCTCCTTGACACCTTTTGTAATTCCTAATAGTTCCATCTACGCATCTAACCCTAATGCGGCGATCTCCCACTTTTTCCACAACATTCCTTCTATAATTTGTTTTGGCGCTTATTTGACCTCTAGAAGTGTTTACAAAAGCTTGTTTCCCAGCTCCGTCATCATGAAAGGAAAGAGTTGTTGTTCCAAATTTCCATTCATTAAATTTTTTTGGATCTTTCTTTTTCAGGCTTTTGAATTTTCGAAAAGAATACGATTGGCGAACTCCTGATGGCTCATAGATATCTAATCTTCTATATTTTTGTTTTTTAGGTTGCACTCGATCTAGATCATATGCAACGTATGCATATATATGAGAGAAATGTTCCCACCCTGCATGGTGATCTCTACGTTTTAAATAGGGGATACGCACATTGAACCTTTTATCTAACATATTAAAATAGTTTTTTCCATAATATGTAGACTCTTTTCCAGGGGCAGCTATGTCTGTAGTATTTATATATATATTTCCAGTTATTGCACTCACGCATCCTTCAATTAAAGCTGAAGGATCTCCCTCCGTAGTTGCTTGAGCGATTTTTTCAAAATCATCTGAAAAAAGAAATGTTGTAGTAAAAATAAAGAAGAAAAATATCCGAAGCACTTAACGCCTCCTTTTTTTTAAAAAAGAAAATGAAATATCAGATAGATTTAAATTTTTGTAAAGAAATTATTTTTAATAAATATGTCTTTTCATCAAAAATACAAGGTATTTTGTTTTGTTAAAAAAATAAAAAATGTAATGTTTTTGTAAAATTAAAAAAAATTTTTAAGGAAAGCAATATGGCAAGTTCAATAAGTTTTATTTCTGCTGCAAATACTATAAAAGATAAATGCGCTCACTTAGTAGATACAGTTGTTAATGGATTTACGGGCAATGTCAATGCCATTAAAGAAATAACATATGTTGCAGCTATAATTTTCGGAGCAACAACTTTGATAGGATTACCTTTTGCTTTTTTATTAAAACACTCTCCATTTGTCGTAGGGGAACCTTTATACATATTAGCTGGAGTGATAATGTTAAATCCTGTTATTGCAAAAGTTGTTATTACTAGCTTTATTATTTCTGCTATAGCCGCAATATGCTTGACGATCTATGAAACAAGATTATTTAGGGCCCTATAAATAGGTGATCAAACCTATTTATATCCTCCTTTGCTAAAACCGAGGGGGATATCTCAGATTACCTCTTAACAAACTTATACTTAATCTCGAGCGTTATTAGATCGATATCTACAATCTTAACTTTTATCTTTTTCGCAAAAGAGAAAGTTTTATGAGAGCGAGTTCCAACAAGCTGAATACTCTCTGCAAAATACTCGTAGTAATCATCGTCTAACTCAGATACATGTAAAAACCCATCTACAAAATAGTCTTTTAACTCGAAGTATATTCCAAAGGGTTTAACTTTTGTGATTGTTGCTTCAAACTTTTTATTCGGATCATTTTTTAAGATTTTTTTCAGAAACCTTAATTTTTTTAAGGTGATGAGTGAGGATTCTGCTTTAAATGAGCGCCTCTCTTTTTCAGAGCAGATTTGAGCGATTTCATTTAAGTTGATTTCTTTATTCTCTTCATCAAATAGAACTCTTTGAGTTATTAGATCCGTATACCTTCTAATAGGGGAGGTGAAGTGAGTATAGTGCTTTAAAGCGAGACCAAAATGACCTATGTTATCTGGTGAGTAGCAAGCGAGTCTTAGATTTTTAATAAATGCTATTGATAAAAGGTGTAGATATTTAGAGTCCTTAGCTTCTAAAAATAGATTTTGGATATCTTCATTTTTTGGACTTTTTGGTAATTTGAAACCAAGAGATCTAGCGATTTCAAAAAAGTCTTTAAAATCATCAAAGTTTGGTTCTTCATGAATGCGATAGATAAGGTTTTTACCTTTTTTACTCAAGTGGGTTGCTACAATTTCATTTGCTTTAAGCATAAATTCTTCGATTAGCTGATGAGTAATATCGTATTGAACTACATCGATTCTTATAGGATTTTTATCTTTATCTAAAATAATTCTAGAATCAGGGAGTGCAAAATCAATGCTTCCTCTTTGAAATCTTTGTTTTTTTAATAAAAGACACAATTCTACCATCTCTTCTAACATTTTTTTGTATTTAGGCTCCTTTTTAGAGTCTAATACTTCTTTTGCTTCTTCATAGGTAAATCTTTTTTCGCTTTTTATATAAGATCTTACGATTTCATAATTTTGAAGATCACCAGAAGAATTAAATGTCATTAAAACAGAGACAGTAAGCCTAACTTCATTTTCCTTTAAACTACAAAGATCGGAAGATAATTCATGCGGAAGCATAGGAACTACTCTATCTGGAAAGTAAGTTGAGTTTGATCTTTTAGCTGCTTCTTGGTCTAAATGAGTGTCAGGTTTCACAAAGTGAGCTACATCTGTGACGTGCACAGCTAAATGAAAATTGCCTTTTTTATCTTTTGAGATAGATGCTGCATCATCAAAATCTTTAGCGCCTATCGGATCTATTGTAATAGTAGTTAAATTTGTTAAATCTTTTCTTTTTTCTAAATCTTTATTCGTAACTTTTAGACTTTTTGCTTCTTCAAGCATTTTTTTAGAAAAATGCTGCTCAATATTATACTCAGAGATAGCAGCTTCTGTATCTTTAGATACATCAGATATATGAGATAAGTACTTTGTCATTTTGCAAAGAGAACTTTCCTTTTTATCTTTCCATTTGATGACCTCCATTATTATTCGATCACCATGTTTTAAGTTTCTATCTGTTTTTACAATAACAGACCAATCAGAGCCAAGAAGAGGTACGTATACTTCATAATGATATTTTTCTGGTGTCTTTGCCCAAATTATACCCGCTAGATGAGTTTTTTCTCTTTTTATGATTTTTAGAATCTTTCCGTCTAACCCTTTAGATGTAACGTTTTTGATTTGAACTTCAACAACATCTCCATCTATACCATTTTTCATCTCACTTTTAGGTATGAAAACATCTTTGGTTTTTTTGTCTTTACAGACAACAAAACCAAACCCTCTGGGATTTGTTCTTAAAGTTCCTTCAACTATTTTATTTTTCATTTTTTCTTTTAAAACTCATATATGTATTTTGTAAGAGAGAGACAACTGTCATCGGCCCTACTCCTTTTGGAACAGGGGTGATTTGAGATGCTATTTTAGAAACATTTTCAAAATCAACATCGCCAAGGATTTTTGTAGTTCCATCTGTTTGTTTTAGATAGTTTATACCAACATCAATTACTATAGTATTATCTTTTACCATATCTTGAGTTACAAACTTTGGTTTTCCTATCGCTGCAACTAATATATCTGCAGATCTTGTTATCTCTTTTAAATTTTTTGAGTAGCTATGACATACAGTCACTGTTGCATTACAATGAGGTTTTTTCTGCATTAAAATAGCAGCCAAGGGTTTTCCAACAATATTTGATCTTCCAAGAATAACTACATGTTTTGACTCAACTTTTATATTGCTTTTTATAAGAAGGGTTTTTATTCCAAGGGGAGTGCATGATAAAAAACCTGAATCATCTCCAATTAGCATTTTCCCAACATTTATGGGATGAAAACCATCTACATCCTTTTCGGGATCTATTCTTTCAATAACTTTTTTATTAGATATTTGTTTAGGAAGAGGCATCTGCACTAATATTCCATTAACTCTATCATCTTGATTTAGCTTGTCTATTTCGTTTAATATAGTGCCTTCTTTCTCTTCTTCATTGAAGTGTTGCACTTTAAAATCAATACCAACTCTTTCACAGGCTTTTTCCTTCATTCTAATATAAATCAAAGATGCAGGATTATTGCCAACTAAGATAACACTTAAATTTGGTCTGTTTTTGCATTTTAAGATTTTCTCTTTTATATCTTCAGCAATTGCTTTTGCTATTTTCGTCCCGTTTATAATCATAGATTATTTAAAAATTTTAAAAATTCATCATGTAAATGTTTGTTGCTAGCTACTATCGTATTTTTGTTTTCTAAAATAACTTTTGAGCCGTCGTAGTGAGTAACTTTGCCACCAGCCTCTTCTATAAGTAAGATTCCAGCTGCGCAGTCCCATGGCCCTAAACCCGTTTCCCAAAAAACATCAAATCTTCCTGCTGCAATATATGCTAAATCTAATGAAGCTACTCCAATCCTACGAATAGGTAGACCTAATTTTAGGATATTTAAAAAACGATCTTGGCACTTATTTGG
>SDBV01011725.1_pt1 | contig 11313 bp, 11 predicted proteins | sample 2277081 | NCBI WGS metagenome assembly SDBV01 (sample SAMN10402039, study PRJNA504765) | marine sediment metagenome | isolation source: marine sediment core GS10_PC15, 223 cmbsf | place: Arctic Ocean: Southern Knipovich Ridge | collected 2010
TAAAACTGCTGATGACAAGTCATTATCAGTATAATTTTAAACATGTCTAAAAGAAATGTTGGATTTATTTTAAATATCACTTGATTTTTGGGTATGATATGGTGTATTATACAGGTAAGGGATCAAAGTTGTAGATCCTCATGTGCCTGGGAGGGAACATCATGAAAAAACTACTATTTTTGAGCTTACTTGTGGTAGGTTCACTTACCTATGCCGGCACAGCCGGGCATGACGATGGACTTGATTTAGGAGTTCCTAGTCTTCCTGAGCCTTGTACCATTACGACAGAATGCAATTCACTCTCGCCAGTAGGGCGGGGGATTTGTCTTTTAAAGGGTGTTGGGCAAGGTTGTATTAGTGCTGTCTGTGGTATAGCATGTGCGGGAATGTATTTAACGCTTGCTGAAAGAGAACAGGTGACCTTAAGAAGCAAACTTTTCTCTACCGGGTTGGTCCTAGGAGCACTAGTAGTTGGCACTGATTCACTTATGAAAAGTGCAAGAAATCTTTCAACGGCAATGGCGGATTAGTTGTGAAGAAGTTGGTGTGTATAGCTCTTGCTCTGTCTCTGCCTCTTGTGTGTAGGGGAGATAATCCCTCAGAAAAAGATTCGCTTAAAGAGCAGCGATGTAAAGTGTGCAAGACGGACATTATTAAAGGATTAGGTTATGGTGCCTTTGGTATTGCTTCGCTTGTGGCGATTGGTTTTATGCTCAAGGGAGCATATGATAATACGGGTCTTGATTTAGTGAGTGGAACTCGTAAAAAGTGGCTTGATAGGGGTGGAGGAGCTAATTCACCAAAGCTTGAAGAGTTATTAGCAACAGCACGAAAAACAGAAATGCTCAGAATGTGGGTTGCGCGATCGGCTTATCTCCTAATATCTGCGTCGCTTGTCTACTTTAACTACGAAAAGGAAGTAATTAAAAATACGCTAAGTCCCTTTAAAAAACTTCTAAATGAAGGCTAGTTACTTATGCAGACAATTAGCGCGTTAGTTGCCTTAGCATTTGGAGGACAGCAGGAAAACGTAGAAGTTGTACGTTTGACATTGCAGGCCGCTTGGCCGTTTGAGGTACGAGAAGTTGAAGAACGGTTGCCAGCCAGGGAAATGTTAGCTGGAGGCTTTCGAGAAGATCTATTAAAAGCTGTTCTTGAGCTCGAATTAGAAAATAAGCTTACCCTTACTGATTGTAGTAGATTGGTTAAAAAGCTGACTCTATGGTATATATTTCCCACAGGGTCTATATTGTCCCTTCCTTCACGTATTGCCAGTCGTTATGGAAACCTTAGTCCTAAAGATTTAATAGATATTTTCCCGATCAGGCAGATTTTTCAGCAAGCTGATGGTTGGTCGTGTGGGCAACGTACGGTGTTTAGTGCAGCGGGCATTCAATTGTATTTTAGCCAGATGACAAGAGGTAAAGATGGCTCTTGGCAGTTTCCTGTAGATATTGATACTTGTCTTCAGACTTTCTTTGATGGAACGGCAAATGTTCAGCATAACCCTGCGATAACTGAAGCGATTGAATATTTGCGATTTAGGAGACTTATACGATTGACGTATCAATTTTTGTATGAAAATATTGAATTGATTGAGCCTGCCATTGAGTTTTTGCAAGAGGATGGGCCAAAGATTGCTGAAGCTATCTATAAATTGCAGCCTAATTACTTTATTGTGCGGTGTGCAGAGATGTTTATTAGAAATGAAGATCTTGATCATGCACGACTTATTCTGCTGAAGGATAACACGAAAAATAACCCTGCAATTAAAAAAGCATTAGAAGAGCTTAATGGTGGTAATGGAAATGCTGCGCTGGAAAGTTTGGCGAAGTTTGAAAAACCGTACATTATCTTAGCCATAGATGAATTATGCAGGTTGGATGATGAAATTTCTTGTGTTCTTGAGTATATAGAACATGTCGAAGACCCTAAAGTTAAAGTAGCATTCGCGCTCTTCTTAGCTGAAGCTGAGTGTATGGATATCCTTAGTGTATTGGAACAATCAGAGCAGGAAGCAATGCCTGGAATTATTGAATCAGTACAAAGGGACCGTGCTAAAATTGTGCAGGGCATATCATCATTAAACCAGTTTGACAAGAAAGGTCTGGAAGAAGCTAAAGATCATTTTAGGCAAGTTAAAAAGCCACCAGCTATCACTCGTGTTCAACAGGATTTAGGTGAGCTGAAAGAAGTTGTTGATCAAAAAGTTAAGCAGATACACCGGCAGGCAAAAAAATGTGAGCGACTTCTAGTAAAAGATGCTCTTGTCAAAGAGTTTATTGATGAAAAGGCTGAGGCTTCAGTAAAACCGCAAAGTCCGGAGAAATCATCTTTGATAGTGGCCCGAATTGTTGAATCTCTACAAAAAAAGTCTTATTGTAAAGAGATTAGAGAAGTGCTTGCCTGTCTTGGCGCGTATCCATTTGATTTGAAGCAAGCGGTTAGCTTATTGAATGAGAGGCGGGATATTGAATTATTTAAGCATGCTTGCCTAATGTTATCAATAGATCATAAAAGAATTCCTGCCGAGATTCTTCGCATTTCTGTGGAAAATCCTAATGCTGAGGTAGTGATTGCTGTGCTTGAAAGGGTACAAAGTGGTTCAGCGAAGCCAGGGCAATTGCTTGATGTTCAGCATGTTTCTGATCTCTGTCAACTTGAGAAATATAATTTAATTGGTAGGAATGTCCACATTGTTGGTAAGGATCCACAAGAAGGGGTGCTTAAGTTTAATCGTTTTGATGCTATTTGCTCGGAAATTCCTGAAGAAGAAATCATACGTGCTGGTGATGATGATAATATCTGGAATGGGCTTATTGAGAGTGCTATAAAAAATGATATAGATAAAGAGTTTGTCCATGAAGCGTTGCCCACTCCCCGTGTTCATCACTTCCTTTCAAATCTTCCTGCTCCAGGGGAGCATTGGATACTTATTTCTCTAGTAAGAATTCCTGGGCGTAAACCTTTCTTAGTTATGCTTGATTCATTAAATAGCGGCATTGATGAAAGAAGGGCTAATGTTCTAGCGTTTATTTATAATAAGTTTATTCGCAAAGACAACAACTAATCTCATCCACAAGAAGCTTCTCATGGAGAAAATTGATTGGCTTGTGCGGTAGAAGCGTGACCTCTTCTATGATGCTGCCGTTTTTAAAGATCCACTTAACTGCGTTTGGGAAATCGCTACAAGGGTTCTGTTCCTTCAGAAAGCATCGTAATATATCTCTTAAACGCATACCTCTTAGAACGTTTCTTCCCCGTAACCTCATGCAAGATACCCCATTGCTCAAACTCTTTAACGATGTTAGAAGCTCCCTGAAACGACACCTCACAAACCTCCTGTACTTCACGAACACTTATTACTGGTACATAGTACAAGTGATGCATAAGCTTCATAGCAGAGACGGAAGCATTGTTCTTAAGCAAGAAGATACGCATCTCTTCCTGGAGGCTTAAAATACCCCTCAGGGTATCTAAAGCAGATCTACAGGTATCAGAAACCCCCTGCAAGAAAAAGAGTATCCATTGTTCGTAGTTGCCGGTTGTTCGTACCAATGCTAACCGATCATAATACTCCTGCTGATGGAGCTTAAAATAATAACTCAGATACAACAAAGGGCTGGGAAGAAGCTCTTTCCACTGTAAATAGAAGGTAATCAGCAGCCGCCCTAGTCTCCCATTGCCATCCAAAAAGGGATGTATTGTTTCAAACTGATAGTGCATCAATGCACAATCAATCAATGGAGGGAGTGAAGAATCACTATGCAGGTACGACTCGAGTCTCCACATAAGCTCCATAACCATATGAGGAGGTGGGGGCACAAACGGTGCCGTAAAGAGCGTACATCCTGCAGGACCAATCCAGTTTTGGGAACGTCTGAACTCTCCTGGGGTTGTATGAGCACCCTCCATCAAGATTTGATGTGTATTGGTGATAAGCCTCAGGCTTAAAGAAAGCTGATCTAATTGGCTTAGGCCATTCTCAAGGGCGTTGTGATAGTTGCGTACCTCAGGAACTTCATCGAATAGCGTAGCTGATAGAGCTATATCTTCGATTTGGCAGCTATAGAGAGCTTCTTTTTTTAAGAATACCGCAGTGAAAGGTGTAGGTAGTGATCTTCCCAATGTATCAAGCTGATCGAGTAAAGAGGAGGCCTCTTCTACTGCACCTCTTAATACTCCCTCAATAATAATCTTGGCTGGCGGAAGCTTAGCGGGTATAAAGGCCCTATAGTCACCTTGAGGTAGGCATATGCCACTTTTGTTTGTATTCATGATTGTTCCCTTCATCTTGTACTCTAGTATACTGCACCGGAAATCTTAATCAATGGTACTTGAAGAAGTGAGCAATCCTCTTTATCTTTGGACCTTTAGACAAGGGGGCCAGGATGCTCTATACTAATATCAACGTGATAGATGATGTATAAATTATTTAAAAGGGTTTTTATGATGCTGTGCCCTAGAAAGCTTTGTGTAATCCTACTATTAGTAGCCCCAGTCAGTATTATTGGTATGCAAGCGGTTGTCACTAATGCTGTTGAGATAGAAAATGGTATTGAGTGTGTAGAATGGGCTCCTTGTGGTACTAAGGTCATCGTGGCTGATGCGAGTGATTGCCTAAAGGTATATGCTATAGAAGGTGGAAAGTATAAGCCCTTTAAGAAGATTCCAACCGTTAAACCAGCCACAAAAATTGTCTCATCTCGTTCTCAAAATGCCTTTGCTGTAGCTCAGTATAATGGTCTCATTGAGATATTTGATGGCACAACCTTTGAGGCTTCCCCAATCCTAATAACGCTTCCTGGAAGAAATGTACAAGCCCTCAGTTGGATTGAAGGAACGAAGTACCTTGTTGCTTATACTACAGATTATGAACCGTTGCAGCAGGGTAAGGACTATCACTATCCAAATAAGACGGTGCTGTATGTATGCGATACTACTACTGGTGAATTGGTTAGAAAGTTTGACATTGCACAGCACGTAGTTGATTGCAAAGTAGCTCCCTCTGGGAAGTTCCTAACGCTTGTTAAGAATCTCAACAACTGGAAAGAAGATGCCTTTTCATTTGAGACAAGGCATAGAGCTGAACGGTATTCTCTTGAGATCTATGAGTTAAATGGTTTAACTACTCGTGTTGTTGCTCAGTGGGAATTTGATTGTAGTGTAGCAGCACATACCTGGTCACCAGATTCTGATAAGATTGCGGTATTACTTTCCAATGGCACTATTTGTATCTATTTGGCGGGCAGAGGGCTTTTTAAGCAATGGCACTCAGAGGACAATAAACAAACTTCGTGCACCATTGATTGGTCTTCTATTACTGGCTATTTATCCGTACCCACCAAGAAGAGTTCAGTCGTCCTCTATGACGTAGAGCAAGGCGATGGGCCCGTTGAAACCATACCATTGAGCAGATTTACGGGGAATGAGTCTAAATATCTCTTGCCGTTCCACGTAACATCATCACCTATCAGTTCATTACTAGCCATAGTTGGTCGAAATACACTTGAAAGTCTTAAGGATACAAAGCTCTTTCTTGAGCTCATAGAAAAAAAAAAGAATAGGAAGCGTATTAAAATGGCTTCTGAACCAGGTTATCCTGACAAGCAGCCGGTCAGAAAGTGGTACTATTAAGCATTTCAGGTAATTAGGGAAAACCTCTCTCAATAGGTCTATCTAGAGCGGCCCTTCTTATGAGAATTACTATTCACCCCAAACCTTTACAAATAGAAAAATATTATGTTATTATTATAATAAGAGATTGGATAATAATAACTAAAGGATAATATTATGAAAAAAACAAGTCTTATAGGACTAATGGTCCTAGCGGCTTTTGTAGGTATCCAGGCTATGGATGCACCAAAGCCTGAACCAATGGAACTAGAAATCTTTCAAGAGAGTGAGGAATATCCTGAGGCTGAAGAGCGAGCGCATATTGTGTCAGAAGCTATCCGGAGGGTAACTCCAGATGAGTTTGAACAGAAATATGGCCGAACGACGCCGAAGAACGTTGGCAGACAATACAAGCATTTTTATGAAAGTAAATTTGCTCAGCTAGATCCGGCATTAGTTGATTACTTCAGGGCAGCAGCTCTATATAAACTTACCGGTGATGTTAACGCTAAAGCAGCAAGAAAGGCAATCTCTAAAGCTCATGACTTGGATAAGTATGATGCGTTTATATATATGTTGATGCCGAAATATATGAGGGCTGTTAGGCACATGAGCCAAGAAGTGACTCCGCAGCGTTGGGAGCTTTCATATGCCGTTCCAGTGCAAATCAACTAAACTAATAATCATCAAGGCCTAGGGAAGCCCTAGGCCTTGGTATTCTCTGAATTCTATGAGTTGAGTGGCTTTACTCCTAAGCATGTTGCTCAGCTGGTATTCGCAAGATAGCCGCTCATACCTGGTCGTCGGATTCTGATAAAGTTGCGGTACTGCTTTCCAGTGGTCATATTAAGATCTATAAAGTAGGTAGAGGACTTTTAAAAGAGTGGTACTCAGAGGACAATAAACAGACGGAGTGCACCATTGATTGAGTACCTACCAAGAAGAGTTCAGTCGTTCACTATGACATACAACGAGGGGATGAGCCCGTTGAAACTATACCATTGAGCAGATTTACGGGGAAAGTGTCTAAACAGCTCTTAGCCTTCCATGTAACATCATCACCAACTAGTCCATTAGTAGCTATAGTTGTGCGAAATACGCTTGAAAGTCTTAAGGATACAAGGCTCTTTCTTAAGCCTGTAGAAAAAAAAGAGGAAGAAGAAGCGTATTAAAAGAGTTTCTGAATCAGGTTATTCTGTAAAGTAGCCGTTCGAAAACTAGTATTATCGGTCATTTCAAGTGATTATGGCACACTTATCCCCTGATAGGCCTATCTAGAGATTCTTTCTTATAGGAATAACTATTCTCCCCAAATCTTTACAATAAGAAAATATTATGTTGTTATTATAACAAGAGATTGGATAATAACAACTAAAGGAATATTATGAAAAAAACAAATATTATAGGATTAATGGTCCTAGCGGCTTTTGTCGGTGTCCAGGCTATGCAACCATCAGAAGGTCCAGTACCAATGGAAGTAGAGCGTGAATTGACTGCTGAGGAGCTTGCAAGGGAGCTTGAACAACTCCTTGAAGAGGCTGAACGGCAGGAAATAGCTGAGGCTCAAACGAAAGGACGTGCGGTGACAGAAGCTCTGATGACCGTAACTAAAGAAGAACTTGAACAGCTTTATGGCCCAATGCCGAGACCCGGCAGAGTGTCAGTTGGTGAATTCATGGGCTTACAAGGATTAAGAATGAAGCATTTTTATGAACTTAAGATGCGGCAACTCGATCCGGCACTGGTAGATTATTTCAGAGCGAGAGCTCTGTATCAGCTTACCGGTAAGGATGCAACTAGACTTGCAAGAAATGCAATCTATAATGCTCATGAATTGGCTAAGTACCAAGAGTTTATAGATAGGTGGTTGCCTAGTTATACCTTGTTTGTTGGGAATGTTGTTCAACAGGTGCCTGATGAGGAACTGTGGCAGATTTCATATAGAGTGCCAGCAGCACAAATCAACTAACCAAATAATCACCCAGGCCTAGGACTTCCTAGGCCTGGGTATTCTCTAGCTCAAGCCGTAGATAGAATATCGTTTCATCTACCAGGTTATTCTTAACAAATACTTACGGAGAAAAACAATGGCTGGTTTAATATATCCCTTAAAGGTAAAAAAATGTCTCGCTTTTAAGGGCCGGATTGTTCCGTTTTTAGCCTTTGCTTCCATTTGTCTCCTGTAGGTTATAAATTTAATTACCTTAAAGAGCTAGTATGCTTTTATCGATCAAACTAAGCTTAAGTAGCTCTCAAAAGTGAGTTTTTTTCTTACTTCTGAGATTTAAATTCGAAGTGGGCCTTAAGAAAGAAGAAGCCCGCCAGACTTTCCTTTCGACGTTACTACATTATCGGTCCATTATTCGAGGGTACGTGAAAAGGCTATGTATACCGTTTTGCTAGTTCAAGTTGCGTAATGGTTTCTTTCAGCAAGTTTGCTTTGGTCCAGGCTTTTTGTTTAGCGGTGAGAAGTTCACCAAGCCCTGAAAGCAGGTTTCGTTGAACACCATCTCTTGTAAGTGCTTCAATGCATTGGTTGAGAAATTCCTTGAAGGACATTTCGGTGCGTTGCTCAATTGTTTCTTTGTTGATAGGCCATCTATTAGATAGAAAATACCACACATCAAAGATATCTCTGTTAGATTTTCCAATGCGGCTAAGCATAGCGATTAATTTGTTGGCAGCCATATCTTTCTGAGCCATGACGTTCATGCCAACCCCAAGGTACTGCTTTATCTCGAATTCAGAGTCGTAGTTCACTTTGTTTATCTCTACTTTGACGTTATAGCCACCATCTACTTTGTCATGGTATGATAAGACAAATGACATATCTCGTTTCCCATCATGAGATTGCTTTATCGTGCCATAGTTTTCTAAGATCTTTTTGATGATGTTAAAGGCTAACGTAGCTTTTGTTGGATCCAAGAGATCAAAGTCTAAATCGACTGAAAACCGTGGAAGCTTATAAAACAGCATTGCGGCGGTACCGCCCTTAAATCCGAGGAATGCAGCGATAGCTGTATCGTTATAAATAGCAAGCAGGATCTCTGAGAGAATTCTACTGTGTTGATTAGTGTTAAAAGTCATAGTTATTCACCGTATTTTTGTTTAGCATAATCGTGATACTTAGTTACCATTTTTTCCATGCGTTTATTACCACCATAGATAGGAAGTATCTCATAGAGTTTTTCCCAATCTATTGGATAAAGATTGTCAAAGTGATACTCCTTCTGAAGGTAAAGTACATCCAATACTGCTCTTTCTTTAGAAGCAATACTGTAGGTTGCTTTTAGCTCTATGCCTTTAGTATTCGTGAGAATTGAACGTTTTAACGTCCTAAAGGTATAGGCTTGCTTATCAATGGTGAGGCTTTTTAGTTTGATAGGTGGCAACAAAAATCTCTGAATAGTACTGAAAATTAATACCTACTTGTAACAGTACTGTTTCAAAGCTTATATACGATGGCGTATATATTTTAGTTGCTAGTTCAAGCTTATTATAGTTTTTATCTTTTGCATAGAGACCTCGACGAATGTTATAGAGGTCCCCACGCTTAACATAATAGTTAAGCTTAGACTTTAACGCTTTAACATTATCAGTTTTTGCGAATAAAAGCAACTCCTGAAAACTGAATACTGTTTGGTCTTGGCGAAGGAGTTCTTTAATAAAACTTGATGTCATTTTTAAACCTTACGCTAAAGGTAAGAATAATTACTACCTTTAGCGTATAGTTTACTGGGGTGAGCTGTTTTTTGCAAGAGTTGGCTATTGATTCTCTTAAAAGATTTATCTGCAAGGTATTTCAAGGCTTTCTATAGAGATCTCTATTGTTAAATTGAACGCTCTTGGTAAAACTTATTCTTACCTTTAGCGTATAAATGATTGTCGCAAGAAGTTGATGAGAAAGGAAACTGGCGGTCCTTTACAAATTTAGCTATGAAGTATTAAGTAAAAAAAGCTTTACGAAAGCAAAAAAATATGAAATTATAAGAGCACGTGTTAAAAAAGAGGTTTTTGTGAAGAGAGATAAGGAGATATACAATGCGTGGTAATAAAACATTCTTAGGCACAAGCCTATTCCTATTATTGATTCATACTTCTTTTCTTGGTGCTGTTACTATTTTAGCATCAGAATTTAATAAGCAGTTTTCTTGCCAGAATCCATTCATTGCAACCGAAACAACCACGATTATTCTTAACGAAGATATTCCGATTGAAGGGGTTTGTGAACTCATTAAGGCTGGTATTGATTTTGATGTTGAGAGTGACCGTATCATTTTTACCTCATCTACTGGTAATCGAGTAGTGGTTACCCAGGGAAGCACCTGGAAAGTTGCCCTTATTACCCAGTTTACGGGGAATGCACGTCTGGAGAAAGAACCGGGAGCTGGTATTTATTTAAAGAATGAAACGACTCTTTTTATGAGTGACACTAGTAAGTATATCACGATACCCCTAAACTAGAGAAGCACAAGTATGAAAAAAGTTCTATTAGTAGTAGTGACGACCCTGACTCTCTCTGCACGTGAATTTCGTACGCCGTTACCATTATATCGTCATTCAATGCACGAAATTGAGTGCAATAGGGGCGAAGATTGGTACGTAGATCTCTGGAGTGCTTACTATCAACGTAAAGCGACTGAAGCGCTGGGATGTGGTGGTGACACGGTTCCTCTCTCATGTGTATTGTTTGGCAAATCAACCTTTGAGCTCCTGGAAGCTTTTGAAACGGACGCCGATTCATCTCTCTTTGATTTATTTTGTTCTGAACGGGTATCTCCCTGCATTGAATATAGTGATAAGGGAGCTTTTTTGGGTCTTGATGTTGCACGGAATGTAGGTGATTGGCTACGGCTTGGGGTCCGTTTAAAATTACCTATCAGAAGCTTTACTATGAAGAATAGTCAGGTGCCTGATTTTGATAAGCGGGTTAATGATCCTGGTAAGCGAGTTACTGATTTTGTTGTATGCCGTAATAGAAAAATTAACAAGAGATGCGTTCAAAATTGTGCCTATCGTCTTGATTTTCTTTCACAACTTCCTGTTGATCTTGAAGAGCCTGGTCTTGGCGTTAAGATAGTAAATTATAAAAATACCCAGTTTCCGGTAATGCCTATTACCATGTCTAACCAAGATGTAACCGACAATGGTGCATTGAACCGAGCAGATAGGAATCCTGTTACTGTTCTCAAACAAAGTGATGGATCAGTGCCAAGGCAACCCTTTAGCATTCCTCTTGATGAAGCACAATCTCTCCCCGCATTATCAGGTGATGGCTCTAATATACCTGATGGGGGACGTGCGCGGTTTGTAACTGGTACTGATTATACCCCACTTGGTAATGATCAGGACACTCAAGAGCAATTCTGGGTAGTGAATACGATTAATACGGCTAATGATACATTAGTTGATCCGGCACTTATTTTACAGGATCATGTGTTGCAAATACTTGATTGTTTAGATACAGAACCAACCGAGGACTTACTTTGCCAAGACTTACTGTGCCAAAGTGGTACCACATTTTGCTCACAAAAAAGCACAGGCTTTGGTGACCTTCAATCAGATTGGTATGGCCGATTTTATTGGGAAGATAGTAGTTTTACCGAGTTGATTCTTGGGTTACGATTTCCAACGGGTAAACGTCAAAATGATCCCGGTAAACTTTTATTGGAGCCGCTTGGTAATAATGGGCATCTA
>SDBV01011726.1_pt1 | contig 11312 bp, 16 predicted proteins | sample 2277081 | NCBI WGS metagenome assembly SDBV01 (sample SAMN10402039, study PRJNA504765) | marine sediment metagenome | isolation source: marine sediment core GS10_PC15, 223 cmbsf | place: Arctic Ocean: Southern Knipovich Ridge | collected 2010
AGAGATATTATACTATTTGAAATACAAAACGATAAAGGACATTTAACAACCATTGCAGTTACCCCTGAAGAAGCAATATTAATTTCAACTGCTTTATTAAATGCCTGGACTGAATGGGATTGCAGAGAACTTAATAAGAAATATAAAAAGAGAAGGGCTTCTGAAAAGAACAGAAAGACGAAATCAAAATGAAAAATATAAGAACAAGAATAATGTTAGGACTTTATCCTTTTGTAGCAATATATAATTTAGCAATAGGACTCGTCTTAACAATAACTGCATTAATTCCAATATTAAATATGCATGTGGCTCTATCCATTTTTGACAATGAATAAAGAGAAAATACTAATCACAGGAATATCAGGCTTTGTAGGAAGCCACATGGCAGAATATTGTTTAAAAAAAGGTTGTGAAGTTCATGGAACTATAAGGTGGAGATCTAACAGAGAAAATATAAATCATATTAAAAATATATATTTACATGAATGTGATTTAACAGATGCTCATGCAATAAAGGAAATAATTAAAGAAATAAAACCAAGTAAAATATTTCATTTATCAGCACAATCTTATGTTCCTGCAAGTTGGACATCTCCCATGCAAACTTTAGATAATAATATTAGATCAGAATTAAACCTATTAGAAGCAGTTAAGGGAATAGAGAATTATAAACCATTAATACAAATAGCAGGAAGCTCAGAAGAATATGGAAATGCAAAAGAAGTTCCAATAACAGAAAACACTCCTTTAATCCCAGTATCTCCTTATGGAGTTAGTAAAGTTACACAAGACCTATTAGCAAGACAATATTTTAAATCTTATGGTATAAGGAGTATAGTTACTAGGGGATTTAATCATACTGGAAAAAGAAGAGGAGAAGTATTTGTATGTTCTTCATTCGCAAAACAAATTGCAGAAATAGAAAAAGGAATTAAAGAACCTGTAATAAAACATGGTAATCTAGAATCAGAGAGAGATTTCACAGATGTAAGAGATATGGTTAATGCTTATTGGTTAGCTCTTGAAAAAGGAGTTCCAGGAGAAGTTTATAATATATGTTCAGAAAAGAAAATATCTATAAGAAAAGTATTGGAAATATTAATGGAATTAAGCAAAAGTAAAATAACACTTGAAGAAGATGAAGAACGAATGCGACCTTCTGATTTAAAAACACTTTTAGGAAGTTGCAAAAAGTTTAGAAAACAAACTGGTTGGAAAAGAGAATATGAAATTGAAGAAACTTTAAAAGAAATATTAGATTACTGGAGAAATAAAACTTCCCAAAAGGAACGAAGTGCGAAATGATATTACAAGGAGATTGCATAAAAGAAATGAAGAAGATGGAAGAAAACTCTATAGATGCAATTATAACAGATCCTCCTTATGGTTTAGAATTCATGGGAAAAGATTGGGATAAGTTTGGAATTTCTGAAGGAAGAGCTAAAAGATTAACTGGTTCTGATAGTAAGGGAACTGGAGATAGATTTTTTGATCATAGGGAAGGAGCTTCAGAAAGAGGGAGATATAGTGAGATGACCATTCCTGAAAAAACCTCAATGCAAATGTTCATGCAAGTTTGGGCAATAGAATGTTTGAGAGTTTTAAAACCTGGAGGATTTCTTTTAGCATTTGGAGGAACAAGAACATATCATAGATTAGTCTGTGGAATAGAAGATGCAGGTTTTGAAATAAGAGATACAATTATGTGGTTATATGGTTCTGGATTTCCTAAGAGTTTGAATATTGGAAAACAGGTTGATAAATTAAATGGTAAAAGACAAGAAGAATTTATTGCTCTTGGAAAATATATTAAAAAACAAAGATTAAAATTAAAATTGGCACAATCTGAAATTTCTAAAAACTTTCCTTCAAAAACAGGAGGATTAACTGGTTGTGTTTCTAATTGGGAAAAAGGATGTAATGTTCCAACAAAAAAACAATGGATTATTTTAAAAGAAAAATTAAAATTAGATAATAAGTTTGATTATATTATTGAAAGAGAAGAAGCAGAAAGAGAAGTTATTGGAAAAGATGGACGAGGAGAATTAAAGGAAGATATGTTTTTTTCTCAAAATATTGAAAAGGCAAAAGAGAAAGGAAAAAGTATTGGTTATGGAGAATGGGATTTAACAAAAGCAAAACTTCCAGAAGCAAAACAATGGGAGGGTTGGGAAACAGCATTAAAACCCGCTTGTGAACCAATTGTAGTTGCAAGAAAGCCTTTATCTGAAAAAAATGTTGCTTTAAATGTTCTGAAGTGGGGAACTGGTGGAATTAATCTTGATGATTGTAGGATTGGAAGTGAAATAATAAAAGAACATAAATTAGGAGATACTTCTTTAATGGGAGGTTTATCTGGAAAATCAGAACAAGGAGGTTATATTTCTCTAGAACATCAAGGGAGATTTCCAACAAACATAATTCTTGATGAGGAAGCAGGAAAATTAATGCCTGATGATATGGAGGAATATGATAATTTAAAACAGCAAACATTAATGGGAGAAGTTTTAGAACCAGAAAACAAATCGGCATCTCGTTTTTTCTATTGTGCAAAAGCAAGTAAGAGTGAAAGGAATTTTGGTTGTGAAGAAATGGAAGATAAAACTACTGATGATGGGAGAGAAGTAGTTTCAAATAGACCTCATCAAAGGGGGACAACACAAAGAAAAAATAATCACCCAACAGTTAAACCAATAAAACTAATGGAATATCTTGTTAAATTAGTAAGTAAAGAAGGAGCAACAGTATTAGATCCTTTCTTAGGTTCAGGAACTACTCTTATTGCCTGTGTAAAATTAGGGAGAAAGGGCATTGGAATTGAAAAAGAGGCAGAATATTGTGAAATTGCGAAGTCTAGAACTAAACCTTACACGGAGCAAACTAAGTTATAGTTCCGAAAATCTAAAGATCACGAAATATGGAAATAAGAAAAATTGAGCTAATGAAACCAATAAAAGAGAACAATTATGCAAAGTTAGACAGGGATATAAAAGATGTTTATTGTGTTTATTTATTGTTTGATAAAAACTTAGATTTATTATATATTGGAAGAACAAAACACTTAAGACAAAGATTATTGCAACACCTATCTCCAGATAATGAGGGGAGATATAATCCTGAATATGAAGGGAGAGTTCCATATAATTCAAAACTTCCCTATGGAATAGTAAAATATTTTTCAATATTAGAAGTTGAAGATTTTGTTGATGCAGAGATTACTGAATTGTTATTAATTAAATTTTTAAAACCCATATTTAATTATAAGAATAATAGGGAAATTTGGGATGAATATTTGAGTTCCCATTAAAACGAAATGAAATTAACAGAACTACAACAAGAGATATTATGGCTTGGTGGATTATTTTGCTGGGCTTTAATAGTAACCCCTTTTGCATTTAAAGGAGGGTGGTGGTAATGAAAATCAAATTAAATCATGGGAGGAAAAAACAAATGGTAAATGGATGGAAAGTAACAGCAATTATTTTTATAATCTTATTTATAATTGAAACTCTATTATTTGGATGGATAATAAATCTTGGAATAGAAGTTAAAGAATTAGAAACAAAATGTGCTTATAATATTTGTGCAGATTATGGTAGTTACTATTTTGATATAAATAATTATGTTTGCTCATGTTATGAAAATAATGAAATAGTCTATGAAGGATATATTGGATAATGAAACAAAAAGATATAAGGAAAAAATCTGATGAAAATTTGTTAAGATTTAAAAAGGATTTGGAGTTTAATAAAGTAAAAGCTAGTTGTAATTGGGGATCAGAACTAGTTAAAAATAAAGAAGCAAAAATAATTATAAAGAAGTGGGCAGTACAAAAAGGGACTAGAACCTCATTACAAAAACAGATTAGAAGAACAATCGCACAAATAAATACTGAGATAAGAAGAAGAGAAATTGAAAATGGAAAATAAGAAATGGTATGCCTTTATGGCTACAGATAATTGGGTAGTGTTTATGAACATAATGAGAATATTATTATTTCTAGCAATGATTATCTTGATAGTTTTAATGGCAAAGAACATAGAAGAAGTTAAAACAATAGCAAATCCCTGTACAATGTGTACTGAAAAAACAGGAGCACTTTGTATGATCCTAGAAGATAAAATAAGATTTGAAGATAAAACAACATTTGATGTAATGGATTTTCCTGATATATCAATACCTATTCCAACATGAAAAACTATTTAAGGGAAGCATTAAATAAACAAATAAAAATAAAAGAAAAACTAGGTTGGAAGAAATATATTTTTGCTTTATTAATTTGTGGGTATGTTTCTTTTATAATTGGTAAAACAACAACAATCCTATTTCCAAAGAAAAGATTATTTTTATTAATCTCACAATTTATTATAACAATTTCTTTTCTTTTCTTTTTAAATAAACATCTATATGACTTCACAATAAAAAATGAAAAATCAAGATATAAAAAGTTTAATAGACACAAAACTTATAAAGTATGGAAAACTTAAAATAATATAAATTCCTATGATAAAACAGAATGGTGAAATAAAATGAATGCAGGAAATATTGCTGGGATAATAATTCTTATTGGAGGATTTATATTTACTAGAAAATATGTTAAGAAAAGAATGAAAAGGGAGGTAAAGATAATAGATAATATATCTTATCCAAAATATGACACAAGAAACAGAATTACAACTTCAACAAGAAGTGGAAAGACTTCAAGAGGAGCAAAGAATATTGGAGTTAAAGAAAAGATTAAAACAAAAAGAGGAATACCGATACCTAATGATTCTTCTGGGACAAGAGGCAAATCAGTTGAGAGGAAAGATAGCAACTCAATTGAACTCCATAAGCCAACAGCTTTATGATCGTAATAAAGTTTTAAATAATAATGAAGAAGAAACTATAGATGAAGTTCCTGAGATTGAACCAAAAGAAATTGAAGAACCAACAGAAGAACAAGTTGAAGAGATAGCAGAAGAACCTCAAGAAGAAATAGAAGAGAAGCCAGATAAAGAAACCAAAGAACAAAAGAAAATCAGAAAAGAAATTGAGAAACTTGAGAAGAAGATCACTAAACTCAACAAATAATTTTATTTTTTATTTTATTTTTTATTAATTCTTAGTGAAAGCTAAATGAAATCATAGAAATTCTAAAAAAATCAAGTCTTTTTTGGTGTGTGGGGGTGTTTTGTGTGTAGGAGCCATAGTAATAATTATGAAGGCTGGGATTTGGGAATGGGAGGTAATTAAACAGATCTCTTCATAATTTGTTCTATAGCACCAAATCCTTTCAATGCTTCAGAAATAGTTTGATTTACAGTATAAGCTCCCATATTAGTTGATCTTCTAGCTAGTTCAGACATATTAACATCAAACTCGGACACTAATAAATACCAAGCAATGTTTCTTTGTAATAATTTCTTATCCATTGTTGTAGAACCTCTTTTCTTTAATGCATCTTTCTTTAATTGTTTATACTTCTCTAAATCTAAAGGAAATACATTATCAAAAGAACCATAGAAGTTATATCTTGCAGCCTCATAGTCTAAATTCTTTTTTCCTTTAAGATATAATTTTTTCTTTGCAGGTCTATTATAATATTTAAAGAATCCCCTTTGAAAATATCCTTGTTTGTCTGCAAAATAATAAACATTAATCAAACATGCGGCTCTAGATATTGCTATCCCTTTAGGCAAATCAAAATATTCAGGCAACACTAAAATCGTAAGCATATTATATTGACCACATTCTCTTAAATAATCTTTAACTTCCCTTGTTGTAGCTAACATTGCTTTTGTACCCTCTAAATCTGCTCCAGCTTCATCAAAAATTAAAACAGAATAGGGATATGCAATACCTAATTTATTTCCTTTTTCAATAAGCTTTCTACCATCAAAAACAAAATTTTCTTCTAAATTAAAAGGAATCTTTGGTTTATTTTTTCTATACAGTCTATTAACTTCATTAGTCCAATATGCACCTATTTGACAGGCTAAAAATGATTTTCCAACTCTAACTTCCCCTTCGCCACAAATAATTATAGTGAAATCCCAATCTCGATTAATATTTTTAATATAATAATCTATTTGTGTTTTTAAATTTTCATGTAAATAAAAACCAGGTTCGCGCCTAGTACTTAATTTAATTTCAGATCTATTATGCTTTTTCAATTGTTTATTAAAATATTTTATAGAATATTTATCAATACAAACTCTTACCATTCTTTATCTTTCTAATGCAGCCTTAGTTGGATCTCTTCCCTCTCTAAAGAAAAGTCCATGTGCTTTCATTAGTCTATTTAATTCTAAATAAATCTTATCTGCTTGATTATAAAATTTAATAGAATCAGACTCATCTTCATTATCATCATCCATTTTTCTTTTTATTTCTTCTAAATCTGAGAATTTACTATCCAATTCTTTTAATTGTTTTGTACTAAATTTTCCAGAAGCAATCCTACGAACTGCCTTGAGATAAGTATAAAGATTATTCAAATCCCAACAAACAAAAGCATCTTCACATAAAACCATATAAGTATTAAGGGATTTAAGACGAGCTTCGTCCATATTCCAAATAGTTTTTACATTAAAAGTAGATTCCATCCTAAAAATAGATAATATTGAAGTTTATAAAATCTTTGATTTTCAATTCCATTAAGTTTATAAAGTAAAAGGGCTTATTATTTTTGATTATGTGAAGGTAATTAAAATGAGGTTAATTGAACATAGAACAAATATAGAAAAAGAGATTGAAAAAATTCTTATAAACAATAAAATAAATTTTGTATTTCAATATCCAATAAGATGTAAATTTGGTTATATTGCCGATTTCTTTTTACCAGATTATAATTTAATAATTGAATGTGATGGTGAGAGATGGCACAAAAATAAATTAAGAGATAATCATAAAACCCATTATTTAATTGGAAAGGGATATAAGATTTTAAGATTAAAAGGAAATGAAATATTAAATGATTTAGATGGATGTTTAACTAAGATTCAATTGATTATAAGGAGGTGTAAAAATGGTGAAAAAAGTAATTGTGAAGGTAAGAGGAATAGCCCCATTGTTAATGAATAGATTTAATCCAGAACCAGATACTTCTTCAAAAAGAGGAAAGAAAGTTTATATTCCTGAAGAAGAGGTTAAGAAAAAAGAATATAGAACTAAAGATGGAAAGTTATTTTTGCCTTCAACACATTTCAAAGCTTCAATGGTTAAAGCTGCAGTAGATTTCAAAATGACTGGAAGAAAAAGTTATAAAGATTATGTAAAATCAGGAGTTTTTGTTACTCCTGAAGAGATAGTTTTAGATCAACAGGAATATGAAATATTTGCTTGTCCTGTAGTAATACAGAGGGCAAGAGTAATGTCATGGAGACCAAAATTTAAAGAATGGTCTTGTCAATTTGAAATTGAAATATCAGATGATATGATAAATCCAACGACTATAAAGGAAATTTTAGAATTTGCTGGGAGATATAAGGGCGTAGGGGATTATCGTCCTGAATATGGAAGATTTGAAATAGTTGAATTTAAGATAAAAAAATAAATCGAAAACTATTTATACTTTATTTTGTTTTTATATTTAACTCTTAATTGAGGATAATGAGGTTTGGTGCTGTTCGGAAGTGTTTTGTGAAGTGGTGTGGGGTCGGGTGCTGTGATGTTTTGTTCGGTGAGATATGGTAAGGATCACAATTCATACTCACCTCATTGGTGATACCTTCACTTCAGGTTTGGTATGGTCAGATCGGGTGAGGTCATGTGAGGTAGTGTATTGTCAGGTTCGATCAGGTGTATTCAGGTGCGGTCAGGTATGGCTTTATAGTGTGAGGTGGCATAAGATTTTAGAAAAATCTAAAATAGAAAATTATTTAAATATTGAAAACTTATAATTTTAATGGTATCAGTTCAACAATTACAATCTCAACAACAACAACTTCGACAAATAAGATCTGGTCTTTCTTTACAGCAACAACAGGCACAATTGAGATCTGGTTTAACCCCTAGGCAATTTATCAGAAGAGAAGAAGAGAAAATAAGAGCAAAAGCACAATCCCAGATAACAACAGAATTAAAATCACAAGGTTCTAATATAGATAATATTCTAAAGGATGTTAATTCTATTTCTCAGTTTAGAGAATTAATAAATCAAGTTCCACCAGAATTAAGACAATTTATTAAAACAACAGAAGCTTCATTACAGCAAGATTTACAGAACAGAATTCAAAGTGTTGAAGCTAAGATAAATAATAGAGAAAAAGCAATAATTGAAAAAGTAGAAAGCAGAAAATCTGCATTAGAGGACGATAATCAATCCCAGGCAGAAAGATTTGAAGCAGAGAGAAGAGGAATAGAGGTAGAAAGAGATTTTTTAAAGTTTGTAGCATTACCAAGACTTAGACAAGGAGAATTATTACCCGTCTTACAGATTTTTTCAATAGCAACAAGAGCAGGAACTGCAGAAGAAGATAAAAGAAGGGCATTAGATAGAGAATTTAATAAAATAAGTCAGAAATTAGAAGGGGGAAGAAAAGAATTATCAGGAATTCTCCGAACACAAAAAATTACACAAACTCAAGCAATTCAATTAGGACTACTTCCGGCACAAGTTCCTATACAAGGAGGTTTAGGAGGAATAGAAATTTCAAAAGAATTTTTACCACCACCAACAGAATTATTACCAGGACAAGTAACACAAGTTCCAGGAGTTCAGCCACTACTGATAACTGAAAAAGAAAGAATAGAGCTAGAAAAATCACAAAGAAGATTAACAAAAGAGGAATTTGAAAAGTTATCTTTCATTGAAAAAGGATTTATTGGGTTTGAAAGACAACCATTACCAGATATAACCTTAGAAGAAAGAGCAGGAATTTTTACCCCATTTGTTAAAGCAGGAGGTTTAGGAGAAATTGTTTTCCCAGCAATTGAAAAATTAGGAGAAATAATTCCAAAGGCTTTTCCAGAAACAGCTCCAACTAGGGCATTTTTAGAAGCAGAAGTTCCTTTTGTATCAAGACAAGAAGCAATAGAATTATTAGATTTAGTAATAAAATTTCAAATATTCTCTCCACTCTTAACTACTGGGGCAACAGCAAAAGCAAAACAAGCAGCAAAACAAAAAGCCAGAACTCAACAAGTTAAAAAGGCAGATAAAAAAACCATACAAAAAGTAGTAGATTTATTGGAAGATTCCTTTAAAAGAGGAGAATTAAAAAATGAATTAATTAAATTTAGTGATAGTATTATAAGAGATACTAATCCTATAACAAAATCAATAAAAATTGAAAATATGAATTCTATTTTAGATGAAGCATTAAGAAGAGGATTTATAAGAAATTTCTTTATAGATCCTAAAACAGGAGCAATAGCTTTTACAGATAATGTAGGAACATTATTTCGTGTAGGAACAAGATTAGCACCAGAAATAGAATTACAAATAGAAGCAATATTATTTGAATCACCACAAATACCAACCCAAGCTTTAGCAATAACAGGAGCAGGAGTTGGTTTTGGAGAAGGGAAAATACCACCATTTAAAGATTTAGGTAAGATAGGGGCATTGGATTTAGGGAAGATAGAGGGATTAGGAGAATTAGGAAAAATACAAGCATTAGATTTAGGAGATATAGATAAATTAAAAAAAGAACAACAAAAGAATTTTCAGAAACTATTTGAAGGAGTATTAACAACAACCAAACAAACAGCAAAGCAAAAAGCAGAGGAAAAAGCAAGACAAAAAGAATTAGCTAAATTAAGAACTACACAAATTCAATTTCCTGGACAAATTACTGATATTATTTTTGATATTCCCATTCCAATACCTACAATACAAATCCCAGAGATTACTTTTGAAGATCCATTTCCAATACCTAAATTTCCAATACCTAAATTTCCAATCCCACGCCCCCCGACAAAACCCCCAAAAAAACCAACAAAAATAATTCCTTTTGGATTTCCATTCCCAGATAAAGAATTAAGATTAATGAAATTACCTAAATTTGATGAGGGGTTTGATTTATTTTTAAAAGAAAAGGGGAGAAGAATTAAAAGAGAATCTAATATTAATATGGAAGATGTTTTAGATATTGGTAGTTTTTTAGCAGATAATTCAACCTCAAGGGAGTTTTCATTTAAAGAAACAGGTAAAAAGGCAAAACCACCAAAAACAAGAGTTCCTGAAGATTATTGGGAAATAAATAGAAGCAAATTTAGAAATTTCAAAATACAACAAGGGCAATTTAAACCATTAAAAAACGCATTTATAGAAAAAACAGACTTTGCTATTGATAGTCCAGGAGAAGTACAACAACTTTCAGTAGCAAGATTTTTAGCACAACAAAGAAAACAAAATAGAGAAATGGATAGAATGGCTAAGCAATTAAGCAGGGGTTTTAATAATCCCAAGCCACAAAGACAACTAAAACAAAACTTTAAACAAGTTGATATTAGTAAAACAATTAATTTTAATACTTTTATGAATCAAAAAAGAAAAAGAAAGAAGGAAAAATAAATGAATTTTATTGATTTACTTCAAATATTAATTATCACTTTTTTATTTGGAGTACCATACTATAAAATAAATAAAAAAAGAAAACAAAAGATTTAAATAGATTAAATAACCTAAAATAATAGAATGGAAATACCTTCTCAACAAATACAACCTACGCAAGAACAATTACTAGGACAATTACCAACTTCTTATACCACCCCACCAGCTCTTAGATCTTATGGAATAGGAAGTGGGTTTAGTCTAGTTAAAGAATTAAGTCCAAGAGAACCATTATATGATATAATGGAGAATTTAAGAGGAAAAATCTGGGATAATAGATTACAAAAATATGTTTTAATTGAGGGAGCAGAACCTTTAATGAATGATGAAGGAATAGATATATTTTTCCAACATGCAACAAGTATTATTAATCAAATAAATACAATGAGCAATTACACAACAGATTACCTTAAAATTCATCTAATAGTTAGAATGGTTATAAAACATGCAATAGCAGACTTTCATATAAACTGGAGAGATTATGGAATAAAAAGAAAGACAAATATTACTGTAATAACAGATAAATTAATGATTTTAGGTTTATCATCTTTCTATCATGCTTTAGGGGCAGGGGATAGAAAAGCGTCAACAAGCCATATAAGTGAAAGTATAAACACATTGAATAGACAAGATACAATGGAAAATCAACAACAGCAAAAAAGAATGGGGGTTGTAGCAAGAATGCTCGGTAGAAGATAAATGGCTTTTCTTGATTTTGGAAGTTGGTTTAGTGCTGAATCAATGTCTGGATTTATAACAACATTAATTTGGG
>SDBV01011727.1_pt1 | contig 11312 bp, 6 predicted proteins | sample 2277081 | NCBI WGS metagenome assembly SDBV01 (sample SAMN10402039, study PRJNA504765) | marine sediment metagenome | isolation source: marine sediment core GS10_PC15, 223 cmbsf | place: Arctic Ocean: Southern Knipovich Ridge | collected 2010
AAGATATTAACGAATGTAGAAAAGATGTAACGGATTATGAGAGCTGGTAAACTCTATATTTTACTCACATTGAATGGAGCGTTATGTTAGTTACCTTCACGATAAATGATCGTGAAATAACCGACTCATTTTAATTTCAAGATTTACTAATATTTTTCTTCTACATGTAAAGCTTAGAGATATCTTGAAATTTAACAAACTTGAAAAAGGTTTATACAATTTAGAAATTAGATAGGTGATAACCATATTTAAATTATTTTCAAATTTGATTTTACTAGCGAAAAAAGTTCTTAAGAATTGCTCTAAATCCCTTAAATGGTTTTCGAATAAACGAATTTGGTATATTGCTAAAAATGTTATAATTATCAGTATCTTAAGCCTATTATTTTTTTTCCTGCTAGTTCATCATATCGTTGCTGAAAATAATGTATTTAGCTTAATAGCTAATTTTAGTCTAAATTATTCTTTCGTCTTGGTTCCAGCATTGCTTTATTTAATCGAAGTAAGAAGAAATTTTAGAAAAAAATTTGATAATATATTTTCCTTGAAGGATAGTTTAATTTACTTAAGGAGTTACATTGCAAGGAGGATAAGCGGACATAAAAGTGAAGCATATGGAGACCTAATCATTGATCCCTCAAAAATTAGTCAACTAATTAGATGGTTGAGAAACTTTAAATTTTATGACCATGCGACATTCTTTTTGTCCCACATACAAAGAGAGAGCCTTTATCATCTTGATATTATTATTATAGATGTGATAAGGAAAATTAAAAAATATGATTCTAGAAAGGATTTCGAAAGGATGGAGCAGAATTCGAATTTCAAGAGTGTTAAATTAGATATAGAAAAGTTGTTAAAGATTCAAGATATAAATTCTTTAAAAAATCACTTCTTAGCCGATTTAACATTTCCTTTAGTCTATTCATTATTACTAAATAAGCCTAATCATGAATTAGCTATTTATTATTATATTACTGAAAAACTTTCAAATGAAATTTATCAGAAAATTATAGACTCAGTACTTAATATTTTAAAGTATAATATTAAATCGGAAGGGAGGGAAGCCCAAGAATTTAGTGTAAATATTGTAAAAGCGATTGAAACATTAACTCGAAATCAAAAAGATCTATTGAAATTGGGGATAAAATTTGGTACAAATTTGGAAAAGGATGAATACACACTTATTATATTTGACGAACCCTGCGATTTATTAACAGTAAAAATTAAAATGGATAATACTTTCAAAGTTAATACACGTTATGATTCAAGATTAAAAGAAGCTGAAGATTGGGTAAAACAAAACATGCTTGCTTACTTACAACGGAAAATAGAAAAGTTCAATCTTAAACTCGAAGATAGTGAATTTTGGATTCAAAGTAGAAACTCTTCGTGAAACGGTTATTTCACGAAAATTCATTTTGAATTCACCTTACAATGGGGAGTTCAGGATGAGTGTTCCTCAAAAATAAAGTTAATAATTTATATGGCTTAGAATCTTTTTTGCAAAAATCTCTAAGTATTGTTCTTTTTTAATTAGCCATCCTTTAAAATCAAAATATTCGTATGAATAGTCAGTTTTATTTTTCCTGTTAATCTTTTGAGGATAAATTAACATTCCTTTTTTAGCATTTGTATGTGTTCGAAAAGCGACTATTTCATAATAATCTGGTCTAGCCCAAGATTCTTTATATTTTACATCAATTACTAAATCATTTTCTCTCGTTTTTTTATTTTTCAAAACAATATCTGGATCGACCGTTTCATTTCTTGTTTTATATCTTTTCTTTTCTACAAAATAATCATTAGAACAGTGAGTTTTTAGAATTTTTCTTATAAATGACTCAAAAATGTTCCATGAATTAAAACAAAATGCTGGAAATGAAAATTCACCTTTCTCTAAAGATACCATTTGATTTTTTAAGATTAACCAGCAAAAATCTAAGATATTTTTGTATCTCAAATTCAAACGATTATATGTAATGCGATTAAAATCATTCAAATTAAAGTTAGAAATATCAACAAATTTTAATAATGCTAAGATCCTATGGTAATATTCAAAACTTTTTTGAGGAACAACATCCCTAATTTGAAATAGTGTGTATTTGATTGCTTTATTAATAAGAGTATTGTAATTAAATTTATAATATTGGCACGCAATAAAATTTGATGCTTTTAATCGATTGTTGATTGTTTTTAAGTAATTTACCCTACCTTTTAGGAATGATATATCTTGGCTTACTAAGTCGTATCCTTTTCGCATTGAGGATAAAAGTAGATCATAGATTGTTTTAATTAAAAAGTGGAGGAAAATTTTGACGAAATCAGAACTTTCTTCTAAACCATGGGCAAAGATATTTTGTATTATTATGTCTTGTTCATTTATGTAGTGTAACATTTGTAAAAAAGCAATGGAACCAATTTTTGGTCTCACCACTAGAGTACTATTTTCAATATCTGGGATATTAAAAATACCTACATAGCTTGTTGCATTTATTTCTACTTCTCTTATGTTTTTCCCTTTATATTTTTTTTGAATAGTGGTTATCTTCAGTTTAGTAATTTTTTTCTGATCTTTTTTCGTACAATAAGTTTCAAACTTAGAATAACGATTTTCAGGTATGAAAAAATGCTTCTCGCAAGTTTGATATTCATTTATTGGGATAGTTTTCATAGAATCTTCGTAGGATTAATTAGGGGATAATATATGGGTCTTTTAGATTGAAATTATCTTGAAAGGAATTTATTAATTCATTTGAAAAGTTCATGTATTCTATAAGTAGAGGGACTATAGAATATTCCCATTCTATTTGGAATTGCTCTTTAGTTTTATGAAAGAAATATGTGTGGCCAATTTGAAAATTGGATGCTAGTTGGGGTGAATCTTCCCAAGTATTATTAATCCAACCTTTCTCTTCATCATTTAAACGGTCAAAAACCTTAAGGATTTCATCTATCACTTCAGAATTATTTTCATTCAACCAGTCCTCAAGAACATCTCGGTTAGGTTTGACTTCATAGAATAGGAATCGACGGCGAAGGGCATAATCAAGGATTGCGATTGAACGATCAACACTATTCATTGTTCCAATAATAAAAAGATTATCAGGAATAACAAGTGGGTCTTTTTCATCAGAATACATAGTTTTTATTGGTGTGTTTCTATATTCGAGTCCCATTATAGCCTCGCCAAAGATTCTGCTTAAATCACCTCTATTAATTTCATCAATAATTAACACATACTTAGGTACCTTTTCAGAAATTGAATAATTATTTTTCTCAATCTCTTCAGTATACCAATTAATGAATTCACTCTGCTCGCTTTCTGGAAGGGTTTTTTGAATATTTAGAAAATCTTCATAATGAACTTCTAGTTTATTATTTAACGCATCTTCACATATTTTCTTAAATATTTGAGGTTTTAACTCTAATTCTAATTCACCTCCAGATTTTATTTGCAGACACTCAATAAAGTTTTCATAACAATATTCTGGATGGAATTGAATTAATTTTACACGATTTATATCCCCTTTAGTTAATTTGTTTGCTATAATCTTAGCTAGATAAGTTTTTCCAGTACCTGGCGGACCAGTAAGAATAACTTGTTTACGATTTTCTAACATCTTTAAAATCTCTTCTAGAATTTCTTCGTTTTTTTCGGAGATTTTCATGGTTAAATCGTCTTTCATAAACATAGACATTAATTCCTTTCTAATTTCCTCAAGATTAGGTTTTTCTAGATTACGCTTAGCTATTATTAACTTTCCAAATTCATCATATTTAATTTCCCAGATTCCATGTTTTATAGGATCATATATTTCTAAATCACCCTTACCTTTTTCAACCCTATAGAGAAAATCATATCTACTATTAGCTATCCTGGGTTTTTTATTTTCATTATAATGAATTCTTGAATCATGATTAACGGTACATATTATAATCTGATATTCAATCGTTTTTTCATTGGTATTCTTATACTTATCTAATATATAGCTCTTAATATCAGAAATTGAAAATTGATCCCCTAAATACTCAGTTGCTTCCTTGATCATCTGCCATACGTATGGCTTTCGGTCAATAGAATTTAAATAATAATCAACTCTATTCCGAATTGATTCTAATAATTGTATTTCATGAGTTTTTTCGCTTGGATTTGTTATAGTAAATAAAAGAGGTGATCGCTTCATTTGAGCGTCCGAATTATCCGAATATCTACTTAATTCCGTATTAAAAGAAGCTGAGGGAGTATCTCCTTCATATTCAATATAGGGGCTGCTTGCATCCCATAATTCATTTTTTGTGTATGATCTTTCTTCATTAAAATAAAGAAAAGTAGATGTTTCAATAACAGCTTGATTTGGCTTAGATCGTCCTAATAATTCTTGTCCGATAAAATTATGGACAATATCCCAGTGAGGAAAGTGCTCTACTCCTCTTAAATAACCGAGTTTTATTATTCTTTCTTTATTTAGGTTATTAATAAAATCTTCAAGGTTGTTATATACCCTCGCATCAACGCCTAAATCCTTTCTTAAATATCTTACAGCACCTAAACCACCCTCGAAAATTCTATCCAAATCTTCCTGCATTAAATATTGGTCATCTTTTGATCTATTTAATACATTATGCCATAAAACTGCGGCAGTAAAGACAATTACTGATGAGCTTCTTTCAATATGAAGCTCTTTTAATTTTTCAATTATTAGCTTAGTTATTTCTAATGTCTTTTCATAATTAATTTCTGGGTGAGTTTCTATTATTTTTCTTAAAATTTCCATACACTGGTCTTCTAAAGAAACCTCCAATAAGGAAGATTTCCTAAAAAGAAATAAAAAATCATCAAATATCTTTTCAATTATTTCTGAAATTTCTTCGGGTACTTCATCCACTGTGTAATATGAAATAATATGAGTTTTTTCATCCCAATTAATCTCTAAATCTTCTGAATTATTTATTTCAACAAGATTATTCTGATGTGGAAGACCTTCAACAAGACTTTCTGAATAAAATCTTAATTCTTCATTTTTTTTTAACACTGATAAAAGATCTTCCCTGATCTCATCATCTTCTCTAACAATTTCAACGATTTCATCGTCATTGTTAACTTCCGTTCCATAACAAAAACCAAATTTAATCCCCTTACTATTTATAAGAATAAATAATTGTGGGGAGAAGGAATAATGTTTCTTTTTAATTGAAGGATCTCCTTTATATATGCATGCCCATTCATATGATACTAGCTTTTGCCCATGATATTTCAAACCCTTTGAAAGAAAATTATTAAGGCTATTCTTTAGCATATAATTCTTCAAAAAGTTATTCATTATCATATTTGGGCTCATATTATTATACTTAGACTTGTATTGTATAAGAGCAGGAGAAATAAAATTATTATAAATTTCCCGATTCATTTCAGCATCTTCAACTTGGCTTAGTCTTTTGCCCTCAAGACCTTTTTCTATTATCAACTTGGAGATTTTACTAGCTTCTTCTACATGTTCTTTTAGAATAATTGGTTCTGTTTCCATTTTATACTTCCACTTCAAAATATTCAATCAATATTTAAAAGTTTAATATTTATTAATCAATGAATTTAGCTTAATTTCTCGTAATCCAAACATCTTTATGTCTTCTTGATTAAAAAATTTCTCGAATTTATATTTAACTTAAATAGTTATAACTAAATAAGTGATTTCCATAAAATTGGAAAAATATTACTAAAATATACCACTAAAATTGCTGATAAAATCATTGGGATTAACGAGATTAGAATGTGCTTCAAACAATATACAAAAATTTTTGGATTTTACTAAAATCAATACATCGGTTATTTCACGAAAAGATTTTTCTTGCAATTTTTCTATAAACAATATGTTGATAATTTTTACAAAAATGAAATATTTATATTAATTAAAAACAAAATTATATTTGAAATTTAAATAAAGACAACTCCCTATAAGAATAAATATTAATTAGTTAATTTAAAATATAAAACTCTGATTAAAAGAATTAGATTGATTTATGATTGATGGTACAATTTTTTTAGATCGAATAAGATTCGAGCATTTCTATAATGGAGTATTAACGTTTGATATTCATCATTGTCATTATGATTGTATATTTTGTTTTTCTAAAAAATGGCGCTATAAATTTGAAGAAATGAGAGAAAATCAAACTAAACAAATTTATGAAATAAAATTACATAATATAGAAACTGATGCAATTAATAATAAAATCAAGCTGAGAGAAGAAAATGAAGACATTGATTATATCGATCTTGATTTTGGGCCAAACGAAAAACATAATAATCTTATTTCCCGTAATAAAATTGGAGAATGTGTAATCTCTACAAATTCAGAGGAACTTGTAAACAAATTGGAGAGTGTATTTGTAAAATTAGATGATTCTCTAGAATTAATTCGTTTTTCTGGTGGAGAATTAACTCACGAAGATTTTATCGATTCATTGAATGACTTTTTAGAATTATTTTATAAAAATGATACTCTTAAAAATGTTAAATTTTTAATGGAGACTACAGGATATGCGTTTAATATAAATTCAAATGAACGATTTTATAAAAATCTTGAAATATTAGCAGAATCAAAAAGAATACATGTAAGAATTTCTTTAAAAAATCCGATCTATGAATTCTATGAAGTCTTAACTAAAAATGGGAAAGCAAATAATTTAGAAAATGCTATTGATTTTGGAATTTACTGTTATGATAAGGGTATTGATTTTCATTTTTGTATTGTAGCCAATTATCTAAGTGTATATGATCTTCGTGTTTTGAGAGATAAACTTTTTGAGAAATTGAAAACCATAAAATCAAAAGATATTGAAAAAGAATTTTTTGATATCTTTAATAATATTGAATTTGAGAGGTTGTTCTATTATGGACCTCTCTTTAAGGAATACATAATTGCAGATAAATTATTAGAACATAACACGTTTAGCGAGGAACAATTCAAATTTATTTTAAAAGATAAGAGATGGTTTGAAAATTATAAAATAATGAATACAAAATTTAGGGGTGAAAAATTCACAAACACTCATGAAGCATATTATGACAAATTTTATGAAAGATCAATTCCCAGATTTCCAAAAGAGTATGGAACACCATTTAGACTAGACATAAAGCAATATAAATTATTAAGGAATCGTTATAAAGAACATTTTTCAGAGGGACTTAGACCAAAAAAGAATTTAAACTTCCTTAAACCTAGAAAGAAAGAACCATTTATTGGTTATCAAGGAATCCAGGAATTTTGGGAATTATTTTTTAACAGTCGTTATCTCTTATATCATAATAGAAATGAGAAATTATCAAAGGAAATTGAATTTCATAATGTATCAATAATCAATAAATTACCACTTTATCCTGGTATATTTTATATTTTTGATTTTTGGCATCAAGCTCATCCTAATTACTTTATACACACACTTTATGCTGAAAGAGAGTACTTAAAAATTAGTATTACTGAAAAAAATGAAATGAAGGAATATTACATATTTAGTATCAATTGTAATCCTTGGAGTCATGCTCATACAGATATCTCAAAGTCTATACCATTTTTTATCGAAAATACTGAAATTAATAAACCAATTATAGACAGAATTAAATTAGAAGAAGTTATAGATGTAGGTACTCTAATCGTTTCAATTAGTGATATTAGAAATTACATAGTCGGGTATAAAGATTTCAATATTAATGTTCCATTTTATTTGTTAAAGTATATTAAAGCTGAAAAAATTAAAGAAGAAAATACACCATTCTTAGGGAGTATTGCGGCACTATATAATCAGCCTATTAAAAACGCCAAGGAATTTATTTATTTAAATTACTTCTTTTGGATAGGAATAGAAAAAGGCCGTATAAAAGAGAATTATTCTATTATTAAGGCATTTGATTATTTAGAGAAGTTTCAGAAATTAACTGATCAAGAAAGCCCTATTACTTTTTTCGAGATAGAATGTTTTGAACCTAAAATGTTTTTAATAGAAAAGCTGGTGAACAATGAATCTTTTAATTTCAAGGATGAGTTTAATGAATTAAGCCCTAAGAAGGAGAAAAATATTGATGACTTTATTAAAAAATTTTCTAAAGAAACAGGCACAATCTTGCAGATGTATAGAGGGAGTAAAAATTAGATGCTTGATGATATAATCAAAAAGTTTGGAGGAAATATTAATGAAGTTGAAAAAAAAAATAATGATGTGTTAAATTCTTCTCGTACAATAAAGGATAATAGTAATTTTTTATCAATATTAAAGAAATGGAACTCAGCATCCCCGAAGTATCCATTAAATAGATCCAAAGAATACGTACATTTTCTTAAGTATGATAATAAAGCGGGAGGGGGTTTTTTTCTAGTTCTTGATGGTTATGGCTTAATTATTGATCCTGGTTATAATTTTCTAGAGTTATTTTATGAAAATGGTTTTGTTCCACGGGATATTGATGGAATTTTTATTAGCCACTGTCACGATGACCATTGTATAGATTTAGAATCAATATTTTCGGTTATTTTTAAAATTAATAAAGAAAATCCATGTAAGAAGAAGAAACTCGATCTTTTTGTTAATTCTATTACATATGATAAATATTCAATGATGTTTGAAATTGATAGAGAGGAAATTATAAATAATATAAGAATTTTTAACAGCAATAGCAAAATCAAATTTAAAAATGAAAATACGGAAAAAACTATTAAATTAAATTTCTTAGATACTCGTCATAAAGAGACTCCATGGTGTTCGGAAAAAAATCATGGAGTAGGATTAATTGTTGAATATAATGGAAGAAGAATATTTTATTCAGGTGATTCAGAATATCATGATGATCTGATTCCCTCAGATTTAGAATTTTGTGAGATTCTTTTATTAAACATTGGGAAAATTGGTGAAATTGATCCGAAAAAAACAAAAAACCATCTAGGCTTGAGTGGTATTATTAAGATTATTGAACACATGGCTAGAGTTATTGAGAACCAATCAAAATTAACGATTATTATTTCAGAAATGGGTTTTGAATTTATTTATGATAGATTAGAATTAATTGAAAAATTGAGAAATTATATTAAAACCAAATTAGAACCTGAATTTGCTATTAAAATATTATATTCTGAACCAGGGACAATAATAAGTATTGATAATAGTGATATCATCACTAGGTTATCTTTAAAATTAAACGATTTAGATAATTTTAAAAGAACCAGAATGGAAATTTTAGATAGTATCAAAGACTTAATAAATTGTAACCCAATTGAAAATAAGATATATGATTTAAATCCTCGTAAATATTTAGATTTTGGCATTAAACCGAACGGAAATAAAAGATTGCAGAAGCATCAAGTTTTTTTACCTATACAACCAACTTTTTTTAATGATAAGGGGGATGTTGGGTTCAAACTTGAAAAATTAATTTATACAAAAGAAGAGAGGATAAATCATATTGATGCAATTAAATATGGTTTTGATACCAAGGAGGAATTAATACATGAATTACGACAAAAATATAAATTAAGGAGAGGAGAATATATAACTCTATTTGAATATGAAAGTATAGAAAAAAATTAAAAGGTTCTTTTAAATGAAAAAGTTATGGTTGAGCAATGAAAAAAAAGTCTTCTTGTCAAGCTTTAAAAGCTCTAAAATGGAAAAGGAGGCGGATGAAAAATATACTTACGTGAAAAATTTTTGGAGGAAGAAGACCTACGTAAAGGAAGAAGATATGCTTTTACCTAGCTATAAACGGGAATTTCCAGAGCCATATCAAGTAGCGCAGTCTTATTGTGGAGGTACTTGGAATGATTATAACTCACCCTTTACTATTCAAGTTGGTTTATGTAATTTAGATTGTAGGTGGTGCTATGTTGATGGGCCATTAAAAGAGTGTGAAACTGGACAGTATTTCTCAGCGAAAGAGATATTAAATCTATGGAAAGATAAAGAAAACAAAGGTGTCTTTAGGATCTCTGGTGGAGAACCTTTTTTAGCACCAGAGTTTCTAGTAGAAATAGGAAAGGAATTTAAAAAAATGAATGATAAAAGGAGGTATTTATGGATTGATACAAACTTACTTGGAAGAGATTATGAAATTGCTGTAAAAGATTTATCCACTTTTGATATCCCTTTTGGTATTTGTGGTTGTTTTAAAGGATTTGATGAGAAAACCTTCGAATTTAATACGCAGAGGGATAGCAAATTATTTTATAATCAATTTGAAAATGCTAAAGAAATTTTAGATAATCTTGGTAAAAATGGTGAATTGTTTTTTTATATCCCTGAAATTATTGAACCCACTAATGATGACGTGATAAAAGACAAAATTATTAAATTTATTGAAGAAATTAAACAAAAAATTCATGAATTAGCACCTTTAAGGTTTACAGTGTTAGATATTCATGAATATTACGCTAATGTCGATAAAATGATTGAAACCAGATTAGAACAAGGGAAAACTAAGTCTATTTGGCTTTCAATTTTAAAGGAAATGTATCCAATTGATTTATTCTGGCTTCCACAATATCAAGTAGATATTAAGAATTTGTAATAAAAGCGATCATCAAATATATAATAAATATTTTTTTTAAGAAAATTGGGTTATTTAATTTTTTTTTTTTTAAAATTTATAAAAATCTTTCCTCGGTTATTTCACGAACACTTAATCCCTTATATTTATACACTTATTATATGAGCTTACAATTCCGATAGAATGACATCATTTGCAATTTAGAGTATTCTTTATGCTTTCGACGCTTTTTTGTTAAAAATAAATCTTAAAAAATAATTTAGGTGAAATCTCCATAAAAAATTCAATCAATTATTATGTGTCATGAAGTTTTATATAAAAATCAACCAATTATATAAATATATAACATTTAAACAAGATTGTATCTTACATTTATCCAATTTATTAACTAAAATCACTGTTGAATTAGCAAATGGAACCTGAAATCAAATTCGAGTTAAGTGAAATTCAAAATATTGAGAAAGTTATTCAAGACCAAGTAGTAAAATTTCAAAATCTGAGTGGTTTAGTAAAAGATTTGGAATTTATCCCTGTTGAATCAATTGGGACATACAGTTCGGTTACTTACAAATCTATTGACGGGGGTAAAATGGGTATATCCTTTTATCCGTTTGAATTAGATTATATTGTTATTTCGGATTCATATGGAAATGAGTTAATTAAGTTTTTAGTGCCTAAAGGAGCTGATCTTAGCCCAATTGATTTTAGTTATATGAACGATTTTCATGAAATTAAAACACTTCTAAAGCTCTTAGGTTTAAATTCGATAACTGAAAGT
>SDBV01011728.1_pt1 | contig 11311 bp, 7 predicted proteins | sample 2277081 | NCBI WGS metagenome assembly SDBV01 (sample SAMN10402039, study PRJNA504765) | marine sediment metagenome | isolation source: marine sediment core GS10_PC15, 223 cmbsf | place: Arctic Ocean: Southern Knipovich Ridge | collected 2010
CTCTGAAACTTCTCACTCAGGTACAGATGCAGATGAATCCTCAAGAGATAAAGCAATCCCTCGACCGATACAAAATCACAGCGGAAGACATTCAAAAAAAACTCGACAGAGTTATCAACCTTCTTGAACAGGTAAAATCAATTCAGCAGTATGAAATGGCAAAAAGTCTCATCGAAGATATGGCGGTAAAACAGGCGGAAATGGCGGAAAAATATAGCAGGGACCCTGATAATTCCGCTCTCCCCCGAGAGGAAGAAAATCTGTCGAAGGAGATGGGAAAAATTCAGGATAAATTGAAAGATGTGGCGCTTGATTTGAAAGAGACATTCGGAATAAGTACTGAAAAATTAGAAAATTATGTTGAATCCCATGATATTGCCGAAATAAAAAATCAGGCCTCTAAACAGATGTCGGACGGTCAAGTCGAGGAAGCGGAAAGCCGCCTTAACGAATCAAACAAAATGATTTCCGAGCTGCTTGAACAGATGGATGCGATCGGCAATATCATGCAGGCCAAGAATAATGAGGAATTGAAACGCAGACTCTTCAAATCATTGAATGAAATGCTTGTCGTATCAGCCAAACAGGAACAGTTTCTCTTGGAAATGAAGATGCTGAATAACGAGGAGAGCGCAAAAAAACAGCTTGATATTCTCGATGCGCATTCGAAATCGGAAAAATCCCTCATGCTTTTCGGCGAGCTTATCATTGAACTTTCGGGATTGATAGATAATATAATGGTATCGACACGAATGGTAATGGAAAACACTGTGGATTCATTTGCCGGGGGAAATATGAAGAGGGGGGAGAAAAGTGCCCGGGAGGCTTTGCGGATACTCAACAACAACATTCATTTCCTGACCATGATCATTCAGGAGAGTTCGGACGGTATGGGTATGCCGGGAGATTTGATGCAGCAATTGCAGAATATAGCAAACGGCGAGCTGTCGCTCCAGCAGCAATTGAGCCTGGAACAGATGCAGGAGCTCGCTGCAGAACAACAGAAGCTTGCACAAATGCTGAGCGAATTAAGTAATAAAATTCTTGAAGACAAGCGGTTGAGAGACATGCTTGAAAAACTTGCCGGGGAAATGGATGATACCGCACAGATGATGCGCAGGAATGAAAAAAGGGAGCTTGTGGAACGTAAACAGCTTGAAATTTACAGACGTCTTCTCGATGCACGGCGTTCCCGCAGACAGAAAGATGAAAGCGAGGAGAGGAAATCCTGGACAGCGAAGAAAAACATTTCGCTCGGCGCCGAAAAACTTGCCGGTGATCTCGGCGAAAAGCAGCAGGAATTGAATAAGCTTATCAGACAAGCCATGAGTGAGGACTTTGATCCTGAATATTTGAAATTAATACGAAAATACCTTGAATCACTGCTTGAAAGCAGGGCAGAGGTGGTTCAATGAACCGATTATTACGATTTAGTATAACGATTCTCCTGTTAGTTGCCGTATGGAATGCTGCAGGTGCCGCTCAGAACCCCCTTTATTTTAAAGCACAGCAATTGGAATCTAAGGGTAAACTCGAGGATGCAAAGAAAATATATAAAGACCTCTACAAATCCGAAGGGGCCGATATTTATTTCTGGAAACTTGTTAGTTTGTTTGAACGGACGAGAGATTTTAAGTCTCTTGAGGATTTAATGCTGTCAAAGCTCAGAAAAAGCCCGAAAAATCTCGAGGCGCGGCGTTATCTCGCCAGATCCTATTACGGAAGTTATGAACTTGAAAAAGCGGATAAAATTCTAACGGAAATATTCGAGGATAACTGGAAAAATGCCGGAATTGTAAAACTGGTTGCAATGGAGTATGTAAATAATAACGAGCATGATAAGGCGCTTGATATTTATGTTACTGCACGAAAAAGAACAGGGAATTCTTCACTATTTTACCTCGAGATGTCACGTATTTATGAATTCCTTGAAAAGTATATCCCGGCCATTAAGGAATATTTAAAATCCCCGAAGGACAGCCAGATTGTCTACGTAAATCTTGAAAAAATGATAGAGAGAGCCGGTAATGCCGGAATTACTTATGATGAGTTGTCCCGTCCTTTCCTCGATCATATTCGGGACGAGCCCGGAAATATTGTTGCGCCTCGGATGTTGTCAGACCTTATGTACGGGGATGGAAATTATGAGGATTCGTACCATATACTGATTAATCCGGCAATAAAGTCAGAGAACATTATGTATATATGGGAGCTTGCCGAACGGCTGAAAAAGGACGGGCACAGGGAAAAAGCTCTCGAGGTTTATGAGGATTATTACAGAAATTTTACGTTAGCGCCTAACCGTGTAAATGCATTACTTAAATCAGCTTCAATCAAGGTAGAACTCGGCAGGAAGAAAAACGCACTGGACGATTATCAGGTTTTGATGGATAGCTACAGCGGGACAGAACATGCCTCGCTGGCTGCACTGCGGTTTCTTGAACTTTCTCAGGATAAGGCCACCTTCGAGGGATATTCAAAATCGCTCGATGAATTTGCTTCAACGACAGAATTCAGGGGAATTGCCTTTGAAGCCTATCTTATTCTCGGAAAAGCTCTTATGCGTAACGGTATGTTTGATGAAGCAGTTAGGGCATTAAACAGCGCGAAAATAAAATCGAGAAATAATGAAGAGATTTATCGGGTATGCGTGAGCTCGGCGCTTTTAAACTTTTTCAAAACGGAATATAAATCGATGAATATCGAAATCGAAACATGTCTCAGGAGCAGTCCCTATGGTGAGGAAATAAATGATCTTCTGGCATATAAAATACTCTATATGAGATGTTCCTCGGCGGAAGATATTTCGGGATTTGAAGAATATTCCCATGGGCAATATGCTCTTTTCAGGGGCGACACAGATGAAGCGATCGAACATTTTAAATCTGCTGTAATCGATATTCCGGGTATCGCTTCTCCGCATGCCGCAAGCATGCTCGGTAAACTTTACGAATCCCGACGTGATTTTGACGAAGCTGTGAAATGGTATCTGACTGCCTCGGAAGCTGCACAGGATACTTCAGTTCATGTCGGGGCGCTCATTCAAGCCGCAAATATTATTGATACGGAACTTAATAGCGCTGAAAAAGCAAAAGGATTATATTTAGAGGCGATTACCCTTTATCCGGGTAATGTATACGAAAGTGAATTGAGGAATAAATTAAGGGCAGTGATTGATAAATGAAAAATAACCTGTTAAAAACCTTTTTGTGTTGTGCTATTCTTATTATTTTTGCCGAAAAAGACTCTTTGGCGGATTCAATGCTCATTCCGATGGGTTTTGAACAGACCGATCATCTGAAAGCATACGGTGTTGCATATCATGCTCTTGAAGAGAATATCAAGGTCGACTGGCTCCTGAATTACCGCGGCGGGTCCTTTTTAATTCCGGCGGACAAAAATATCATGGAATATGCGCTTGTCCGGGGCGTAGTATATGAAACCCTGGATGCTTCGGCGCTATATACCATCGATGAAACGATAAAAAACTCGAATATGTCCCGTGAAATTCTGGAAAAGTGCCCGAAGATTGCAGTGTATACTCCGCCGAATATGCTGCCCTGGGATGATGCTGTTACGCTTGCGCTGACATATGCCGAAATTCCGTACGATACTTTATGGGATGAGGAAGTTCTTACCGGAAAACTTGAGGAATACGACTGGCTGCATCTGCACCATGAGGACTTTACCGGGCAATATGGAAAGTTTTACCGCAGTTACCGTAACCATGACTGGTATATCCGTCAGAAAATAGAGTTCGAGGCTATGGCTGAAAGACTCGGCTTCGACAAAGTTTCTGATGAAAAGAAAGCTGTCGCAGAAGCCATAAGGGAATATGTTTTTAACGGCGGTTTTATTTTTGCAATGTGTTCGGCTACTGACACAATCGACATTGCAGTGGCGGCACATGGAGTCGATATAGCGGCAGCAGAGTTTGACGGCGATCCGTTCGATCCGGATTTTCAGGGACGGCTTGATTATTCGAGGACATTTGCTTTTGAGAACTTTGAACTCATCACCGATCCGATGATCTATGAGTTTTCGGATATTGATGTTACTCCTGAAACACCGAATATAATGAATATAACCGCGGATCAGACTGTTGACTTTTTCGAACTGTTCGAGTTCAGCGCCAAATACGATCCTGTGCCCACAATGCTGACTCAGAACCATGAAAATCCCATCAAAGGATTCATGGGGCAAACGACCGAATTCAAAAAGAGCCTGATAAAGAAAAGTATTGTAATCATGGGAGAAAGTAAAGCCCGTCAGACCGCGAAATATATCCACGGTAATCTCGGAAGGGGAACCTTTACCTTTCTCGGCGGCCATGATCCCGAGGATTACAAACACATGGTAGGCGACCCGCCGACACAGCTTTTTCTTCATAAGAATTCTCCGAGCTACCGGTTGATTCTGAACAATATTCTTTTTCCGGGCGCTAAAAAGAAGGAATTGAAGACCTAGATATTATCAGGTAAAAAATGATATGGAGCATAGGCAAAAGGCACTAAGGACAAAGGTACAAAGTGATAAAGGACATGCCGATTTAGGTTTCAAACCTGTCTCTACTTATTCCATTGCGGTTGATTCGGTAAAAATATATCATAAAAAAAATAAAAAAGGAAAATGCATGCCGGAGAAAATAAAAAACACGCACATCGAACTGCTTGAACACCTGTCCGCATCCAAAAACAAAATCAAAAACGAGGTTGCAAAAGTGATTGTGGGTCAGGATTCTATAATCGAGAACCTGATAATAACCCTTTTGTGCCGCGGGCACTGTCTTCTCATCGGTGTGCCGGGACTGGCTAAAACGCTGATAATATCTTCGCTTTCGAAAGCGCTCGATCTTTCATTCTCACGGATTCAGTTTACACCTGATCTTATGCCTTCTGATATTGTCGGAACGGAAGTGATGGAAGAGCATCCTGAAACAGGACAGCGGCAATTCCGGTTTGTAAAAGGGCCGGTATTTGCCAACATAATCCTTGCCGACGAGATAAACCGCACTCCCCCCAAAACACAGTCGGCGCTTCTGGAGGCCATGCAGGAACATTCAGTTACAGTCCAGGGGGATACGATGCATCTGGTCGAGCCTTTTTTTGTGCTTGCCACTCAGAATCCGATAGAGCAGGAGGGTACTTATCCCCTGCCGGAAGCTCAGCTTGACAGGTTCATGTTCAACCTGTGGATCGGATACCCCTCGAGGGAGGAGGAAATCGAGATTGTAAAAAGCACTACAGGAACTGATGATATTGTTCCCCGCAAGGTTCTCAATTCAGATGAGATAGTCGCTCTGCAGAGTCTTGTCCGAAAGATACCTGCAGCAGAAGAGGTTGTGTCGTATGCGGTCGATCTCGTTCGCAGAACACGGCCCGATGAAACTGTTTCTCCCGATTTTATCAAGGAATGGGTTAAATGGGGCGCAGGACCGAGAGCTTCACAGTTCCTTATTCTCGGTGCTAAAGCCCGTGCGGCTCTGGATGGACGGTATGTTCCCTCGAAAGATGATGTCCGGTCCGTCGCAATGCTCGTTCTGAGGCACCGTCTGGTTTTAACATTCGCCGCGGATGCCGAGGGTGTTATGGCGCCTGATATTATTGAAAAATTAATCGGAGATGAAAGTTGAGACACCTATATCAGGAACACCTGTCGCCGGAAATTGTAAGCAAACTGTCGAGACTTGACCTAATCGCAAAATATGTGGTCGAAGGTTACATAACCGGTCTGCATAAAAGCCCCTATCACGGTTTTTCGACTGAATTTGCCGAACATCGCCAGTATATGAAGGGTGATTCGCTTAGATACCTTGACTGGAAGGTCTACGGCAGGACAGACCGGATGTATATCAAGCGGTTTGAGGAGGAAACCAACCTTAAATCCCATATTATACTCGATATAAGCGGCTCGATGGGTTTTAAAAGCCGGGGAACGGTTTCAAAGATCGATTATGGCAAAATCCTTGTTGCCGCACTTACACTGCTCATGATCCGTCAGCGCGACAGTGTCGGTCTGGTAACATTTTCCGATTCTTTGAAGTCTTATATTCCTCCGCGATCGGTACAGTCCCAGCTAAAGGAAATATTAAAGGTTCTCACCGCGACCAAACCCTCGGGGAATACCATAACCGGTAATATTTTACATACCCTCGCTGAAAGACTGTCGGTGCGCGGACTGGTGATTTTCATAAGCGATCTCATCATCGATCATGATGAGTTGATTCACGGCTTAAAACATTTCCGGCACAACGGCCATGAAGTTCTCGTATTTCATATTCTCGACCCCATGGAACTTCAATTCGATTATAATGACGAAACGAATTTCATCGATATGGAAACAAATGAAAAAATAACCACTCTCCCCTGGCACATCCGTAAAGAATATTTATCAAAGTATAATGACAGTCTTTCCGCACTTGTACATTCAATGCATGATATCTCTGTGGATTATGCCAGACTGACAACCGAGATTCCTTTTGACCGGGCTTTAAGCGAGTATCTTTCGAAACGTAAAAGACAATTTTAAATCTTGAACTTTAAATCTTAAACAATCCTAATCCATGAACTTTCTCAATCCTATAGTGCTGTTCGGACTTAGCGCCGCAATACTACCGCTTGTGATTCACCTTTTATCCAGGCGGCGAGCTAAAGAAGTTGCTTTTCCGAGTATCAAGATTTTGAAAATGATGCAAACCGACCGTATTCGCATGCTGAAAATCAAACAGCTCATAATGCTTATACTCAGGACACTCATCATTATTCTGATCATCTTTGCCTTTGCCCGCCCGACACTCAGAAGTGTATTCAGGGCGAACGCACGTACATCTGCGGTTATCATTATCGATGGTTCCGCAAGCATGATGTATGTGGATAACGGTGAATTATTGTTCGACCGCGCATTACGAAAAGGGGAGGAGATAATTAACATGCTCGGAAAGGATGATACTGCAGCGGTTATTTTCTCCGGTAAGATTCCGACTGTTCTCGGCCGGGGAATGACTAACAACAAAAAGAGTCTGTTAAAAGCGCTAAAAGATTTTGAAAACTCGCTGTCTTCCGGGGAACCTGCAAGGTCGTTTAAGATGGCTGTGGATTTGCTGGAAAAGTCCGGAGCTTTAAACAGGGAAATATATTATTTAACCGATGGCGCTGTGAATTCGCTTCCCGGTTCTTTTGATGTCTCGGACCAAAATATCAGACTTTATACGGTTTTACTTGGGCCGGAAGAAAGAGACGGTTCGGTAATAGAAGATATCAGACTTGTGGATAAATTAGTGTCCCCGGGGAATGAAATCACTTTCAGGGTTAGAGGGCATATCGGCGACAGGTCGAAAGAAATGAATCTGGAATTTTTTGTTGATGGCGAGCGCAAAGGCAGATCGCAGGTGACAAAACGCACAGCAGGTTATGTAGAAACGGATTTCAGCTATATTCCTGAAACGCACGGCTGGTATTCGGTGCATGCCGCTGTTGACGACGGTTATTTCGGGCCGGGAGAAAAACGGAGAATTACCATACAGGTTCCCGATAAAATTAAGGTTCTTATAGCAGGCGGATCGCCGGAAGATATGTATTTCATTGAAAGGGTGCTCGATCCGGGCAGGGAATATCAGATGTTTTCAATTAAAAGCGTACTTGAAAATGATATTTCTCAGTCTGATATTTCAATGGCGGATGTTATAATTCTTTCCGGAGTAACAGATATTTCCGAAAAAATATACAGGTCGCTTCTGAGCGCAGTAATAGAACGTGGAAAGGGATTGATGGTTTTTCCACCGAAAGATATAAGTTCCTCTATATACAACAATGGTATATTTCGTGATATAATACCTGTAAAAGTAGAAAAACGTGTAACATACCAAAAGCCGGATGAGGGGAATTATACATATATAAACCGGTTTGATTTTACCCACCCGATACTAAAAGGGATTTCAGCGGAGGAGAATTTCAGGAAACCGGAAGTAATCTCATATCTTAAAATGAGCCCGTCCGCGAGTGTAAATATACTGGCAAGGTTCAGTGACAATTCAATGGCGGCGGGGGAAATTGCTTGTGGAAAAGGGAGAGCTATCGTGTGCGCGGTCAATACTCTTGAGGACAGTGATTTCCCGTTAACAGGCATTTTTGTACCTTTTTTTATTCGTTCCGTACAGTATTTATCCGGTATAATAATCAATGGTGGATTATATGAGGCCGGCAGCAACATAAGGGAAATTATCGGGGATGTGCCACGTAATGTACAGGTAACGGTAAAATCCGAAAACAGCCCGGCGAAGTTTGTTGATATTGAATTTATTGAGGGCAGGGCGGTAACAAAAGATGTAACTGCAGATCCTCCGGGTTTTTATTTGGTGTACGCCGGAGAAGAAGAGAGACTGCGTTACAGCGTTAATACGCCTTTTTCCGAAGTAATATTCAAACGTTATGGTACTAAAATGTCCGCTGAGGTGTTTAAGAAAATACATTGGAAAGAAATCGATGATACAGACAATCTCACTGAATTTGTTGTGAAAGACCGCTACGGGAGGGAATTAACTGGAATATTCATAATATGCGCTTTGATGCTGCTTTGTGTGGAGATGGTTATCGCAAGAAAAGTATGAAAATAATTAAATCAAGGATGTACACCGATTAATATTGAGATTTCAATATCATTAGGCTTGATTATTAATTCATATGTCCTTATCGATAGTTTTGTTTTTTCTGATTATTAAAGCAAAAATGAAAAACTGATTATATTAGTATAAATACATGTAAAACAATAAATAAGGGTGTTACTATGGCTAATATTTACATGGATAATGCTGCCGGAACGAGGCTGCATGAAGAAGTTTTTGAGGAAATGACACCTTTCTTTTTAAAAGAGTTTGGAAATCCTTCGAGCATTCATAATGCCGGAGTTGAACCAAGAGCCGCTGTTGAACTGGCACGGGAACGTGTTGCCGATTTGATTGGCGCCCGGCCAAAGGAAATTTATTTTACTTCGTGCGGGTCCGAATCGAACAATTTTGCAATAAAAGGAGCGGCATGGGGAGGTGAAAAGAAGGGACGTCATATAGTTGTGTCCGAAATAGATCATCAATCGGTTCTGTATTCAGCCAGAGCTTTAAACAGGCTGGGATGGGAAGTTACGGCTGTCGGAGCGGACAACAATGGTTTTATCGACCCGGAAGAGGTTTCGGCCGCCATCAGGGAAGATACTGTAATTGTTTCGATTACCCATGCAGCCAACGAAATTGGTACAATCGAACCTATAAAGGAAATTACCGCCGGTGTCAAAGAAAAAGGGTCGCTGTTCCATACAGATGCTATTCAGGCAGCGGGGATAATTCCCGTAAATGTCGAAGAGCTGGGTGTGGACGCGCTTTCGCTTTCAGCAAATAGTTTTTACGGTCCGAAGGGCGTAGCCGCGCTGTATATCCGTGAAGGAGCCAGGGTGTTTTCCCTTATAGACGGCGGTATTCAGGAACGTGGGAGACGTGCCGGAACAGAAAATGTTCCTGCGATTGTTGGTCTGGGCAAGGCTGCTGAAATTGCAAAACGTGATATGGATTCCAGGTTTGAATCAACAACAATACTCCGTGACAGGCTCATGAACGGTCTTGATTCTTCTATCCCGAAACTACAGGTTAACGGTGATAGAAGGACGAGACTTCCGGGTAATGTCCATGTCAGCATCGAGGCTGTGGAAGGTGAAACCATGATTTACGGTCTTGCCGGCGAGGGGATACTGGCGGCTTCGGGATCTTCCTGCGCAGACAAGGCGCTTAAGAGTTCACATGTTCTCAAGGCAATCGGATGTGATCCGGCACTCGCCAACGCATCCGTGCTCTTTTCGCTGGGTTTTGATAATACTGAATCAGAAGTTGACAGGGTGTTAGAAGTCTTTCCGCCGATTGTTAAGCGGTTTCGCTCAATGTCGCCGTTGTGGAAAGAATGAGGGTATTTTCTTTACAAAAATGGATAGATATGTTTTTTACAACCGGATTATTTACAACCTGTTGTAAACTCAAAAAAGTCTGAATCCTGATTTGCGGGATAATAAGGATTTATGAGGTTACGGTGAATCATGGTAATCCATCAATCATGATAATCATGGTTCAGGCAACGACTAAACCGGTTAGCATCGGATATATTGTCCATTAATGAGATATTAAAATTAATCTCATATCAAACAGGTAATTTACCGGCTCTGGCTACCCTCTTCCCCTTATAAGCGGTATATCGGCGTATTCGCATAACTCTGACAGGATTGTATGAAGCCGTTTTTTGGTTGCTTCCGCTCTCGCTTTATCGGCTTCGGTAAGCGCGACCTTGGAGGGGCCCATTCTGAATCCGCGAACCTCCATGGCGGCTTTGAATCCCAGCGGGAATTGTATGCTGAACATGGCTCGAATTGCAAGACAGATTGCAAGCTGTAAAGAACGGGCTGTGTTGTAATCACCCGCAATAGTAGAATTGAAGATTTTTACGAGTATTTCCGGGAAAATTGTAGCGGTTCCTACCATTGCTCCTTTGCCGCCGAGCATGGTTGCTGAAAATATCATTTCCTCACGGCCGCACATCATATTAATATCTGTCCCGGCAAGCCGGACCTTGTCCATGAAATGAATAAAGTCAACAAGGCTTCCGGATGAATCTTTCATGGCTACAACATTCGGGATCGAGGAGACACGTTTTACCACATCATAGGATAGTGGAGTGGAAAATAGCGGAATATTATACATTATCATCGACATGTCGGGAACCGCTTCAGCCAGCATTTCATAATGTCTTTCAATGACTTCCTGAGTGACAGTATAGTAATATGGAGGGGAGCAGACGATGCCATCACAGCCTATTTCACGTGCGTGTTTTGCAAATTCGATGGATTTTTCGATGTGGCTTGCAGTAACTCCCGCAAGAACAGGAACACGCCCTTTAGCAGCTTTTTTTGCCATGCTCATGAGCTTACAGGCCTCATCTGTTTCCATATGGACGAATTCGCCGACACTCGAAACGGCAAAAATCCCATTGCAACCGCTTTCTATGCAGAAATCAATAATGTCGGTAGTGACCTCTTCATTAATAGAACCGTCCTCGTCAAAAGCTGTAAGCATTGCAGGAAAAATGCCCTCTGGCTTATAAAACATGATTTATTATCCTAGAAAATATTATAAAATCAAGAATAAACAGGAATAAGAGAGGTGTAAATTAAAGAATAGATGTGTCTACATTTGCTTATAGACAATTGATTTTTTAAATAAAGTATAAATATTTAACGCAGATCACGAGTAATTTTAAATCGAAAAAACTCAAAAGACAGAAGA